>JAABUK010009716.1_pt1 | contig 13064 bp, 14 predicted proteins | sample 5559141 | NCBI WGS metagenome assembly JAABUK01 (sample SAMN10711869, study PRJNA513367) | rock metagenome | isolation source: Antarctica rocks | place: Antarctica: Victoria Land, Pudding Butte nord | collected 2016-01-03
GAGGATTTCTGTAGCCGCTAGCATTTCGCTCTCTATCATGTTTCTAATCATCTATCACATCACTCGTCTATTCCATCTGGCTAGGCTTGAGTCGCCTTTGACATGAACTGAAAAACCTTCGTCTATCTCGCTTTCTTGTCCGCGAGGAACGTGTTCAGGCTCTACCACCAAGATCTGCCTTGCCACCTGTCATTCTACGCCCAACAACAACGTTACCATTCACTTGCTTCTCGCTCATCGTCTTTTGCCCCAGCAGTTGCATCCCTTCGACCAGCCTCCTTTCCGTGTTCTGCCTTCCGTTGACAAAGTCAGGGTAATTGAGCGTGAGCTCTGCAGCACCATTGACAATATTGTCTGCAGCTTCGACGCCAAGCATGAAGCTGTGGTCCTGATTACCGACCTCGTATCTCCAGCTCCCAAAGCGACCACGAGAGTAAATGCCTTTTTCCTGCAGCTTCGGGAGGAGGACCTTGAGAACACCCTCGCGCTCGAGGGTTGGGGTCGGGTAGCCATGATCAAAGCGCCGATGATAAGTGCTGACAATTTCATCCGTTTCCTTCAGCATCTTGGTGTTTACCAGACCTTGGATGCAGTCTTTGAGGAGATTCTTCTCATCGACAGGTTTGATGCTAGACTCTGATACTTCGAGCATGATTGACCAATAAGGACCTTCCTTCGGTTGCATGCTGTTGCGACGGGAGCCGTTGGCCAATTGGAGTGTTGGCAGTTTGGCGGATTTCGGAGGTTGATTGTTTGGTGAGTAATTCGAGAAGATGGTGGCACGGTAAAAGGGGCAATCGTCGTCGGGAAAGTAGAGCCAACACTTGTCACCGATTCGCTCTGGGCGTTCACCTCGAACTCCCACACCAATGACGTGAGTCGCGGAGTAGAAGAGTCCTTTGCTGAGATCGATCAATTCCTTGTCGCCCATGTGCTCCACCAGTGAGTCGACTGCCATCGTCGTGATCAATCTCTCATAGCCTATCGTCTTTCCATCTTGGAGGTGAACGAGTTTCTTGCCAGCATCAACACTGGTGACTGCCCCTTGCTTGCCAAATCTTGTTTTCTTCTCAGGCAGTGTGTTGGCCACTGCAATCCAGATACCTCCTGTACCACCACGAGCGGGAAAGCGGAAAGTTGCGTTGGGACCCCAATTCCCCGCAGTCTTTTGCAGGATGACGTTCTTGGTAACTGACTTGAGGTCTGGAGCAGCTACGCGTTCACCAAGCCACTGACATTGCATCTGGATTTTGTGTCAGCTCAGTCTTTAAACTAGACGTATCTCATACCTTTGTTGTCGGCACAGCCCAAACTTTGTAATTGTAAGGCCGCATGAATAAGTCGGCGATGCCTGTACCCATCATTCGCACAATCCATTCGTCAAAAGTTTTTGGCTTTGTGTTCGAGACCCTTGCTTCAAGCGCTGCATCTATCATGCCGTCCATGCATTTCACCTGCTCTTCCCTTGGCAGCACGGAGATGTTGTTCTGGAAAGGATATGGCACCCAGAGGTTCTTGCATCGTACGTAGGAGACTCTTTCGTGAGTGTACCAATCGTCTTCCTTGGGCAAGGCTTCATCAATGCAGTCATCGAAGTATTGGTAGTGCGAGAAGAGGACATGACCGCCGACATCATACAGCTACTCCACCAGTCAGCTAAAGAACACCTTGCATTGGCTCAGGGGCAAGCACTCACAAAGCCCTCTTTGGTCACGTCGGTTGAAGCAAGACCGCCAGGGGTTTCGTTGGAATCGATGATCATCCATGATGGGCCGTTCTGAAGAAGTCAGTTACTGGTCACTGACCGTATCGTGCTAGTTCCATACAATCTGATTGAGTCTTTTGGCCGCGCCTAGACCAGTTGGTCCAGCTCCAATGACAAGGACGTCTACCGAACTGCGAAGTGTTAGCTCTCAATTGCTCAATTGAACTGGAAAGAGGCTGTCCACCAACATGTCAGGCATTGCGTATCAATCTATGCTTTACTCTTGTCCCTCCAAACCAAAGCACAGAGATGCAGGTTGGTAGAAGGTTTTGCGAGAAGGAGGGGCCAAGACCAGGAACGTTGGACCGCAGGGCTTTTAAAGTAAAATATTTATATCTGACTTGGTGAACTGGGGATGCGGCTGCCTTGGCAGGGGTCTGGAAAAGTTTCGAATCTGACACCGATCCTTGCTGCCAGATGCAGTCGGTCTACCAACGAGCACTGCCATTGAGAGGTCCTACATTCATGGGCAGGAGATCTGAGTGTGTAGCAGCATTCCTACAGGGCATTGTCCCCTATTCAGCCGCGTAATCAGTCCGTGAGGGCCGGAGGACACCTCCATCCAACTGTGGTACCCGTAGACACCGCGCAGACGGAGCACTCGCTCGGTGCAGGACAGCATTGGGGCTGCATCGCCAATTCAATTTCTCACCATCAGCCATGGTACACTGCAGGACTGAGGGCAGTAGATGCGCAAGCTTCAAGTTGCCGTGGTCAAGCATATGCAGTATGCTACTCTATCGACAAGTGTCTGTTCCGCCGTCAGTTTACCACGTAACGGCCAACACCACAAAGCGGGACACCCCACAAAACGGGACAGTTTTTTCTCCGACCCACCCAACCACCCTCTATCTTCAAACCCTCAATTCTCCACCAATATACCTCCAAATGGCGTCAAATCAAGAGCAATCTATTCAACAAGCGTTAAATAGCCTAAATATCGGCTCTTCGAGCTCAATTCGCAAGGCAGCTGTCAAATTTGGCGTGTCAAAATCGACATTGGCTTACCGACGCGGAGGCCGGCCCTCACGCGCAAATGCTGATCGCAGCACTCAACGCCTGTCCCTACAAGAGGAAAGAACCTTGATTTAATGGATTCGAGATCTACAACGGCAGAATCTCTGCCCAGATTACTCTAAAATCCGCCGTTTTACGCATGAGATCCTACGCAATAAGAGGGATTCCAGGTCATTAGACAAGAACTATATCTCCCGCTTTATTTCTCAACACTCAGGTCTCCGAATAAGCAGATCTCGATTCATAAATATTAAGCGACTATCTGCGCTTGATTCTACTATTATAGAGGTCTTTTTTACTAAATTTAAAGAGCTGCGAAATTAATATAGTGTTAAAACAGAGAATATCTATAATATAAATGAAATAGACTTTCAAATAAGTTAAATAACAGATTAATTTATAATCTATAATCTATCTTTAGACTGTTTAGTAATCTTATAATTAAATAACTTTTAATAAATCATAATTATTAAGTATATCTTATATAACTATACTCTTAAGCTCTATCTCATTTTTTGTAATAAAATATTAGAATAGTATATATTTGCTATTATTAAAGAGCTGCCTGACATTATTTAGATCTTCTTACTGAAGAGATAGATAGATAATAAGCTAGTTATTAACTGATTACAGCGAATATTCATTTTATAAATATTAAAAGAGAATAAGTATTCTATTCTTATTCTTAATAATTATAATAGTTATTTAATAGATTAATTTTAATATCTCTGTCTTCAAAATAATATTTATCCTCTCTATCTATTATCTCATATCTCTTATAAGCTTCAATTACTTGATTTAGATATATTTTCGCCCCTTTCAACTATATACAGATAAGTCATTCGAAAATTCACACTTACAGACTATATAGTTATAACACGCAAGATATTTACACAGCTCTATATAAAGGCACGTCAGACTGCGTTTACAGCACGAAATATTCGCGCTAAATAAAATAGAGACGGAATTCTGCTCATAAATAAGTAGAAACTGCTTTAAGACTTTAAAATTATGAATTTTAGACGTATAATATTTACATATCAATCATCAGCTATCTTCGATAATCTATATAATACTCCTAAACAGGGTAATAAGTTATAAACTCTAATTTATCAAATTGAGATCAAAATCACGTCTCGAATAAGACGTGCGGTACGCAAGCTTGACTACAGCGCTATTCAAGAGTATACTGGCGCTAAATTGCTTTAAACACAGCTGAAAGAGCTACGCAAACAGATACTGAATTAAGAGATTATAAAATGCTTAAAACGGCTATAAAAAGAGGCACAACAGCGTTTATAAGATCTTAAACAGATTAAGGAGGCTATAAGAGGCAGGCAGCCTAAAACAGTGCGAATAGTCAGGAAGGAGGACGGGGAGAAGCGAATTCTACGTACTATTACAATAGAATAGGCCTAATGAAGCAATTCCATCAAGAATGCAGCTTATTCGCATGAGTATAGCAGCGACAGCGACATTTTTGTTGTGGTGGGTATACTCGGCAACTGTCCCGTTTTGTGGGGTGTCCCGCTTTGTGGTGTGGCCCGTTAGAGCAGCGGGAAGCTTGCCGTCTGGGAGACTTGGTTCAGGGGGCGGCGTGTGAGGTGTATTTAGCAACTCGCGCAGTAGCAATAGTGGTTGGGCTGCCACTGCAGTGCCGTTCAAGTGGGTTTTCAAGTTAGGGACCGCTGAACTACAAGGGGAAGAGCCGACGTGGCTTGAACGAACCAAGCTTGGAGGAGTTCCGCCCGCACCGTTTTTCTGCAACGTCCTCGACCATCTGAACAACTCTTGAGTCTGCGGTCAACGTCCAACTCCTTGGGCCCCCCACACTCGTTGGTCGCATCTCCTCCATCCTCCTGGCATCAAAGATTCTCTCACGGTCTCGACCGTTCGACTTGCAAACCTTCCTCCGTGCACAACCTCGAGCTGTCAAGATGAGTGAGTCCGAGAAGGTCAGAACGTCTGGCGAGTCTCCGAGACCAGCAGAGTCGTCTGTTCTTCCTACCGTCAATCCAGCTGCCGAGCAAATAGAGCCTCCGAAGCCATCACTACATCCAGCGTTCTATGTTATGTGCGCTCAGCCTCTCCCAGCTCGGTACGACTTTGCTGACCCTTTCAGCGCATGGATTGCAATGAGCTCCGGCGTCATTCTCTTCAACAAATGGGTCCTAGATACCAAGAACTTCAGTAAGTCTTTCAGCGAAAGATGAATGTGAGTCGACAATACTGACAACACTCAGGATTCCGTAAGACTGCCATTCCTAATGCTCCGATGCCCTATCTGACCTCCCCATCAAGCCATCATTTTGACGACATGGCATCTTGCATTCGCTTCGTTGATGACACAAATTCTGGCTCGGACAACTACCTTACTCGATAGTCGGAAAAATGTGAAGATGACGGGTCGTATCTATCTTAGAGCCATTGTGCCCATTGGGTTCTTCTTCAGTTTGAGTTTAATTTGTGGCAATAAGGCCTATCTGTATCTCAGTGTGGCATTCATCCAAATGCTGAAGGTATGAAATCCTACAACACGGAATGGTCTGACGAGTGCTAACCAAACCAAAGGCCACCACACCCGTCGCTGTGCTTCTTGCGACCTGGTCCTTGGGTGTCGCCCCACCAAACTTCAAGACGCTGGGAAACGTCTCGTTTATTGTCATCGGTGTTATTCTTGCCTCATTCGGTGAGATCATGTTCGACCTGACAGGCTTCATCTATCAAGTCACCGGCGTCATGTTCGAGGCGACCCGGCTGGTGATGATACAGAAGATCTTGAGCTCGCCAGACTTCAAGATGGATCCTCTGGTCTCGCTGTACTACTATGCCCCGGTTTGTGCTGTCATGAACGGGGTCGTGTCCATCTTCACCGAGCTTCCTAGCTTTCATCTGGAAGACATCTACCGAGTTGGCATCATCACTCTCATTGCAAATGCTACCGTCGCGTTTCTCCTCAATGTTTCACTGGTCTTCTTGGTAAGGTCTCTCTGCACTCCGACTTGCAAGACCGCTGACGTGTTCTAGATTGGCAAAACTTCTTCCCTTGTCCTTACACTCTGCGGTGTTCTCAAGGACATCCTTCTTGTTGCGGCTTCGATGATGATCTGGGGCACCCCTGTCAGCGGTCTTCAGTTCTTTGGCTACAGCATTGCTCTTGGCGGTCTCTTGTACTACAAGCTCGGGAGCGAGCAGCTCAAGCAATATGCCAGCTCAGCCAGCCGCTCATGGAACGAGTTCGGTGCGAACAAGCCTGCAACCAGAAAGGTGGTGATAGTTGGGGCTATGGTGCTTACGGTGTTCCTTCTTCTTGGTGGCCTGGCCCCTGCCTATGCCCCTGGCAGTGTCAAGGCTAGCTCTGACTATCTGAGGAGTCTGCTTGGTGGTGCTGCAGCGGCTGCAGGGACAAAACCAAAGGGCTCATAAGACTGAAGGCGCATCAGTCCGAGCTCTGGCCGAAAGGCGGCAAATATTGGCATTTGTCATCTTCAAAGAGCCACAAGAGATCGTGGTAAGGACTTCCGGCCGGCGGCACGTATGAAATGGGCAGATGGACTGCACTCGGGTTGTATGGATAGATATCTTGTTTCAGGCGCAGTTGCAGGCATGTCACCTTCAAATTGGCACCACGCCGTAACTGTCAAGAATGCTATATAGACTTTTAGCGAGCATTCTTCTACCTCAAAAGATGGAGTTCTATTCAATGATTGCCTTCGCATTCCCACGTTGTTTGTCCCTGTCCGCTAAATGAAGAAATGCTTCGAGGAAGAAGAAGGCACTTGTACAACCTCATGCTACGGGTTACAGGACAGAGGATAGAGCGTACCAGTCGTGGGGTCCATCTGGATGATCGACGACAGGGACAAACCAGTCGCCTAAGTCAGCGCCGCTCTGTGCTGAGATCCCCCGTGTGGGCAAGCCGATGCGAGGACATCTTTGCGTTTCCGGGAACGAGGCCCACGTGACACAGCGCAATGCCAAGCTTCTCCACATAGCCGAATCGCCTTTCGTTCCTTAGTGGCATGCAAGTCAGCTGAAGCCACCAACCTCTCCACGAATCACGCAAGTCAACAAGCAACGAACTCCGGCATTGGGCTTGCCTCGCTTCGCGGATCTTCCGAGGACCCTCGCATCTCACCAGGAACCAAAAGCTGATCAAGTGAACATCCCTCCATCGACCTTCTTGCCTTCCTCTCTATCGTTCAGCTTTCCCTACCCCCTAACTACCTGTCACTACCAATATCTAATACTCTACCCAACAGCCCGTTCATACTTCAAACAAACATAACCTGCCTTTCACATCTGTCAATGTGGCACTGCTATAACCTTGGGAGGCTTCGAGGCACGTGAGATTTTGCCTCCCAAGTACTTAGCATCACTTTTCTCGCGAACCCAGTCCTGCTCTTGAAGTTGCCTTCCTTTGGGCACAATGGCACGTTACAGTCATAGCGACTTTTCTGACGCCCCTACCATGATCATGTCGCCGACGGACGATGCTCAATTGCCCCACGGTGGCATTCGATCGCTTTCCTTCTCCGGTAATGCGGAGACGAGGGACTCTCCTTTCGCGGAATCCTATAGTAGTGATTCAACGTCTTGGACCCCAGCCGAATCAATGAACCCCACTCACACACAACCTTCGCGGAAAAGGTCGCGAGACGAAACGGACACTACCTCGAACCACGACGGGTCGTACTTACCCTCGCAGCAACTTAACACACCAGCCCCGATCCCAGAGGAGCCTATCTATGGCGAGGGAATGGTGCTCCTAAATCCTTCCACCGGCTTGGCCGTCTCAGCTGAAAGCCAGACGGGAACGTGGTGTGAAGAAAAGGTGGAAAGACAACCAAACGCTTTGCCACCATTGGAAAGTCGACCAAAACTGCCGACATCGCGCAAGTCCGTGCGGCTTGACCCTGCCGCCCCTCCAGCGCCACGATTGGACGATATAGCAGCGGCAGTAGCACCAGAAAGCCCGCCAAAATCTTCATCATCCCATCCAACCATTGATGACTTTACCTACGCCTTGGGAATTGGCTGGACAAGGCTTACTTCTGAAGACTCCGATATCCAAGCAGCTGCTCGGGGATGGGCACGATATCTGGAGAATCATTATTCAACACACACACGTGGCGCAGAGATCTTGCTGAAGAGCAAAGGTCTCAATGCCTACCTTGTGGGCAGCCACGAAGGCTTTTTCCTGTTCAGTGAAGATTTGCTGGAAGGCAGACTGGTGGGAAGGAATTGGGAGTCATGCTTGAATAATTTAAGGACTCATCCCATTGCTTTCGAAGGGCAAGAAGTCCTGCGAGCGGAGAGAACCCCAGGTCCAGACTCTGGTTTCATGGATCAGACGAGCGGTAGCGAGGTGACGAATAGGGACATGATGAGTGGCAATGATGCTGGCATCAATGAACGCATGGATATGGATTGACAGCAAGACTTCAAAGTGATGCACAAATCTATAGACAAACAACAATCTCCACAACAAACCAGCCCATGCCGTTCTTGGATTAATATTGTTCTGGTGTTCACAAATTGCCAAGTCCTCTTCACAACAGATCGCGTAGGGACGACCTCGTAAGGTCACCAAGACGCGTTTTGACGCGACGGACGATTGTTTTCTGACTGTGATATTTCTCTTGCGGGACTTCGACTTGCGTGCGCAATGCATGCAGCTAGCTGGTCGCCATGGTACGCTTGATTGAATGCAACGCGAATGCGCCCGGATTCCTTCGTGCTAACCTCGTCAGAGTACATCGAACAGGCACCCTACCACTCAGCCGAGCTACGATTTTTTGATAGGCGGCAACGACAACACTCCTCCCCGCCTGAAGAACGCCAGTACCCGCCAACCACAATCGGGAAGGCCTGGTCAGTGAGACTGCAATCCACAACAGACAACGGCTTACAATTCGCAAGCAGATCCAAGCAACAACGAGGACCTGCGAGCACAGATTAATTCCCTCAGATACGAATTGGAAAATGTTCACCAGGAGCGTAATCTGCTCACCTTACAACACGAGAAAGAGCTTCGAGATGTACAGCTCAAAGCTGATGCGGACTTCAAGAAATATCAGGTGCGTCGTGGATGAAAAGGTCCATTGTCGGGTCAATTAACAAGTCATAGGCGGCTGAAGGGGCATCAAGTAAAGCATCCCGGAAACATGAAGCGCTTGCTCAGGAGCTGCGGGACGCGCAAGCCCAGTATATCAACCAAAAGGCCGCTCTAGAGAAGAAGTTGAGAGACGTGCAAGAGCAGAGCCAGTCGCTGCGAGAAGACGCGGAAGATGCCCAAGCACAGCTCACGGATCAAGGAAGACAGTATCTTCACCAGATCAACGATATCGAGGCAAAAAGAATTGCGTTGCAAGATACGGTTGACCATTTCAGACATGATATGCAATGCGTCAGTGAGAACCTGGAAGCAGCACAGACACGCCTGTCAAGGCGAGATGCCGAAGTTGAGAACTTGGAAGCTGAGGTCGTGCAGTTGAAGTCTCGTGCTGGAGATGGGGAAAGCCTGGCAGTTGTTCAGCGAGAACTCTCAGATCAAGTCACACATATCCGAAAGCTAGAGTCTACGAATCGAGAACAAGTCGCCGAATTGAGACGTCTTCGAAACGCACATCAGAGTGTACAGGTGGTCGAAGAACAAAAGAGGTCTTTAGAGACCGAGCTGCAGGTTTTGGAAGATGTTCATCGACAGCTCGGGGAGGCGCAGATACGGAAGGAAATGCTCGAAGACGAGAAGAGGACGTGGAGTACCCTGTTGGAACGAGAGGGACAAGAAGCAGGACTTGATTCTCCTGAAGCTGTTGTCAAAGCATTCGTATGTGAACGCATTGAGCGGGCCTCGCTTGTTGACCGGGTTGGAAAACTCGAAGCAGAGCTTTCGGAGAAAGATGAGACTATAAAGTCTCTTCAGGCAGAGAAGCTGTCGCTTAAACAAGCTGCAAAAGAGCAGAAAGCTAATGGTCACAATGGAGCCGCGGATGTGCCTGACAACAAAGCGTATAGACGCTTGGAGCGTCAGCGAGTCCTCGCCGTGAAAGAGGTTGATTATCTCCGTGCTCAATTGAAGACGTTCGATTCGGAAGAAACAGTCCTGATGTCCAACGAGAATTTTGATACACAACGAGCCGAGCAGGTCGAGCAGCTTGAATCTCTGGTCGATCAATACCGTACAGAGATCCAATCACTCCACGCCGAACTTTCCAAGCAGGAGTCTCTACCACAAGCCCAACCTTCGGAGCCCAGAGGAACCAAACGCAACATCTCCGATTCAGTCGACTCCGAAGCTATTCAAGTGGGGACCCTCCTCCGCAAAACCAAGAACCTCCAATCCGCCATCTCGGAAGCAACCACGAAAAACAAGCTTCTCGAAACAGAACTCCAAGCCACAAAATCCCAACTCAAAACTCTGAGCTCACGCGCCCGAACCCGAGTGCTCGAGCTCCGCTCCAATCCAACCTCCAACCATGAAGCCATCAAACTCTCCACCCTCAACACCCTTCGCATCGAAAATGCCGCTCTTCTCGCCCAACTCCGAGGTGGAGACCTCTCCAACGTCCCTGTCGTTCCCGCCGCCACCGTCGACAATCTGACAATGCAACTCAGCAGACTCCAAGCCGAGGTCGCCAGCGCACAGAAGCAAACCCGCCGCCTTCGCGAGATCTTCGGGAGTAAGGCCACCGAATTCAGGGAAGCTGTCGCCTCGATCCTCGGCTACAAAATCAACTTCCTCCCCAATGGAAAAGCGAGGATTACTAGCACGTACTACATCCGTGCTCATCGCACCATAGATGGGGACGCGGCATCGAGTGGGGCAGCGGCGGCGGAGGAGGAGGAGGAGGAGGAGGAGGAGGAGGAGGAAGAGGAAGAAGAAGAGGCGAATAACAATGGTATCATATTCGATGGCGAGGAAGGCACCATGAAATTCTCGGGAGGCGCAAATAGCCCGTTTGCAGTGGAGATGAAGGAGCTTGTGCGTTTCTGGGTGCAGGAGCGGAGGAGTGTACCGTGCTTTCTGGCGGCGATGACTTTGGAGCTGTTTGAGAGGAATTCGAGAGTCGAGGGTGAGGATGAGGTGGAGGAGGTAGAGCATGCGACGGGTTGAGAAGAAGTTCTAGCTCAGGGAGAATGGAAGAATTTCAAGTCACATTGAGTAGAGGCCATCTTTGGTTGAGGTTGGTCTACCAACGTTGCTGGAAATCCCATTGCAAATCTACCATCTACATTGATCTTCAGCTTCTGTCCGCAAGGACCCTACCCGGCTTGGAAGATGTATGCAAGAACGCCTAGAGCTGGGCCAGATGTGTGGCGATGCATATTTACTGACCGGTACGGCGCTTGACTATGGGCTGACCTTGTCTTCCAATCCTGGTCTTGGTTCGATGGGATCACCATGGAAGCTCTAGGCCTCCAAGGCCGATATCATCATACCGCTGAAGTCATTGGGCGGGGAAATGGCGAGGTGGAAGAGCGATCTAGAGTATTCTGCATGACGCTTGAAGGACCAAAACCTTGAGTTGGCACAAAAGTATATGTCCTTTTGGTGGACGACGAACAGATTCATGCAGGCGGCCGCAGGAGGCGGCCATGTCCACTTTTTCTGCCTTACAGCCCAACCTTTGGACGAATTCCTACTCCCATATTTTCCATCCCTTTGTGAGCCTTGACCATACTTCCGATTTACAGTGAAGCGATCAACAGAACGAGGACTCCAGAGCTTCATCATGGTAACACATCTTCCGGATCAGAGGCTGGTTTATCTTCATTGCTCATCAATCTTCAACGGAGCAAATGCGCAAATACGGCGGCTGAAGAAGGTTACCCAGATTCTATCCGAGCACAGAAACTCCATCAAGGTCCTCACGAATGAGTTCCCATTGAATGCCATTGCTGCTGTTGCCAAAGGGCTGTTGGATGAGCAGATCTTCGCATTGGAAGCTCGGGCACGACTGCAATTTCCAGAATTGTTCCAACCATCCGAGACGCAAGAAGCTGAGAGGGAGGCGTCGGAAGCAGAGGTTGCAAGAATCGAAGCTGACGTGGTGCAGGAGACGGTGGTCACTTCGGATGAAGAATGGGAGGAAGAGATTTTGAATGTCAAAACTAGTCTGGATCAAGGAGCACCGCATGATGCCGGCTCAGGAACGAGTAATCAAGGTAGTCAAAATGCCTCAGGTCACCAGCGGTAAATCACTCCAATTTGATCACTCCGGTAGGGGAAGCAACATGGCAGCTGACTTCTGCCAGCAATGTACTACCCAGTACCCAAGACCAGGACATCAATGTGATACCACGGCTTCACCCTGTCTATCTTCCGTTCAGAACCCAACACCAGGTATTGACATTAGTGCAGTCAATTCTCGAGGAGTGTTGTTTTGAATTCGGCAACTCTTGGCTTCCGAAGATGATGAAAGCGCAAAAATGGGAAGTGGGAGAGTCGATCGAGCTCACTCAATGGATCAAGAGATTTTCAAAATATAAGAAAAGCCTTCCACTATCGGCCACCAGGGCAATAGCTGGCAAAGGTTTGAAGGAGGTCTTGTTCGCAACCAGCAGCTTGCGACATTCGGCCGTCCATCGGCTTCCCACCAGCGCAGCGGGAATTTTGAAAATGCTTGAAGAGGCAATCACCTTCACGGAGGCCCTCAATGACACAAGAAGAGCGAATAATATTTGCGAAATCAAGTCGGAATTGGCCCAAACCATTGAAGGCATCGTTCAACATCAGACTCTACTAGAACGCAAGTTATCGGACCAGCTGGAAGATCTCGCTCGGAAAAGAGAAGACATTGACGAGCTTGAGAGATTGGCAATCGAGGATATGCTCGACAATGACAAGGAGCACCGAAAGTCAGCAGGATCAGCAGTCGAGGATTTCCTCGCTGGCCGTAACCAAGCTTCACATGCCTGCTTTCCAGAGAAGAACGAAACGCAAGAGACCCAAAACGCTAGTTCTGAGTCAGCAGAGGATGCCAATGTTGTTGCTGAGAGTACGCAATCAACCTTGTGCGGCCACCTTGAAAATATCATACGCTGACACTTTGCTATGCAGACAGCCACAGCGACGCAAAACACCCGAACGCTGTCGAAGTTTCCACGTATCCTGATACTGTTGCCAAAGACCAATCTACTCTGGTTGATGCTTATGAAGAGAAAGACAACCAGTCTCATACTTTCCCTGGGGATGACGAAGAAGGAGACGGAACAGTCCTGTTGTACACTGACAAAGACCAGGAATGCACGGAAATAATCCCCTCTTCAGGAGAGT
>JAABUK010009717.1_pt1 | contig 13064 bp, 9 predicted proteins | sample 5559141 | NCBI WGS metagenome assembly JAABUK01 (sample SAMN10711869, study PRJNA513367) | rock metagenome | isolation source: Antarctica rocks | place: Antarctica: Victoria Land, Pudding Butte nord | collected 2016-01-03
TATGGAGCATCATGAGCAGATCAAAAACCATATACTTCCGGGTTCCGGTGCCTGGCTCCTCGAAGATATTGTCTACACTCGATGGCATAAAGAAAGCGCGTGTTCTCTACTATGGCTTCACGGGAAGGTCGGATCTGGTAAAAGTAACCTAGCAGCTATCGTCGTCGAAGACGCTATCAAGCGGGCAGAAGCTGGCCAAAGTCCCCCACCCGTCTACTTCTACTGCTCGCGCAATGCAGCCGAGCCAGAGCGCTCGAATCCAGACGCCATACTTGCTAGTATCGTACGACAACTCTCAAGTGTACAGTCTGGATTTCCTCTTCTGTCTTCTATAATCGAGAAGTATGAGAGAAAGGGTCGAGGCTTTCACTCTAGTGGTCTTCGACTGGAGGAAAGCCGGGACATCATACTAGAATTGACGGAACAGTACCCTATGACGACCATCATCATCGACGCCTTGGACGAGATTGACTCAGAAAAGCGTCAATCCTTGCTCGAAACCATTGAAGACATACTGCAGGAGTCTATTGGGCTAGTTAAAGTTTTCGTTTCCAGTCGTGACGATCAGGACATTGTATGTGCACTGGAGGTCTATCCAAGCCTAAATCTTAATTCGAATAAGAACCAAGGCGATATCGAACAGTTCGTCAAAACTGAGACGGAAAGTTTGGTTCGTAAGAAACGTATGCTGCGTTACAGCAAGGCCAAGGAAGAGCTGAAAACTCTAATCATTGGGCAAGTTAGCCACGGCGCTGATGGCATGTAAGTGCTCACTTACGCCTCATGTACCCCATGAGTTCAAGCCCTGATTACCCTATATCAACAAGGTTTCGATGGGCGAGCCTACAGCTAGAAATTCTATGCACTCTAAAGCTAGATGCGGATGTCAGAGCTACGTTAGGTCGACTTCCGCCGAAACTTGAGCAACTTTACCTTGAGATCTATGAGAAGCAGATATCACGTTACCATGGCGAAGCGGGTCGTTCCATCATCAATAATATCCTAAAATGGCTACTACATGCCCAAACGCGAATGTCATCTTCCGAACTCTGCGCTGCAGTCGCAATGAACATCGCTGTCGCCCCCGAAGACCTCACCAAGGAACACATACTCGACCTCTGCCATAATTTTGTTGTCTTCGATGACGGTCTAGACACGTTTCGCTTTGCGCATCTCTCTGTGCGAGAATTTCTGGAGACTCGAGATGAGTTCTCACCAATACACTGCCATCTCTTGGCAGCCGAGGTATGCCTGCTGCAACTCATCGGCTCCACAAACTCTTCCATCGCAGAAAAATTCTTGAAAGATGAATGCGCCATCAACGTAGTTGGCAAAACAGCTTCCGCAGCCGAATCATTGCCAGAAGGTCTTCAAAATTACGCAACAATTCACTGGTCATTGCATTGTAGTCGCATCGGAGAACGCGGAAGGGAGAGCCAGACTCGCTTCAAGAGATTATTTCAGTTCTTTCTGTCTACTGACCTCGAGGGTCCCTCACCACTGGATGCATGGTTGCTATCTTATCGTCATAGAGATTACAGCGACGAGGCGCCGTATTCCTTGAGGGTTGCGTTGGATACCTATCACAGCCCTCTGATAATGCCATTGTTCCTAGCAAGTGCGTTTGGATTCTGCGAGGTCATTCGCACGTGTCTGATGAACCCAAAACTAGGGCTTGGGGAGAGGAGAACAGCGTGGAGCATCTCATCATCCGCCAGCCAAGGCGAGGCACTGAGAACACACCTGGAAAACCGCGGAGACTGTGAGATACCAGAGTCAATTGTACCGCGTGTGGCAATGTGGATGGATGCTGACGAATTCGCGTGGCTGCTAGATCAGGTGCCTAACATGAAATATACAGCATCATTCGTCGCTTCGATGAAACGTCGTCTGCCTGAGACGCGGAAGGAGAACGTGGACATTCTCCTCCATCATTTTGGCTTTGAAAAGGCCTCTAATGAAATCTTGAAGGTCCTCGCTTAACGTGACCGTCAATACGTTTCGAACTTTGTTGGGTCGTCCCGATGAAGAGCTTGTTTCTGGGGAAGTCTTCGAAGGGGCAGCATCTTGCCAGAATGTTGAAGTGATGACGATACTAGTTGAGCAAACGGGTTTCCATCTCACGCCTGCGGCAATGGCAGCAGCGGCACGCGCATGCAACTTTCAAACGATGCAGCTGCTGCTTGATCGAGGTGGTGATACTAATATTACGGGCAGCGTAATGCAGCAAGCGGCAAAGAATGAAGATGGAAAGGTCATCAGCTTGTTACTTGATCACGGAGGGGTCATATCTCTTGACACGATGATCTTAGCGTCGGCGCTTGGGTATGCAAAAGTATTACGATGTCTTCTTCAGCGGGGAGAGGCCGAAACAAGATCAATGCTCAGAGCAGGGGCGCAAAATCATCGGGACGGTGGAGCTGTGATGACGTTACTCTTGGCTGAAGTGAAGCATGAAATGGTCATGGAAGAATTGAATGAGTTGATGAAGCAAGCTGCAAGGAACTTTAATTACGCTTTCGAAATCATAACGCAGTTGTTGGCACAATATGAAAACATCACCGTAACTGAAGACGTCTTGATGGCTGCTGCGTCGAATGCATGTATTGGAGGTCCTTTATTATGCTTGCTACTAAAGAATGTAATGAAAAAGACCTTAACTATCGAAGTGCTGGAGGCATTTCTTTCGACACTAACATCCTATGACATGATACAACCGTTACTGGACCGGATAAGGGAGACTAGCGCCGGGGAACGGCTATTGGAAGCGGCAGCTAGAAATCCTCTGTTTGGTGACGAGCTCATACGACTGCTACTTGAGACGATCCAGGTTTCTGAATTATCGAATTCCGTCTGGAGCGCAGCAGTGGCAAATCAAGGCTGTGGAGTAGAGATCGTCAAATTGCTCGAGAGTCGCTTTGGCAAAATCATCATTACCGAAGCAACAATGATGACGGCTGCGTCGGAAGGCATGCCACGGACTATGGCTTTCCTACTCAATCGAACTAGCAACGAAATGATTACAGAAGACGTTCTACTGAGCGCTCCAGGCAGAATCACCCTTTATTCAGATGAGATGATGATATTTCTGCTTGAAAAGGCTATCGATGTTCCCATGACAGAAAGATTAGTTAATCGAGCGGCACGATATTGTAGTGTTAACCATTGTTTACCTCTAATTTGGGCACGATCTGGTCAATCTAAGATTTCGCCGGCTCTGGCTCAGGCAGCCGCCGAGAATTATGAAAACTTCAAATTCCTTCTTGACGAGACTGGAGATGTCGAGATCGGCGAAGAAGTCTTGGAGACTATCGTCAACAAAAATTGCCATGCGATTGAAACACTAACCATGCTCCTTGACCGCAGCATTCATTTCAGTATCACCCCAAAGGTGCTAATAAAGGCTGCTGGGAACGTCGAGGAGCCTGGGCCCTTGGTGACCTACCTACTCAAGCATAGTAACGATGTGAGCGTCACAGACGATGTCTTCTTGAGCACAGCAGCCTCTGGAAACGATGAAGTCCTTCTTATACTCTCAAGACACTGCGCAATGGACAAAGTCCCCGTTATGTGGGCCCAGATCTCCCAACTATATCGCGCAGCCGCGACAGAGATTCCTAATTACTCACATCCATTCTCATATTGGCAACAGAGTTACAACGAGAAAGGTTTCGAGCAGGACGCTTGCATTGAAGAAGTCAGATACTTGTTAGGGCAAGGCGTCGAGCCTGACCTACCAGACCAACAGGGTTTGACTCCATTGGCACTGGCGGCAGAACGTGGCAATGAGCTGATATTTAAAGCTCTACTCGACGCCGGCGCCAATCCTTGTAGTAAAGGCCAGTTTGGAAGGACGCCTTTGTTCGGTGCTGCTGCTGGCGGCAATTACGAGATTGTGGAGACGCTCCTGGGTATGGGAGTAAAGGTTGATCTCAAAGATGAGAACGACATTACGCCGGGCGATGAGGCCAGAAAGAATGCTCATATGAGGGTCTTCAGACTGTTGGAGAAGCACAGCAAACGAGGGAGACCCCCGAGTGAGCTTTCCCTGGGTGGTCTTGAGCTCGAACGTGCTTAAATGTGCTTGCACTTCTCCGCAACTATGAACGGCTTTCTTTTACCGTCGAGGATACCAGGCGGTCATCAGCCAATATACATATATATATATTCTCAACGAGGTGCACAGCAGCGATGTTAGGGTAGCGTTAGCCAGTAGGGAATGTCTATGATATAGACGTCCACATGGCTGGATACATAATTGGATGACAATATAACTAGATCTGACAAAGACAGACCGAGCAATTATGACACCAAGCAATCATGCACGTGACCAATGGAAACACTCTGATATATATCAGCCACGTAGTAACAAGTACCGGCTTGACTAATATAGACTAAACTGTCTGCTAGAGAGTACCCCGCGCACAATCATTTGCACAATATTGCTTCGCATGTCGGCGTCCGTCTTGTGCTCAATTAAGATTCTGGAGGTGACTAGTCGTGTCGGATTTCCCACTCTACCAGGTTCGGAGTAACAAAGAGGCTCCTAGGATTGATATATGGCTTCCTTTCCGGCGGTCGGTAATTTGGCGGGTTGCGGACCAAAGGCATATATATCTTTGAACGATGTAAGGAGCCGTGGGTTTCAACAATCGTGGCTCTGTACGAAACATTCGCTATACAGCATATCAGACACAGTCTACACACGGTGAAGAACACGCACATCCCTCTCTCTTTTGGTATTTAGCTTTTCCCAGCTTACCATCTTTGCAGAAGTAGGATATCCACACACGTCGCAGTCATAAGCATCTGATCGCACCGAGCACGAAAAGATTGAGACGGACCACAGTAGAAGACAGGCAAGGTCACCGTGTGGGAGGTAGGGGGTAGCGCAATATAGTAGCACAGCCAGTCCGTGCAGACGCTATATCAACTAAATCAGCAGAGCTCAGCAAGTAGTCGTATGATATGTTATACTATGAAGGAAGCTTGGGTAGCAAAGACATTACAAAGTATTGCCGGAGAGGAAGCTTCTGTTACCTAGGAATCCATTGGATAGATAGTATAAAGGAGAGAAATCCGCTCAAAGCTATCGGAAGAGCGACAGTCTCCCTGCCGGAGCAGAGAATCTGAGTCTTACACTTTCCTCCACAGAAGCGCCACTCCAGCAACAATTTGAAATACCTACCCGCTTTTCTTCTTATGCTTTTTTGGAGGGGATTTGTGCTCTGATTGCAGGACAACACCTGCTTCACCGAGTCTTGGCGTCGCCGATGTTGCTCGCCGATTGGGTATGTTGAGGGTGCTTACGTTGTTTTGCTGGGGATAGAGACCGCTGCAAGGAGTAACGCCAAAATCACTCTGGCAACACAGTCCGAGTTTAGGTCGTCCGAAGTTGGTGCCTATAGGTATAAGGTAAACATAGTAGAGAACGCGATGTTATCTGGCACTGAGGCGATACTGCTGATCAGGAAATTCAACAATGATGACAAGAGAGTGAGATTTACTGCTGTTTCCGCAGTCTGATCGAGTGGACTGCTGGGGATGTGTTCAGCATTGCAGCACCTGTCATACATAGTTTAATGTGTAAGCCTCCAGCTTGTTGTGGACAAGTCGGTAATAATGGTTTGTGTAGGGAGCTCTATCAAGAAAATGGTCCTTCGATTATGTCGACCGCTCATTCAATGCCATTCGTGGCTGTGGAAATCGAATATTTCTGTGTCATCAAATTCGACATCAAGACGTCGGATCATGGGAGAGCAGAGGCACGCATTGAGATTATATCGGGGACCAAAGCGCGCCTCATTCATAGATAAATTGCACTGAATTCGAGAGATTCTATATATAGGTTAACATCAAGCTAGAACGCCTTGCGAATCAATCGAACGGATGTATCTAAAGGAAGAAGATCAAATCCGTCAGGACCTTTCGATATGCTCCTGAAATCGCACCGCTATTTCTAGAGTCTCGGCATCCATCATACTCCCACCTATCAAGGTGATACTAAACGGTAGCGTCCCCTGAGCTTCGGCATTGCCTGACAATTCTGACACTGCAAAAGTGCTCGCTGGAACAGCTACAGCACAGAGATCCAGGACGTTACCGAAATGCGAAAACGCACCAAGGACGCTGTTCGTTGCGATGGGGTCCGCAAGCACTTCCTCTACAGTCCAATGCGTCGGAGCCGTCGGAACAACAATAACGTCTACGCCCGTTGAGTCATAAGCAAAGATCTTCTCGGCTTGACGAGTGTATAGCGCCTTTGCTTGGAGATCTCTGTAAGCCTCGATAGCGGTGCTTTGCCTAGCAACCACCTTTTCAAATATTTCTCTGATGACTGGGTGGAGGAGCTCTCGGTTCTTCTCGAGCCAATTGTCGGGCAAGCTAGCAAGGCGCTCTGATACAAAAGTGCCCTCGTAGAGGAGTTTTCCTGCTTGCTCGAGAGGGTTCCAGTCAATGGTGGTCAGATGACCTCCCATAGCTTGTAAGCCTTGAACTGCCTCGGTAAAGTTTTGACGATAGACAGGGTTGCAGATCGCCAGAGCCTCAGTTGGTGGGATGCCAAACCTGAAGCTTTTCGCTTGAGGTCCGGTTGGATTGACGTGCTTCTGAATAGGAGCAGCAATCTTTGCGTAGCGATCGTTATCGTCAAACCTAGCGCAAAGGTCCCACACTGTACGGGCGTCGTGGACATTGCGGGCAATAACAGCGACACAGTCTAATGAGAGACAAGCTGGAGTTACGCCGCTCGCTGATATAAGCCCTCGGGTAGGTTTATAGCCAACGACCCCATTGAATCCTGCGGGAATTCGTCCAGATCCTGCAGTATCTGTGCCTAATGAGAAAGACACCAACTGCGCACCAACGCTGACACAACTCCCAGAGGACGAGCCTCCTGATATATAAAGGTGGTTGAATACTGAGCGAGGGGTTCCATATGGCGAACGACAACCTGTGAGACCTGTTGCTAGCTGATCAAGATTCGTCTTTCCAATGAAGATTGCACCTTGCTCTAGCAAGAGATCATATGCTGGACTTGATTGAGAAGGTACATGCGCTAATGGAGGGCATGATGTGGTGGTGGGCAGGCCTACGATGTCGAGATTGTCTTTCACGCTGAATGGTACTCCATAAAGTGCGGGCAGTCGACTCCGATCAGGCCATTTGCTCAAAAGCTCCCTCGCTCGCTGCACGGCCGCATCTTTTGTTTCTAGATGGGTCCAGACGGCTGCGTCGACCAATTTGTACTTCTCAATCTTTTCAAAGACCGTGTCCAGCATAGCTAGCGGAGATAGTCCGTCGCGGAAGGCTTGTTGAAGGCTGGCAATGCCTAAGTCGCCGTTGAATCTTGGAGGGGTTTCGGGGGGAGTACCGCTGCAAATTGACGCGGGTTTTCTTGTATACGATTCCAGAGTATCTAATAGAGGCTGCAAAGAGGCAACGAAGCCAAACAGCCCTTGACTCCAATATATCATATCTAAAGTAGGAGATTTGAACTCGTCTTTATATCCCGCAGTTGCCTCTTCAATACCACCTGATAGCAACATTAGCAACGCCGATCTTGACCAAACATTGGAAAGTCCATGCTTACAGCACTCAAAGCCTCGGTCATTGGCCTCACGAAGCGTCGTAGCAAAACAACATTCCGTAGTCACTCCACAAATGATGAGATGTGTGATTGCCTTCGCCTTCAGCTTGTCCATCAGTGTTGTCTGCCAGAAAGCTCCCTTGCCTGGTTTGTCAATCACAACCTCGCTCGGCATAGGTTGTAATGCGTCCACGATATCATGGCCACGCTCCCCTCGAATGAGCAGCCTTCCCATCTCTCCCATATCGCCAATGACCTTCAGGTGCTGTGTATTGCCTGGGGCGGCGTTCTGACGTATAAGTTTGGATGATGGGCAGTCGGAGAGGTCAGGCTTGTTGCCCTCGCGAGTATGGAATATAGCGAGGTTGGCTTGGCGGCATATTTCTAATAGCTTTTTCGTCGGGGCGATTGAGGTCTGCACGGCGTCAAGACTGCCACCCTGTATCTCGCCAAATCCGTTGGGGAGGAGAAAGTCTCGCTGCATATCGATGACAAGTAAGGCGGTGTGCTTTGGGGGAAAAGCGTAGACATATGGCTTGGCTGCCACTCCAAGCATTTTGCGAGGGATTTTGACGGACTCCATATGTGCTTTTGCGGGTCCTCAATGACAAGCATGCGACTGTCTAGACAGGTCAGGTCAGTGTAGTCATGATGAATATCACGAGGCAGAAACTGTAGTTTACTGCTTAACGCATGGTTAGCTACATGTCGGCAGAAACGCCTGCAACATAGCTGCCTTAGTACGAAGGTCGTATCGCAAACCCATGCTGAATAGTACTACTGCGGTACGACGACAAGGGAACGACGATCTGATCGAGGGCTCGGGGGCAGACGGCGGCCAGTTGGACGATGAGGTGCGCCTTGGAGGTGGTCGATGATCGGCTGTGTTTTCACGCCAAGACTTTTGAGGCTGAGGTGAAATTCATCGCCGGCAACTGTAGGTGCCGACGGCGCTAGCTAGTGTGTGCCAAGCTTTGCATGCATCTATTTCTGGACGATTGTCTATGTCCTCTTATAGCTATCGCCATAAACTCCAAGCCTTGGTGAAGATTTGCAGAACATCATCAGCGCACTGAGGAGATCTTTTCTACTCTTGGAATGGCCCTGACTATGCGTCCTTGCCTTTAGCTCTTAGGCATTGCGGATGACTTCTCTCTCGTGTGCCCTCACTGATCGTTCCATTGTGTTATTTCCGTATCTGTTCATATTGGCTTCCCAAGCCGACGGGTCTTTCCAGACAAACAAGTCGGATTGACTTACCATATACCTCACATGGCCTTCACCTCAGATACTAATACCAGTACCTACCCACCATTACAGGGCCTCCTTGTCGCCTCGCCGAGTCACCTATAATTTTCGAATCTTGGGCATTCTACCTCCCGTGCTTTTTGGTTTATTCTCTCCCTTCACAATCTGTGCCGCTCTCATTTTCTCCCACTCCTTGCGCACAGATATCCTCGTCTTCTTCTCTTTCGTCAGGATCAGGGATGAAGTCGCTGCCGGCAAGTCGTCGCATTGAAACATTGGATTCTGGCCGCACTAAATAAGCCAGGCTGTAGCGAGTACAGCCTGCCTGCTGCCCAGGCGCTGTCGCTACGCGATGCATGTTGCTTCCCAAGATCCCACCGCTCCATTGGACCATTGTGTCACCGAGATTGATGTGAGCACATCCGGGCTCGGGCCGAATAAGATTGCCAGTTCGCCTCGGCGTTTGTGGCTCCGGCAGGCAGTATCTGTAATCCACCGACTATGTTGAAGAGCATTGTCATGGAGCCAAGATCCGTATGACCGACGAGGTTGGTCCGATGACTACCGATCATTTGTGGAAGAGTCTTGGGGAGGCGGAGTGAGGTGCCTGAAGGTCTGTCCTGAGGGCTGAATGAGGCCAATGTGTCACGGGTGAGGCCCAGGTGTTTGTCCAGATGTGCGAGTAGATGGCAGCTTATACCATGCGCATGGTAGAAGAAGTCTTGGAAAGTCTTGCGATTACCCTCGACGACATGCGGATTTGCGCGTGTAGCTGAGGTACCAAGTATACCATCCTGTCCAAGGTTATAAAATTCCATGAAATTGGGACTACCATCCTCCAGCTTCATATTTCCGCACACTTGTATCTGCAATATACTTGATTAGTTCCCCGCCTAGTCTGTCATGCATAAAAGATGACGAAGCTGCGGAGTACCAGAGCGCTTGTGGTAATACGTACCCAAACAAGCTTGCGGGAGGTTTGAAGGCGTGCTAGGTCAGCTCTTCCTGATCAAGCTCGAGGATCTCTCTGTTCAGATCAAAAGCAATTTCAGCATGTTTGAACATAGTTTCGCCCTCGCTAGGGCCTCTCAAGTCCACGAGGAAGAAGCCTATTTCTCTGCAAGATTGAAAGAGCTGTTCAGATTCGACCTGATCGCCAGCAAGCAGCTTACTGAAAGAAAGGCAGCGAAGGTGGACTATGGGGACATTGTTCGGAAATAGCGGGTATATATTAAAGTGGTCGACGATGGGCATCGATACAAGCAGCAATGATCCCAGACGATAGCTCGAGTATGGCCACGACAGTCATGGGGGTCACACCATCTGCACACGTCTCAGCACAACATCATGTCTGCGAATTATATCAACTTACAGGTGTAGTCACCGCCGGTCAGTGCCGGTTGAAAGGCGTTCCTTAGAGCGTTCGAAATCGTGGCTATAAGACCCAGACTCATCAAGCAGCATATGCGAACCTTTGCCCTAGGTTTGATTCGAACATTCCAAAGTACCACAATTGGCGAGATGGTTAAGCAGAGGTCGGTGACAATTGTAAAGCCGGATTGGACGTACGCGACAGTGTATACCGATTTCAGGGGAAGGCATGTTGCCTCTTCCCGAATACCTGGGGTCCACAATGCTTTCATTGGGATGCACGCAATGGACAAGACTACAATAGAGGCGAGGGTGGCAAAGGACATGAATGCCATCAGGACTTGGAGCAGAGTCCGTAGAATACGGTCATTTTTTATCCGTAGGATATAGATGCTGATGGAGAGTTTTGTGACGATTGTACAAAGGACGTTGACCATCTGGAAGAATGTATTGTACTAGAGGAGCGCCGAAATGCTGCCCTTGGGATCTGGCAAGTCGGCAAGGTGAGTCCCAAGACCATGTGCCACCTCGATGTTGAGTAGAATCGCGCCGATGACTAGAAAGATCTGATCCCAAGTTAGCAGGTACCTAGAGCATGCGACGAGTCTGCAAATCACCAACGCAACAATGATTGAAGAGTTGTCCCATCCCCAATCTTTTGTAAATCGTAGGTGCCCATAGCATCTGAGCGCCACCAGCAAAGTCGCCAATGACAGTAAGATGTATAATTCCGCAAGAGCGGCAGGACCAGTGTTGTGCCCTTGTGGGGATGCTCTACTGGTTTTCTGTCCCGCACCAAGAGCCATGTTCCGAGATATCTGCGGACTTCCTTCGTCGTTGACCTATTCGAAACGAGTATCACAACACTCGACCAGAACATCGGCAATGATGCGCATGCAACACGACGATGCATGATATCATAATACACAGTACATACCTCGCCGCAAAGCTAGGCCCGATTCTCCTAATCCTTGATATTCCAGATGGCCAAGAACAAATAGGCTGCCACTCCGGGTATACACCATCGCTGTGCGCGTACACCCCCGTTCCCTTCCGCGTATACCCCTCCCTATATTACAGCAGTTTGCAAATCCGTTGACCCCAGCGCTAGAAGGGGTCACCTAGATCAGGCGCATACCTAGAAGAGGCGCAGCCCTATAGGGCGCTAGAGCGAAAAAATTATTTCTCATATTATAACGAGTAAAACACCGCTATTTCACGTTTAAAAAGCTCTATCCAGTAGGGATAGTATCTAATATAGTCGTAGGTTACTTAAATAATGAAATAAGGGGGTATAAATAGTAATAAAAAAAAGTACGCCTGATATAAGTATACGCCCGTTTCAGGTAACCCCTTCTAGTAGGCCGTACGTCGTAGAAGCTCCCCTATTAATTATAGGTAGTAAGGCCTTAATAACATGCGGTTATAATTATAATCTATAAATACTAATAATATCTATAAATTTCAAACCTACATGAAGCGAGAGAGGTAACTTGTAAGTTATATAAGTAATATTAGTTACCCTGAGTAGGTATTTAAAAATTAAAAATTAGATAAAATTAAATTACGCGTAGATATTAAATTAGTAAGTTTTAAATTAATGTTTTTTAAAATTTAGGCCCAGGCTAAGCCGTTTCTTAAGGGAGGAGCTAGAAACCTCTCTAGCTCGCTGACTAATCAACTAATCTAAAAATAGACTCCGGATTTAGAATCTACGCTAAAAATGTACTAGTATAGTATATTTATAACCCCCCTCCCTCCCCCTACTAAGGGTAGATAAATTTATTAAAATTTGTTAAAGTCTAAAAAGTCCTAAGTTAGTCTTAGTAAGCTATTAACTCCTAAGTATTTAGGCTACTAAAAGTAACTTATTTTATGCTATAAGTACTTAAGAGCGACGATAGAAGATTTTCCTACTAAACCTACTAAAAGTGATTATAAGTACTTAAAGTAAGCTATAGATTTTTGCAGATGAAATATCTAAATAAAGCTATAAATTATTATATATAGATAATCCTTAGTATTTTATCTTCTAGCTAATAGTCCTACTATTACTACTCTTATTATAACCTCTAGTAAGGTCTTATTATAACTTATATAACTCTTTTATTATCTTATTATAAGTTATATAACCTCTACTACTATCTTATTATAAGATATATAAATATTATTTCTATCTTATTATAAGTATTATTACTTATATATTCTATCTTATTAAGATAGTAGTAATACTTATAATAAGATAGTAATAGTACTTATATACCTTATAATAAGATAGTAAAAATAATTATATATCTTATAATAAGATAGTAATAGTACTTATATACTTTATAATAAGATAGTAGTAAGAGTTATAATAAGATTATAATAGCTATATAAGATATAATAAAGATAGTAATAGTAGGATTATAAGCTAGGATTATACTAGTTATACTAGGGGCTTAAATACTAAGGACTATATACATTAGTAAACCCGGAAACCTACTAAACCTACTAAACCTATCAATTCTACCCCTATAGATAGACATGAGCCCTAGGCGTAGATATAGTTATTAGTCTAGCCTTATAAGGCTTAGACTAAAAATAAGACCTAATATATAAAGTTTAGGCTAGAAACTAGTAGAATATAAAGTTTAAGCTAGACTAAATTAGTACTAGTCTAGATATTAAACCTTATAAAAACGTTTTTAGGTAAATAGTTTTAAGTAAGCTAGACCTAATATAGCTTAATTTTTAAGGTTTAATATTAGGCTTTAGTATAATAACTAGCTAATTTTAAAGTTAAAGCTAGAGCGGACTAGTACTTACTTAAGTATTAAATTATAAACTAAAGGACTAAGAAAAAAGTTATAAGATT
>JAABUK010009718.1_pt1 | contig 13063 bp, 17 predicted proteins | sample 5559141 | NCBI WGS metagenome assembly JAABUK01 (sample SAMN10711869, study PRJNA513367) | rock metagenome | isolation source: Antarctica rocks | place: Antarctica: Victoria Land, Pudding Butte nord | collected 2016-01-03
TTCGCAATGACATAGTTCGTTCTTGACAAGTAGGGGAACACTCAAGGTGTATCACTGCCTCGTCATGCATCAGCCACAATCCACAATAGGTTGCTACAATGCTTTGCTAGATTCATATGTGAATCTGGTGGATGTTGTGGAAGCAAAATCTGGGCCATCATCATGGGAGCTGCGTACTGATGACCCATGTACTGTGTCATCCCCATGATGCTTGCATGTTCAGCGTGGTGCTGCAAGTCGTTCATGCTTCTCCTGCTGTTGGAAATTGTCCTGAAAGCTGCTTCCTTGTTTGTGATGGTTGCTGATGTTGCCGTGTGCTGTGTCACCAGCCCATAGTCCCAGGGGAGCCCTTGAAAGGCCCCACCAGCTTTGATGTGATCCACCCTCCGTAAAAGTCCCCTGACATCAACAGTATATCATTGTACCATTGTTCTGATGCAGACACAAATATCCTTGCATGCACTTCGTTCAGTGACAGGCACTGACAATGCTGACTTGACCAACATGCTGAAAAGATTCTGTGCACTGTGGAAAAAAAGCCTGCTCATGAAATTCTCTCCCATGCAGAATCGCTGAATGATCACCTGGTTGCGCTTTGACTGTTTCACCTCCTACTGTAGCTTTGTCTATCTTACTGGGATAGAAGCAGATATAATTGGCAATGGGTTTGAATGAGCTTGATGGCTTTGCATAATACCAAGCAATCTTAGGTTTGCCAGGTGCATCGTAGTAGCTTGCGCTGCCCTTCCATTCGCAATATGAGCTGCCACTTGAAGGCTTCAACTGCTGCATGTCTACATCTTTGGGAGGTATGTAGTATGTAGGGGGATGGCTTGTTTCCAGTACCCTGTATGCTCCTGTTGTATCAGCTATTACCTGTGCATTGGGCACAGCCATGGTTTCATGGCTAATTGAGCATGCTAATGTCCTACTTGGATTTGCTCCAAGAAGATGCACCAACATGAGCAGGTATAAGCTTGATTCAGCAGCATCCATCACACCTTGCCTCCCAGCTCGACAGTAATACGCTCAGAAACAGACTGAAGTGCAGGAGGCCTGGGGTAGTCCCAAACGGACTCTTGCCCTGGGCCGGGCTTTTCCCGTTGCATTGAGCTTGCGTACGCAAATCCCGCTCGGTGATGCTTCGTCAAGCGCACAGGCAGATACCTGCTGATCCCTGCTGGTGATGAGGGCTTAGTTAGGGCAGTCGCTTGAGCCCGCAATCTGGCAGAACCTGCAGGCATAACAGCCGAAGCTCATGAAAAGTCGAAGAGTATTTGGCTGAGGTTGCGGACTTTACACAAGCGTACCACGTTGTTGGGGAACAGCAAGTCCGGCATGCACTTGAAGCAGCAGTTGCATCACCTGGCCACCAAAGGCAGCCGTCAGTGCAAGGCAAGACACTTTGTGCTTTCCAAAAATGTCACACGGAGTTCACGCCAAGCATCTTCTCAGGCTAGGTGAACACGGTCCACTTGCTCCGCACTGCTCCCTGTGACTAGAATTGGAATCTAGCCAGGGCCCATACAATGGTTGACCTAAAATGGATCACGTCCACCTGCACTTTGCTTCTCCTTGCTTGCATACATGCCACTCATACAACGAAAGCTTTGCTTCTAGCGTATGCACTGGGGCATTTTGCTCGCTGACTGTAACCACCATGGTGGTATTCAAGCAGGCATTTGATATATTGATTTTCGTCACCATCTGTCATCATGTACGCGCACACACACCGACACATATTACAATTACCAATTGTGAAATGCTCATTGGCTATTGTCTTCTTAGTGTTGCTGTTGCTTATTGCATCATGCATTGCCATGTCTTGTGATATGCTTCGAGGTAATTTCGCCCAGCGAATTTAACGCAAACTCCCCTTTGCGACTTTGTCAGATCCTACGCTGCGAACCCAACTGCGCAGATTCTGCGGTGATTCATACGCCCATCAACGAACGCAGCATGGCATTGGCAGGTCGAGTTGGTCGGCACATGGCCGGCAGACTGATGGGTGCACCAATGCAGACATGCAAGTCACTCACGACCCAGTCTCTTCCCGATCTACCGTATGACTACAGCGCGCTAGAACCCGTCATCAGCGCTGAGATCATGAAGCTGCATCACGGCAAGCATCACAACACATACATCACCACCTTGAACCAGTCTTACGAGAAATATGCAGATGCGGAAGCTAAGGGAGACGTTGCAAAAATGATAGAGCTGCAGCAGGCTATCAAATTCAACGGAGGAGGTATGCAGTAGTGGCTGTTGGCTTTATCCAGATTTCAGGACCATGGCCAGATTTTGGTGACTGACCATACTATTGCATGCATACCAGGGCACGTCAACCATAGCATATTCTGGCAAAACCTGACTCCACCAAAGGTAACAATGAATGTAGACTGGAGATTTTCACGTCTTTGGCACAGTGATGTCTTATCTGTCATGCTACAGGACTTTGAGCCCCCTTCAGGAGACATCAAAAGCGCTATTGAAAAAGACTTTGGCTCAGTTGAGGAGCTTTCCAAGAAGTTCAATGCCAAGGCTGCAACAGTGCAGGTCTGGTGAAACCAATTTTTTGAGTTCGTGAAAACCCTCTCTGTTAACTTGATTGATCGACCATTTTTTGGCAGGGTTCCGGCTGGGGCTGGCTAGGATTCAGCCCAGAGCTGAAGCGACTTATCATAACAACCACTGCCAATCAAGATCCTCTTTCCACTCAGGTACTTGTCTGCTTGTTCATTTTAAATTGAACATGCGAGTGCCAAATGGATGCAACTGCATGTCTTGGCACGTGTGATCCATTTTAGGCTGCAGGTCATTGACGTACATGACCATTTGCAGGGACTTGTACCTTTACTTGGTGTGGACATGTGGGAGCATGCGTACTACTTGCAATACAACAACGTAAAGGCAGACTATCTGAAGGAGATCTGGAAGATTGTCAACTGGAGGGATGTTGGAGCTAGGTACAGCAAGGCACAATGAGGCTTCAATCAGATGCAGATTCCTGTCAGCATAAACTGCAGGCTAGGTCCAAGCTAGTCACAGCCAATTGCTCCCTACATGATCCATGCAACACTGCATCAAGTGTCATGCAATGTACTGACAGATGCGCGTTGAGCACGACACTGTTGGTTTCTAACAGTGCTGTGATACGTCCTCTTGGACAATGTGGTCACAATTGTTCATGGCCACCGTCTATGCAGCCTTTAACGCAAAGCAAGTTATGCATGCACAAGGCTTGCGTGTGCACTAAACTCAATGTCGATCAGAACAGCTTTCGTCAAGTCAGAGGTTGGAACAAGACAGTTCGCTAAGTCACAGATTGATATACGACAATGTAAGACGCCTCCTTAAGACCACATCAACCTGTGTAGCTCGAACCAACAGCTGCAGGACCCTCATGGCTGCAAAATTTTGCTTTACTGACCTGCAACATTTGTAGAAAGATTCTGCAGACATTGAAATGCTCTTGTAAATTCAGTGCTAGGTACATCCATTACTCAGGGGTATGCTGTTTCAGCCATCTCAGCCCTAGGCGGTCGACTGCAGAATAGCACCCGTGCAAGTGGGCTGCCTGTTTCTGCCACTTCTGATCCAGTCTTCAACTGTAGGCTACCACCTTCGTCAAGTACATAGTACTCTGACTCCTTGACCTCTGGGATTGCTCTGTCCAGCAGCAGTAGACCCTCCCCTTGCAACCTTTTCTTGTCCTCCTTTTTCTGCAGCCAACAAACAGCTCATCCTGACTTATGCATGTAAGCATGTCACGTTTCTGAGCACTGCAGACAACAAAGTTTTGCAGCGTTCTCACGATGCAAAGCAGGTGAATGTGGCGCAAGCTCACTTGGGAAAGAGCACGTGATTACAGAGGTTCATACTTCAACCTGACATCATAATTACGATGCAGCATTTCCCCGCTCTGATGGGCATGCATCATGGTGATGCCAGACAGGCACACTTACCTTTGTTTGTTGCAGCAGCACGTCCAGCTTGGAACAGTCATCAATGCTGAATGCAACAGGTTGCGCAGCCGCCATGACAGCGCTCCAAGCCGGCATCATCACCCACTTCTGCTGTCCCTGAGTCTCAAAGATACTGAAAGAGCCCTGCTGCCTGACAGAGGGTGCCTGCTGAATAGCAGCTGCAGAAGCAGTCGCCCAGTTGCCTACCACAGCAACTGCACGGAAGGCCATCTCCTCGTGGGTTAGACGAAGGATGGCCAGCTGTGCAGGGTCAGCTGAAGCAGCTGAAGGGGCAGCCTCCTCTTCTATAAAGGCCCTCTGCAGCATAATGGCAGTGTCTCAGAGCAGTAACATGGGGTCAAGGTGATTGTGCAGTACCATGATCACTGGGCGGGATGTGGTTGGCACACATGCAGACAGCATTTGCCTGGATCTGCAGTGCCACAAGACTGTCACCCCTTGAAGCAGCAAACCGACTGGCATACATCATGTTGACAGACATGACGTGGTAGGACTTACCAAGGTGGCTTTTGCCCTCTCGGTCTCAGCAACTGCCAAACCCCGATCAATGAAGTCACGTATCTCATGCTTTCTGCGTGTCTCTCCTGCCTGTACGCACAAGAAATGGTATGGAACCCCTGGATATTTGTCAGCGGGTGCACAGTATGCTCACTGCTCAATGGCGTCACACGACGATGTGATGGTGAATCCTCAGGCTGAAGCAGCAGCACGATGCAACAAGGCGTATGCATCACAGCATACACTGTGGCTCACTGCAGGGTCCACCTCAACTCTGCCCAAGCTGATAGGCACGACAATGTAACTGCAAGCGTGCGCTGTGGAACGGCACATGCTTGGGCAAAGGGCTTGCGATGCACAACTCAGGCTTGCAGTATAAGCAGCTGCCAAAGTTTGCTTCATCCACAGGCAAGGCCTGTTTGGTGGGGCTTGCAACATGTACAAACAGCTCGTGCTCGACTACTTATGTAACAGTGTGTTTGTGTCAGTTGGCCTTGTTGTAGCTTGCTGCAGGGACTCACATCTCGGTAGTATTTGAATGCCAAGGCGTCTGCTGGGGTGTAAGCAAAGCCTTGCTTGACACCATTGCGCCGCTCATGCTCCTTGAATGCCTTGATCACCACTTCTGAATCCTGCATGTTGCAGTCATACTCATGAAAGTACGTCAAGAGGACCAAGACTGACAGTAGGCAGAATGTAGACACAAGCACACATCATGACCAAAAGCAAGCTGAGTTGCACCTTATCATGTCCAAGGCACAGCTTGTGAAGAACCTACCGTCGTATTGAGATCTTGATCTGCTATGTACTCTGCTACAGGCCCCCTGGCAGTGACCGCTAGTATGCGCATGGGGTACAGCTTGTACTCGCTGTCCTCAGGGTTGAAGTATTTCAACTTTTCTTGTGGGAAGTTGGCCTGCTCTTTGAGAGAGTCATACACCTGCCCAGCTATTGTCCATATGCTCTGCAAGGCTCGTTCGAGGCCTGTCTCGGCCTCGATGTTCAACCAATCAAATCCAGCACGCTGCAGCGCAGGCAAGGCTCTGGCTAACTCATGCCAGTATCCTGCACCTGTCTTCAGTTTTGCTAAAAGCTTCTGGGGATCTTCTGCTACGGGCTGTTTTGCGTCAAGGCTATCCATAAAGCCTGGAGGGGGCCTGAAATTGTTGACGGGGGTGTTGCCGAGTTGAGGCATTTTTCCAGCGCCTCCTTTGCCAGGGAGAATGAGCCCGCTGCTGGAGCCTGATCTGCCGGGCGGTTGCTGTCTTTGGTTGCCAGCTCCCTGGCTGCCAGGCATAATCACACGGGACGAGCCCGAGTCTGCGGACCCGTTCCCGTAGGCATTGGCGTTCGTACGGAACAGTTTGCGCCCACAGTCTGCGGTCGTATGCTTGCTGCGACTCAAGGATGTAAAAGCTCGATGATTAGAGGCGGGCAACTGCGTATGCAAGCACGCGCTCTTGCTTACAGACATCATGTGGCAGTTCTGATTGACTTGGGTTCTCTTGCTGCAGCAGCAGTGCTTGCTGCTTTGAGTCGACTGTCGATAGCTGCACGAGATGAGTAAAGCAAGAAGAAGCACACAAGACGCCTCAGCGTTGGGAGGCAGCCCCATTTGGCCCTCAAAAGTTGCTTTCACTGAAATGTCAGACATATGTATGATCACCACTGCTTACACATGTGTGCATAACACAGTTGAACAAGACATATGTGTGTACATGCATGTGTGAAAGTCAATACCAATGTGTTGACTCTTGACATTTGCAATGCAACCTGATGGCGTACACACAGGAGATCTGTTATTGCGAGCTGATCTTGCGATTTGACACCGCAGGTAGCCACTGTACATTAGATTGTCTGATAGACCCAAATGCCTCTGCATAACGTCAACTAGCCTGCACCTGGCCACTGATTGATGACAAGTAAATCGTTCTTAAAGCTTTCCTTGCACCCATTGGTCTGATCACCAGGCCGCAACCGATATCCATCAACATGCCTTCATCAACTTGCTTGAGCGTTTGCTTACCATCGAGCTCGAATCTGACACAGTGAGTTCATTGTGAGTATGAGTGCTGCCTTTGCACCTGAACAAGGAAGGGTTGTCAATGTTCACCAACAGGCTGTGCATACAGCATCACTGACATAGCAGCTGTCAGCTGAGGCTTGTACACACCAACAACACCACACACAAGCCTCCTGATGATCGGCCCTTTGATGCAGCTAACCATGCGCTCTTCTGAAAGAAAGTCTTCAAAAACTCTTGCTGTCTCACATTTTCAGACCAAGGTGTTTTTTCAGTATCTGCTTTCCTCCTGAGGGTATGTAGTTACCATGGCAAGGAAGGATTGAATCCCATTGAAGCTGATTTACAAGTCGTTTAGTTGCCCCTTGATAAGCTCCTGCACAGCACAAGAGGTCACACACTTGCGTAGCAAACAAGATGGCCATCAGCTTTACTGCTGACAGAAGCAAGCAGAGCCAATTCCAAATATAGAGAGCTGGCTGGTGTGATCAGCTGTTGCACGCACATAGTGGGTGGGGGGATATGATACTTACCTTTGTCTTTGATCATGAACGTTTTGTAGAATGGCAGATACACTCGGTCCATGCCAAACTTCCAGGCTTGTGTGCCTTTAGGAGTGCCGGAGCCCGGGTAGTTCCAGATCAAGTCTGTAGCTATCAAAGTGCCGCTTGGCTTGTGCACAAACACCACCTGCATGCCATTGTGGAATGCCCTTGCAGGCTGATAGAAAACCGTTACCATTCCCAAACACCCTTTGACCTGACCTGGAAAACTGAAGTCAGATGCTGCAGCTGTGACCTTGCATATGACAGCCCAGCTTGTACAAACTACTTGCATTGTCAGCTGCAGCAGTTGGGACGTTGCCAATGATGCTATAAGCCTTTCTTCCAAGATGAGCACACATCATCAGAAGCATGTGATGACGGCCACTCGGTTTCAGATACTGAGTGCATTGCATGAATGGCAGGGCTGACACTCAACAGAGGTGGACCTTTCTGCTTTTAGCTGGTCCATACTTTGCCATACTCAAGCAAGCCTACAAGTTGGCGCAGGACAAGACAGCAAGAGAAGGCCCCGCGGCTCTAGAGGGGGTGTTGCTTCACTACCTCGTTGAAGAATGGAAAGTTGAGCAGGGGAACAGCTTCATAGCTCAGGAAGGTGGGCTCAATTTCTCCTAGCCACTCTGGTGGTGCCTTGTCGCCCTCACCAACTTCCTGTACTTCCACCATATCTGCTGTCACACAGTGTACCATGTGAATCTGATGCATTCAATGTATGATGACTGGCAGTTTCACTTGCTGGTAGTGCCAAATGCCAACGCTGGGTACAGTAAGCATCAAGACCCTACAAGAACCAGCTGACACATGATCAAATCAACCCAATATGTGTTACGTGGCAGCAAAACAAGTATCTGCACAGAACCTTGTCAGGAATGCCTTTTTGGTCTGCAAACACAGCACAACAAGCTGGATTGTTTTCACGCATCCAATTCTGCACTATGTGTCACCAACAGTCTTCCCTGCATAAAGCATGGGACTGGTGTGGGCTGACCTGACTGTACTTGATGTCAGGATACTTCTTCAGGCCACCTGGGCAGACATAAGACTTGGCACTTGGGTATGCATCTATCCACTGCACACCACACAAGCTGCTAATGAGAGAGGAAAGTTGCTAGGGCTGCTCCAAGGCTTGCTTGCAGTACTTGTGTGTGCTGTGCTGTGGTGTGGAGTAAACGTCCTTTGACTCATTGATCTTGTGCCTGATTACATGGTCAAGGTGGGAAACCTGGAAAGCTAGCAGGAAACGGAGGCCAGGCTTGAAATGACAGCAGCGCTTGCATCTCCCATCAAATCTCTCTCACATGGAAGCCCAATTTGGCAGCCAATGTCCTTAGCCTCAGGCTTTTGTTTTACCAATGCTGAAAGGCGTTGTCTGTTCTTTCCGACTTCTTGCAATAAACAGTGGACAACTCAGATTACTCTGAAGCTGACATGTAGGAAAGTGCAGAAGCTTGTGCTGCGAGCTTACTGCTACTGCAGCAGTCAGTACAATGAGGAGTCACCTGCTGAGCAAACTTGTTGTGCTCAAAATTTGGGGTGACGATGTGCTTGACAGGCCCAAGAGCATCCATTGCTGCTTTGAGCTCTGGATCTAGCTTGACAGGGCTGTGCACCCACAGGCTTCCGTCTGATAGCTTCACAACAGCTCCGCGACCATTGACATCAATGCCAAGCCATGCAAAAGGTCTTTCTGCTCCCCAAACATGTTCTGAGTGCTGAGTCAAGACTCGACCTGCATCAGTTGTATCTTGTGTTCAGATACAGGTGCCTTGTGACAAGCATATGCAAGTATGTAAGTGACATGCGATGCCTTTTAGACACAAACAGGACAGCTCTGCCAGGTTGAAATGCAGATACCTTCTTTGTTAGTGAAGGTGCTGAACTTCTTATCTCTGATGAGAGCTTGTTGTAAGCTTGCAGAAACCGACATGTGAGCCTGTAAAATTAAAACATATGAATCTGCACATGCGTTTGAAGCAACATTGCATCGTTTCCGCAGCTTGTGCAGTGCGTCCGCTTTGATCACCAGCTTTTAGGTTGCTTACCGAGCGTCGCTTGGTGACGGGTTTGACAAGCAACCCAACAGAGCTGTGCAAGTGGCAAGTCTTGAAGGCTCGAAAATACTGAATACGCAGAAAGGCGCGTGACCGACACAGATCAACGAGGTTTGGTGCTGTAGGTGCTAGGGCCGTCATGTGCCCGAGGGAGGTTGCCACTCCGAAATGCTGCTGCGCAAGCCTGTCGATTGTGTGTCGCAACGACGCAGTGCGCTTTTGCCCTGTGCAGCAAGGCACTGCTGTCGCTGTGCCAGTCTGTTCTTGGGCTGGCCACAAATCTGACGCTCACGTGGGTTCACTAAGTATTCACGTGGAACATACTAACCCATCTTCCCCTTGGTCATGTCAGTAACCAGCGTCAAAACAACATGTCGTGAAGTCCGACCCGCGATCCAATTATACATTCAGTGGGTGTGCTTCTGTAGTTGTGCAAGACACGGCATTCAATCTGCTGCCAGCTGGTAAACACGATCTTGGCTGCTTACTATGGCGCACAACTTGACCTCGACACAGCTTCACAAGCTGCGCCTTGCTCATACACAGTATCCCAAAGCCCCGGAGTTCAAGCCATCTTATGGTACCGCTGGGTTCAGGTCGCTGGCTCAGCGTTTACCCTCCACGGTGTATAGGTATGACAGATCTTGCCCGTCCTTGCGCGTCGCGCTGCGGACAGCGTTGAACAATTTTGCACGTTTGACCAGATGCACTTGCAACTTGCCTGTGCGGAGCTATTGCGAATCCCCTTGGGTGTATCGAAGGATACCGAGTTCTCTGATGTGATCCTGCTTGACTAGTCGTATATTACTCTTAGGTGCGGTTTGCTCATGGCAGCGCGGTCAATGGCTGTTGGTGCCACCACTGGTCTGGTGGTAACGGCATCACACAATCCAGCTCAGGACAATGGTGTAAAGCTTGTTGAGCCTTCAGGGTACATGCTGCAGCAGACCTGGGAGGTATGCTGGGATATACGTACATGCATGCCATGGTCAACACCAGTGCAGAGATTGCCCTGTTGACGCGCTGCAAGTTCCTGTTTCAGGCACATGCAAACAGGCTGGCTCAATGTGATGATGATGCCAGCTTACAGGCATGCCTTCAAGACGTGTTCACCTCTGAAGCTATTGCAGCAGGTTAGTGCACCGCTGCCTGCCATTGTTTGTAATGATTCCTGAGCCTGAGATAATCTTTAGACAGATCAGGTAGCAATGCAGCTCAAAAGTCTGCATGACAGATGGGTATAAGCAGTCAGAACATACTCCACATGCCTACTATTGTTATGTCCTACTACAATCACTGCATGCTACTCTGCCTTTATATACTGTGCCTTGATGTACTGTGCTGACTATCAGAAGCTAACCGCTGCGCTGACATTCCTCGCCATTTCATTGCCTTGCGCTTCTGTCAGTGGGCTGCCATGCATTCCTGCATCATTATACACCCTTGCCCACGGCAAGATTCCTCCTTTTGCAACAGACCTGGCACTCAAAAAGGTGATGTTACCTGCACAAAATCATCCTGTGAAGCATGGTCGCATAAGTCTATCATATGTGGTCCTTAACATCCAGACAGCTGCTGGCCACCTGCCACTTTGTCATATCACGGTCCGCAAATCGAGGTGTGCCTGCAATCGGGTGCGGAGCAATGCGAGAGTTTGTCCAATAGTATGCAGCGATTGCAGGTGCGCCTGCAAGAGTGTTGCTAGCCTGTGACAGCAGGCCTAGCAGCCCTGCATTGCTGGCAGCAGCAGCAGCAGGGGTTCAGGCTCTGGGGGGAGTGGCAGTTGACTGTGGCTTACTAACTACACCGCAGCTGCATTGGCAGCTGCGGAGGCTGAATCAGGGCCTGCCCTGGGCCCTGGAGGACTATTTCACCACAATGGCAGGGGCATATGAGCAGTTGGTGGCTGGCACACAGCCTTTGGGTCAGGTCAGTCTCACCTCACCCTGTATTGGCCATGTTGTCGCTCTTCAGTCATCAATGTTGATTCCTGTGTGTGAGGTGTTGTGCTGCACAGTATGTGAATGTGCTAGTTCTGGACAATCATGTAGCTTGTCAGCAAGAGGAACATCATATCTTGGACTGTGTGAGCTGCAGCATTGGCATGCTTCAAGCAACATACTGAAACCATTCATCAGCATGTCAGTGTGACAAGGATAGCATTCAGGCACATTTGCTGGTGCTAGGCTTTCCTCCTTCAGGCCCATCGATATCGTTCAATAGCCCTGGGGCTCAAAACAATGCCCTAATCCCATGTAGAACATTGCCTCTCATGCACAAGAACACCTTCTGTTCACAAACATCACTGTCATTCTCATTCATTATGCCTTTGCATTTTGCTACTGTCCTGCTCAGTAAAATCACTCATGCAAGGAATGAGGACCAACTTCGAACCAACTTCGATGTAGGGTCTGATAGTGGACTGCGCAAATGGCATTGGAGCAAAACATCTACAAACCCTGAATCAGCACCTGCAGCAGTCAGGCTTTGTCATGACTGCCAAGTGCACAGGTGATGGTATACTAAACGGCGGTTGTGGGGCAGATTTCATCCAGAAGGAGCGCCAAATGCCCCACACTTTTGACCAAGTGCCCCAAGGCAGCAGGTATGGTGCCTGTCTCATTGCTTTGCTTTGGGATTCTAAAACCCCCTCACATTGTAATCCTTCAGACCACTTACATCACGAATTTCCTCCACGAGAATCTGCAAGGCTGCATCGAGCTCTGACAAAGTATATCTGCTAAGCAATCTGCCTGATGAGGCTGAGCCTGCTCATATGGCATGTTCAGCCCCACAATGTAAGCAAACGTTTCTGTATTTTGGTATGGATGATGGCAGATTTCCCACATGGGTGTCATTTCCCACAGGGGTGTCACTACAAACTCTTGCAGACGATGGCAGATTTCCTGCACTGCTGTCATTTCAGAATGTTGCGTCGTCACACTATCAGCAGACTGTCTGTCTGAGTGTCTGTCTGAGTGCAGTGTGCTAGCCTAGATGGGGATGCTGACTGTCTGTCTGAGTGTCTGTCTGAGTGCAGGTGTGCCAGCCTAGATGGGGATGCTGACCGGCTGGTGTACTTCACGCAGCAGGACGCCACCTTCCACCTGTTTGATGGAGACAAGATTGCTGTGCTGGCTGCCCTCTTGGTGCGGGACATCCTGAACGACCTGCATCTTCCAGCAGAGTCCATCAAGGTAAGCTTGTCTTGTCTCAGCTTTCCGTCTTCCTTGTGGTCCAGGCTGACTTTGTGCATGGCATTGTCGAATTCACAACCTCTCGCCAAGCCAGAAGCGATTTTGTCAACTTTGACAGTATCATGCTGGATGCCTCTCCTCTCCTGCAATGATTTCAGGTGGCCAAGATTCTTCTTGTATCTTGTCCACGTCTCACCTCATGCTTAGATGTATTCACCATTGCAGACACAATTCCAGGCCTGCTTGGCTGGTCATCTCATGTCTGCTTGTAGCAGTAGCCTCATGTACTGTACTGCTCATCCAACAGTGACAAGCGCCAGCAACTGTGCCGCTGATGTCTCAGTCCACATGCTTCACTGCTTTGGGCCATGATCTTCTTTACAGTTTTGGAGCTGGGGATCATGATGTCCCTTGTGACTTTGGAAGTTGGCTTGTCCGAGAGGTCATTGCTCTTTTCAATCCCAAAACGTCTACTTTTGTTCAGAAATGTTGTCCCTACACTGGCAATCTAAACTCAGAAACGTCTGAAGACAATAAAAACGTGTTTCTACTTTGTGGAGATGTTCCAGGTCCACAAGTACTTGACACTTGTGTTTGCAGGTGGGCATAGTGCAGACAGCATATGCCAATGGGGCATCCACAGCCTTCATGCGCAACAATCTGGGCATTGAGGTGGCTATCACACCCACGGGTGTCAAGTACCTGCATGAGGAGGCTGTCAAGTTTGACATTGGAATCTACTTTG
>JAABUK010009719.1_pt1 | contig 13063 bp, 15 predicted proteins | sample 5559141 | NCBI WGS metagenome assembly JAABUK01 (sample SAMN10711869, study PRJNA513367) | rock metagenome | isolation source: Antarctica rocks | place: Antarctica: Victoria Land, Pudding Butte nord | collected 2016-01-03
ATTGAGGGTTGGGGTGGGGGAAGAAGAGAGGATTCGGAAAAGAGAGCTTCTTTGGGGGCAGCTCTTGTAGAAGTCGCGGGATCTGGTAGATGCTGTGGATAGTCCTGTTCTGCGTCCTTTTGCAGCTGAGAATATACCGGTGCTTGTTCGTCGTGGCCCTTTGGGAAGAGAACCTCAAAGAGGTTGCTTTTGCCCACATTGAACTTGCCGACCATCCAATTGCCGCCTCCGCGCTTGTATATGGCTTCTTTGATTTCCTTTGTCCACCATCCTCTCTTTGCGCTGACAAGATGAACATTGCCCAGTCGCATGTCTTCTCCTTTGCGGCCGAGAGCTTCACGAAGCACAGAGGTAAAATATGGCATTAAGGAGTCGACCATCTCTTTCTGAGGAGCTAGAAGGTCCGATCTTGTGATGATGAATGAGACGGTCGTTCTTGGGGAGAAGTCGTGCTGAGATCGTCTGTTCTGGCTCCGAGGTCGTGCAAGCATAAGTCGATTAAAGATAGATGGGACGAGCGAGAGAGGGAAGTCGGCGGCATCTAGAACGTGGTAGACATGATTGTGACGAAAAGGGGATTCTTCGATAGTCTCTGCGATGGAATCGATGGTTGGGTGGGCAATTGGCACTCCTTTCGACTGGTGTAGGAGATTATGGCAGCGATCGCAAAAGGGAACATCTTGTTCAACGGCATGCATTGGACCTCTTTGGCGATCGTTCCGCTCCACCATTGTGCTTGCTAGACTCGTTTCTTGCTCTTCGGGTTCATTTTCGTGCGTTTCTTCCTGCTCTGCACTGTCTTGGATGGCATCTTGTTTATTTCCAGCTTTCGCCCGTTTGACCCGTCGAATGTAATCCTTCACTGATCGTCTCGACCTTGTATAGAAGCCAGCTTCATCATCATTCACCTCCTGAGTAAGTGCGCCACAACCTGGGCAAGACTGCGGCAGGTGACGAAGAGAGCCTTGCTCTACTTCGGCGGAAACTGGGGGAGAGCTGTGGTAAGGCTCCCATGATGAAAAGGGTATTTTAAGAGGGGGCTCGATCGAGATGCTTTCGTCTTGTGGTACCGAAGCCGGTGCGTTCTGCCGAAGTAAAGAAGAGGCCTGAATGTTTAGATTGCGCTTCACAGTCCGACCAAAACGAGTGTGTCTGGCGAGATTTTCCACGACCTTTCTGCAGGGGCCGAGACCAGGCGAGATGAGCTGACGTCGCACTTCCTGGTGGAAGCAAAGGATCGCTTGAGCGGAGATCTTCATGGCGAGGAGACTGTCGCGGCGCTGAAGCCTCGAAGCTGCTCAAGCTTCACGAAACAAATTCTTGGCAGCAGAACTCATTCCTTTCCTGTTTAGGCAAAGACTAGTGCTTTCAGGCTTGATAGAGTGACAACAGACGTGAAATGCTCAAGAACATGGTACAATATTCAGGCCAAAGTTGTGATTCTTTGCTCGCGGAGACCGATCAAGACTTCTATCACTTAGACCGTCTGATATGCCAACCTGGAGACCACCAGGCGACACGACATAACGAGACCGATTGACTCCGCACAGTCCAACAATTACTTCCTCTCCGTGCATGTGGATGTGGATGCAAGACTTCCACGAGAAGACAACCATATCTTCTTCCCGAATGGCTTCGGAAATGGCTTTGTAGCCAAGAGAAGAGGACAAAACAAGCGCGGCGAGTTCACCCTCGACTCCGTGAGGTCGCCGCATTTCTTGAAGCCTTGGATCAGCATCGCCTCCCTCGACGGAGATGAAGCCACGAGTTGTAGCTTGCCAGGTGCCTCGTGTACTACCTGCCGCTATGCAGGGTACCGTTACCGTCTTCGAATGCGCAGGCAATCTCACGTCAATCAGAGGATTTGTGAGTGCTCGTCGTCATGTGGAGCTGTGAATTGAAGATATGATTCGACCTATCTTCGGGAGAGTCTTTGCACACGTAGCTGGGTTGCCCTTGATGTGCGGAGAACATCCTCGCGCAGTACGGTGTCACAGCTTGCCCATTTGTTCTATAGACAATCTGGCAATGCGAAGGGTGGATGGCATTGTCCAAATCCAATGGCATGGCTTTGATGCCAATCGAGATGGAAGACCTCCCTTGTCCGTCTCCAGTTCTCATCTTTTGTTCCTTCGTTTGAGCCTTGCTGTTGTTCCAGTCCTAAGCTATCCGGAAGGAACGGGAGTGCTGGGAACACAGCAGAAGCCTGACCTGAAGACATCTTCACAATCCAGATCATATTCACTTGCAGTGCTTGTCTCGTCCTTAGGACCCTCTCATCTACCCTACAGTCCTTCTCTTGTTCACCAATCCAACACTCTCTTTGCGTCAACTACACCATCAACAACGAAGCCAAGCTAGTCACATCTTCTGCTGAAGCCTATCAAGATGTTTCTCCTCTCGCGCGTCTTGCAATTAATCTTGCGCCTCTCGGAACTTGTATTCGCCTCCGTAAGTCCCATCCCTGATCGCGCCTCTAAGCAAATAAAGTAGTGCCTCCTACCAACCGCAATCCCATCCCCCCCAGATCGTCGCCGGCATAGTCGGCTCCTACCTCGACGAACACTCAACCTACCAATCCGATTGGCCATCCGGTCGCTTCATCTACATCCAAGTGATCACCGGCATCTCCATCATCTTCGCCATGCTGTGGTCGTTCCCATTTCACCTACGACGTCGTCCTCGATTGGCCTTGCGACCTGATCTTAGCGGCCGCGTGGCTCGCCGCCTTCGGCTTGCTCGTCAACTGGCTTAATGCCAACGGCTGCGGCGGCACTTTCCACTGGTGCGGCATGGCGAATGGCGGGTGTTGTGGGGAGTGGATGGCGGCGGAGGCGTTTAGTTTTCTGAGTGCGGTCTGTTGGCTTGCGAGTGCGATTATTGGCATGACGATGGTGTATGGGATTGCGGCGCATGAGGCGGTTGATAGGTTAGTATACTAATCCTTTCCTTAAATTCACTTTGACATATACCTCTTTTGGGTATGTGGCTGATTGACTGCTGTGTTATATGTTGTAGCGAGGACTCCCATCGTCGTCACAAGAGTCGCTGGTTCCGCCAGCGGCGGGTGCGGTCCAATTCAACTTGAGCAGCTAAAGGAAACGAACTGGGGCAGAACTATCGTTTCCCCCCCCCCCGGAACAGGGCTCTTCAAGGAGGTTGAGATTGCAGTCAGCTGGTCTCTCGCGGTACCAATGCAATCATTCAGCTGTGGGCTATCGTGCCTTTGTGTGGTGGCTATGAATGATGGCGAAAGGCGCCGCCGTGTCTCTTCCTACATTGAGCCGACTAACCAGCACTCCAATTCCATAGCTGCGTGAGTTCCATCCATTTCTGTTTTCGTGCACCAATTCTGATCAGCAAGGACCACATAGTAGTTTATAGCAGTCGCAACATACAGCAATAGGGCAGAATCTTAGCACTTCCCTCGGGTCAATTTGTATCATAAATTGTGTCGTATTGGCGGTCAGATATAGTGAGCCTGAGGGCCACCAGGCGACGGATTCCGCTATGAATTTCCTGGTCGAGTGACTTGTGTTGTCTATTACAATCGAACATGACGGCAATCACCACCAGAGCATTGCGACTTGCTACTTGCTAGACATTAATTACACAGAATGGGGCCTTGTTTCAGATCTGGATGCTCTAAACACAATCCAAGTAAAGCGGGTGAATCACACAATGTGATTCCTTCTTCTGCTCATGCTCGAAGCTGTCACTTTTCCCGATCACCGTTTCATAGCAAAGCCCGCACCAGTGTCTTCTCGATCGCAGCAAGACTCTCCGGCTTCGACGTCATACTGGCCATCAGATAAAGCACATTACCCAGCACGCGGGAGTGCACACCGAAGCCTCCTTCTGACGAACCGAGCAACGTACTCTGCAGCTCTGCAGCCGCGTTAGATGTATAGCCGCCCTGGCCTTCTTCCGTCTTCAGATATATTGCCAGAACCGAGCCCAGCGTGAAGACGCCATCAACTTTGTCGCTCTCTGAGAGACGTTTCACACAGCGTTGATTCCAGAATGACCAGAGGTTCACGCCTCGATCGGACTCGGGACTATTATTTGCAGTGGGGGCTCGCCAGGCATCCTGATATGCCAGCCAAGCACCCTCCTTCTCCAGACGGCTCAGCGTTGAAAGACTTTTCTCGGCTACGGAGCAGCCAACGGCGTGGGCTGTATAGCTGTGACCATGCAGCAAAGCATCTTGCTTCTTGTCGCTAAGGAACGTGTTAAAGATCGATTGGCTTGCTGTAGTGATTGCAAGAGGAAGGAGACCGCCACTGAGCAGCTTGGCGTGTACAGATATATCTGGAGCAATGTCTGCATCTACGGCGTGAACGGACTGCGACTTGGACAGAAATGACGAGGAGGAGGCACGACCAAGTCGGTAGAGGCCAGTGAAGACTTCGTCGGCGATTATGGGAAGGCCGGACCAGCTGAGTGATCCGTCTAGGGAGGACAAAGCTGGTTGTGTTGAGCCACGGTTCGTGCCGAAGAGTTCTGGCGTCGAGCGAACAACCTTGATGAGTGTGCGCTGAAAGAGAGGATCGACGAAGATCATGCCTCCTGCACCCATGAGAATGGGCTCACAAATTAACGCACCGAATTTTCGACCTTCATCAATGATCAAGCGCTTTAAAGTGGACCTAATGAAGTTCTCGTAAGCTTCGGCGTGACCGAGATGTTCCCGAGTCTCAAATTCAAATATGTGCTTGAGGTCTTGGAATCGAGCTGCTTTCACACCCTTCTCCTCCGGAATCTGTAATTCCCAGACTCCATCACGCATCTTCAACGAAGGAGGGTCGAACCACCATCCCCACGGCTGGTACCAATTGACTGCTTGGTTAAAAGTGCCGGGTTCGCTACAATTCATAGTAGCGATACAATCTCCATGATAGCTCCCTTTGAAACCAAGCACACCGATAGGTTCGTCGTCTCTTGTCCAGCCGTATCTCTGGGATGAAGAACGCAAAGCCATCTTTAAGGCAACTTCTATGCCTGTACTTCCATTATCGGAAAAGAAAACGCGGGTCAAACGTGGGTTAGCTAGTAATGAGAGCAACTTTGATGACAGATCCAGAGCAGGAGCGTGCGCAGTAGAGGCGAACATTACATGCCCGTATCGACCAGCAGCATGAGCAGCAGTAAGAGCGAGATCGGAATTACCGTGTCCTAGTCCTTGGGTCCACCAGGATGCTGACCCGTCGAATAGTGGCTCAAGAACGGGCTCTTCAGGGCCTTGTCTTATTGGCGCAATTGCTGAGCTTTGGTGAGGAGCACCTCCATTCGCAGATGATGTATATTTCGGATTGACGCCTTGGAAAAAGTCCCCGTAAGCTGAGTCAATGGCCAGGAGATCTTGGGGAATGCCATGCTGTCGGAAAGGATGCCATATGATGGACTCTGCTAAGGTCGGCAAGGAAGACAGTTTCGAGATTCGAAAATAATGTTTCCGATCGACCAAATCAACCATGGCATGGATTGCACTGCTTTGAGAAATGGTATCATAGTATTCGTCCATCGAAGCCTCGTCGTCTTCAGCAGTATGCTGTTGCCCTGGTGGCTGTGGCAGCGCAAACGTTTTAATGCCATGTTTTTCGAAGTGCTCTCGGAGAAATTCATGATTGCCGTACGCCTTGTCTTCGAATAGAACGATGGAGTCAACATCGTATCCACGAATATACAGGGATTCGAAGGCAGATATGGTAGATCCTATTCCACCCAGCCTATGGTCGCCAACAAGACAGACCGGTAATCTCAATGGTCGGTAGAGATCTGCTTGGAGGGACCCTGAGGGAGCAGGCGACAAAGATCCACCAGCTGTCTCGAGCACAGCATATCGGAAACCATCTCTAGCTGAATTTTGAATCAATGATTTGACCTTTTTTACAATCGAATCATCGTCAAAATCAGACTGTTTCGCCGTGTCAGCGAGTCCGAGAGCAACGTGGGATCACGAATTACTCACAGCGTTTGAAGGGCCATGGGTCGAGTGTTTAGCTGTTTGTGCCGCAAGATGTGGACTGACAGGCTCTTGAAACTGGTAAAGATTTTCCGATCGTACCCCAGGAGCAAAGCGGGCAATGTGTCTGAGAGATACAACAACCACTTTCAGCAGGTATTGATGATTCACACGACATGAATACGAGAGCGAGATTCAAGACCAGTCCCATAGCCAGTCCCATGGAAGCAGCATACCTATTGTCGGCGTCTTCTAGCGGTCCAGTAGAAATTGGCTTCAGATAGAGCACACCACTTGTCGGCGACTTCTTCCTGAATGACTTGCAAAGGAGTGTAGAGACAACCGACTTGCCAACATTTGTGTTGGCCCCATAGATCTGAAGTATTCTCAGGTCCCGCCACAGCATTGTGTATGTTCGAGTTGGAGAGGCCTCGGTGGGAAGTACTAAGTAGAGCCCCTGCCAAGGAAAAAGTTAGACCATCACGATCGTGTCTTGTATAACGAAGATGTCTGTCTGTCAGTCTTTTCCGCCACAATGATTAAAGTCAAAGCATTGAATTGTCTGCGCAACATCATGTACATCCCCAGTTCTTGATTCCTGGCCTCGGCAATTTCTACAGCCAATTCAAGAGAATGGAGGAATCAACAGCTTCTCCCTTACAGGCGCAATTACATCTCCTTCTCAACCGCCGAAAACGGCAGTCGAGGCTGCGGAGCTTGAAAGCTAGTCCTGCTGGGTCTGTTGATTTTTCTTCTAACGACTTCCTTTCTCTTTCCACTTCGCCAATCCTGACGGCAATCTTTCTCAACGAACTGAAGAACATCTCCCAACTGGGCAGTACAGGATCTAGGCTTCTTGATGGCAATTCGTCCTACGCGGAAAACCTGGAGCGACAAATCGCGGACTTTCACAATGGCCCGGCAGGACTTCTTGTCAACTCTGGCTTTGATGCAAACGTTGGAATCTTCTCCTGTCTCCCCCAACCAGGAGACGTTGTGGTTTACGACAAATTGATTCATGCTAGTGTTCATGATGGACTCAAGGCCTCAAGAGCCGGAAGCACTATTCAATTTGCTCACAATTCAGTTTCAGACCTAAAGAGTGTCCTTGAGGAGGTTGTCTTGAAATCTTCTGCTGGACAATCCTACAACGTCTTTGTTGTTGTTGAGAGCGTTTACAGTATGGATGGTGACCTTGCCCCTTTGACAGAGATTGTTGAGCTCGTGGAAGCACTATTTCCGACCAAGACTGGGCATGTGATTGTGGATGAAGCACATGCAACTGGAATATATGGGAAGAGGGGACGAGGCAGGGTGTGCGAACTTGGTCTTGAGGGCAGAGTTTTCGTTCGACTCCATACGTTCGGGAAGGCTTTGGCTTGCAATGGTGGTAAGATTGTTCGTCATTCATTACATGTACATTGCTAATGCTCCAAGCTATCATCATCTGCACGCCGCTCACACGCCAATATCTCATCAACTATGCCCGACCGTTGATTTACACCACTTTTATGTCATTCCCAGCACTTGCTGCGATTAAAGCTGTGTACTCTGTCATGGCCCAGGGACGAACAGAAACATTGGCCAACGACTTGACCACACTCATTGCCGTACTATACTCGAGTTTGCGAGCCCTAAGAGCCCACTACGGCGAGTCCGACTCCATTGAGGGTCTTGTTGAGATACCCTCTGATTGTCCCAAATCACCCATCGTCTCCCTGCTCACGCCTGACCCTCGGGCCCTGGCACTGTACTGTCAAAAGGCCGGTTACGTGGTTCGAGCGATAGTGGCACCAACTGTACCTGAAGGATTTGAGCGAGTCAGAGTGTGTCTTCACTCTGGGAACACTGTAGGTCAGGTTGAAGGCTTTGTTCGGATCCTAAAGAAGTGGATTGAGCAGGAAAAGGAGATGAGGCACAAGGGTGGGAAGATGCTAGAAGCGAGATTGTAGGGAGATCACGGCGTAGCCGAACGTGCTTGTACATACTCCGTAGAGGTAGCGACATTACACAGGCCAATGAAGCATCTGATCCCTTCTTCGCCCTCAAACGTCCTCCTCTCATAAGCATACATCGTCTAGAACAGAGATAGTCAGCATCTCCGTCCGGAAACCTACGAGAATATCGGAGTCTGTGCCTCAGATAGAGACTGAGCTGCACCTTCTCTGGACAGGTCTGCGGACTATTCAATTGGTCCACCCCTTTCGCGCGGCGCCTCCCTTTTCAGGCCGCCCCTTTTCCTGAGAGCTTAATTATAGGGGTCCGTGGCACGAAGCAGCCCACCAAACGGACTCGTGCGGGGCACACCACAACAATCCCGTCCCAACTCGTTCACCTTCGCCCTGACGAGAGTAGACATCCGCTGGAGATGAAGCCGACACGGGCATTACAAAGTCTGGTACGCCAGCAGAATGCCCTCCGTGCCTTCAGCACAGTCCACGATCTCCCACGCAGTGGTAGCACCGGGCTGTCTCCACCTCCTCCACCAGCACTACTGGCAGGAAACCCCTCCACCGCATTCCAACGAGCAATCACGGCAAGAGGACCCCGAAATGATTGGACCAAAGAAGAAATCTCCTCGATCCACCGCACGCCGCTGGTGGAGCTCACCTCTGCGGCTGGCACCCTACATCGCCGCTTCCATGAACCCGGCCGCGTCCAGCTTTGCACCCTTATGAACATCAAAACGGGAGGCTGCAGTGAGGATTGCTCATACTGTGCTCAGTCCTCGAGATACAATACTGGCTTGAAGGCTACGAAATTATCAGCCGTCGATTCTGTATTGGAAGCTGCGAGAATTGCCAAGGGCAACGGTAGTAATCGATTCTGCATGGGGGCTGCATGGCGAGATATGCGGGGCAGAAAGTCAGGGTTGAAGAACATTGTTCAGATGGTGAAAGGTGTGAGGGAGATGGGCATGGAAGCTTGCGTTACACTGGGGATGCTCAACAAAGAGCAAGCCATGGAGTTGAAAGAAGCGGGGCTGACAGCCTACAACCACAATCTCGACACCAGTCGAGAGCACTATCCTAATGTCATCACCACGAGAAGCTATGATGAGAGGCTCGAGACGATTGAGAATGTAAGGCAGGCCGGTATTCATGTCTGCAGCGGTGGCATACTGGGGCTTGGGGAGACACCGCAAACAGATCATGTGGGATTGATCCATACACTTGCCACACTACCATCTCATCCCGAATCGTTTCCCGTTAACCGGCTGGTGGCTATTCCGAATACCCCAATGTATGGCGCTGAGCCTGTCAAACTGGAAGACCTAGTCCGCTGTATTGCCACAGCGAGATTAGTCATGCCAAAGACGATCGTCAGATTGGCAGCCGGCCGAGTCGAGATGCCGGAGAGCGAGCAGATGCTGTGCTTCATGGCGGGTGCGAATGCGATTTTCACCGGCGAAAAAATGTTGACGACGCCTTGTAATGGCTGGGATGAAGACAAAGCTATGTTTGAGAGGTGGGGATTGAAACCAATGGAGACGGTTGAAAGCGTAAAACCTGAAAAACCGTTTGAGGCGAGGAGCTTTCATGAGATGAAGGACAAGGTTGAGAATGCTGAAACAGCAGCTTGATTATGAAGAGGGTACGAAACCCCTCGATTCTGTCCTTCGTCGGTATGAAAATAGATCACTCATTCAAGAGATCATTGCAAACATTGATGTCCCTTTCTCCGTCGCTTTATGGGTGACCCGTCTAACGAGGGTGCGGAGAGTACCTTTAGTATTGGAAGCACCAAAACTGAAGAGCGTGGAGGCCGTCAACTGCTTGAGAGAGTACCAGGCCAGGCTTTCCTAAATCCACTTCCACAACTCATTGCGCGGGGTTTCAGACGCTACAGGCCTCCCGGGAAGTAGCTTGCTTCGTGACGCCTGAATCTTGTGATGACTTGAGGCGTATTGGATGCCCTAACTTATCAGCATGCCTCCAGGCTGACCTTCCAGACTCGACTTCTAGAGTTGCATTGCGTCCTGTAGGAAGGCATCAGCTTTTTTGTTGTTATTTCATGTCATCCGGCGGGTGATGAGCTGACATCCTGGCAGAAGAGCATTCTCCTTGGTGTGCGAGACCAGACTTGAAGCTTTCAGCTGATCGTGATTCATTTCGGGATATGAAATTTAGACGAACCTGTAATGCTATACACAGCACAGCGTCCAAATGTAGTTAGGTTGAAAAGGTATTTACCTTGGCTATCAACCACAACTATTTTACCATACTGTGGAACTTCTGACAATGGTCATCCATGGAAGCTGGGCTGTTGAATGGCATCCAGGAGCTCTTCATCTTACCGCAATGCTACTGGAATTCTTCCAACCTTATGAGACCCGGTGCAAATCAATGGCGTTGTCAACCTCCTCATTCGACATTGCTCCTCAAGCAATGCGGAAGATGTGACTTTCGACCATGGTCAATGATCTATTCCACAGTGCCCGCCGTTCTATTGAATACGAAGCGAGGTCTGCCCCTGCTCTGGAATTCACATTCCAGAGCCTCAGCGCGCAAGGAGGCGCGTCTGGCTTGGCAGCGATGTCTTTATCACAGCCCTGCACAATTCATCAAGCTGATGGTAATGCGTACCTTTGATGACGGTTAATGCTTCAATATGCAGACTTTTCTTTGCCTTTACCTCATTTGTCTGCTACCGTTGTTAACCAAATGCTATTTCGACGTGGGTATACCCGAAAAGCGCCTCGTGGTATCACAACATCCCGTCCCTCGGCCGCGCCAACTGCCCACATCGACGACTTCAACCCAACCCTCTTTGATCACATCTTCCAACGATATCGGCAACACAACCGTATATGGCGGTGGATATCGCGGAGTGTTCGCGTTCGAGCCTCGAATAGCTTCCTGCACGCAATGCCCGTCGTCCAGCGGACCATTCGGCAATGGAACTACTTCATCAAGATCCACTAGCACATGTAGGCTGGTCACCTATGACGGCGTTTTTCGCAGTCCTCAGCTAAATCCCCGGTTTTCAACCATTCATTGCTTTCCTTCAGGGTATGGTGGCGTCTTCTCCACCAATACGACGACGAAAACCACGATTCCCTGTTGTTCATCCTCATCAGACGTATGTCAGGTGTCCTCGTCTTCCTCTATTTCGACGACATATAGCGGAGTTTTTAGGCCGACAAGTACTGATAATACTTCTTCGGTGTCGAATTCCACTTCCAGTGATACCGCAACAATGAGCTCTTCTGGTGCGTCGCCCGCGTCTTCTCCTTCGAATACCTTGGCTACACCTACTTCCTCTTCCTCAGGCTCCGGCTCAAGCTCGATTTCTGGAAGTAGCTCCAACGGAAGCACTGCCCAAACCAGCTCAGGAGCATCTGGTCCATCTTCCGGGTCTTCTACGGTGCCAAGCTCATCTCAGTCCGTAACGACATCAGGCACTCTATCAAGTGGAATCTCTTCATCTTCGCTTTCCATCAGCTCAACGTCCAGCATATGTTCTGCTATTCCGACTATCACTGCACCGCCAGATATCTCAACACTTGCGGCACCTTATCTTTTCGGATCAGGTTATGTGGTGGGCACTGGGGTATTAGTAGGACAAGGAACTGTCTACGTTGGTGGTTACTTTCCAGTAACTTCGTGTGGAACTGCATCAGGTTATGGTACCGCTTCGGGATCAGGTGCACTGTCGGGAACTGGGATCTTCACGTGAGTCTTCTTGCCAGTGACGGCTGATCTGGCTGACCGACCATAACAGTGGGACGGGAATCGCGGTGGGGTGCGGTCAGGGCTCTGGCAGTGCTACAATCATCGGGAGTGGCACTGTATGGCCGGCAGGATTGGGCATCCCGATAGTGTCGTCAGGGACCGCGATCGGTTCAGGTACCAGAATGTTTCGATTTCACTTCTCGTAGTGCTGACCCAGGATGGAAGGTTCTTTCTCAGGGTGCGGAACCATTCTGAACGGATCAGGTGAGACAACTTGGGCCTTTTACAACAAGGCCTCCGCTCACTTCATCTCAAGGTGTTTTCACAGGCTTCTCAGTCCCCAACACATCTTCTTTGACCACTACGTCCGTTACAAGCTCCACATCGGCCGCAACCACTGGAGGTTCGCCCACATCCTCGGCCAGTGCGTCCGCGACTAGCGCTTCTTTGCAAATCACGCCGACTTCTACCACTTCGACCCAAATGTCCATTACCACAGGACCTTCATACACTACTCCAACACGCGCTACCGTTTATGGGGTGGGTGAAGGCACAGGCAGTGGATTACTCATAGGGGATGGTACGGGACAAGAAGCTTTTCCACGTGAAAATACTGACGAGATACGAATAGGAACTGTGTATCTGGGAGGTCTGATTCCCATCAAGAGCAGCGGAACAGCAAGTGGTGGAGGAATCGTCAAAGGTCACGAGGCAGCCTCTCCAATTACTTTCATTATTACTAATGCTTTTGATAGGCTCGGGAAGTATTTATGCTGAAGAGGGGCGGTTCACAGGAAGTGGAACCGTCATTGGCTGTGGTAGGGGGACTGGAACGTACGCACAAGCCACAATCCTACTTCCAGTGCAAGCAATTTGTCCAGATCTTGTGCCTCGAAGCTTATTACACTATAAATTTGGGTTGAAAGCTAACCTATTGGTAATGTTCAGAGGCTACATAGTCGGTAGTGGAACGGCGTGAGTACAAGTATCAAGAAGAAAAGCTTTGAAGTTGACGTTGGTGCAGTTTCATCGGTCCCTTCGGATTGATTCCCATTGTTACCTCAGGGGCAACATCTGGCGGTAATTCAACCTCCCCTAGGGTTTGATTTACTCTGACTGACATGTTATAGTGGGGACAATTCAAGGCTGTATGTTGAACCTTGCAAGATCTCATATAGGGCATCAAGGCTAACTTCATTCGAGGCGGCACAATCATCGGTCAAGTGCGTGCTTCCTTCACTCCACACAGTGTCTAGTGTCCATGTTCTGACTCCACCCAGGGACAATTCACCGTCGATGTCTTCTCCCGCGTATTTCCATCAGCCACTTCGCGTGATACCGTGACAAGAACCTCTTTGACGTCGAAGGTAACGTCCCCCTTACCCATCACAGCAACCCTGCTAACCGAATCAGGCAACTTCCT
>JAABUK010009721.1_pt1 | contig 13061 bp, 16 predicted proteins | sample 5559141 | NCBI WGS metagenome assembly JAABUK01 (sample SAMN10711869, study PRJNA513367) | rock metagenome | isolation source: Antarctica rocks | place: Antarctica: Victoria Land, Pudding Butte nord | collected 2016-01-03
CAGTCACTTGCTGGCGAAGGACAAACACATAGCCATACCCACGAGGGGGCCATGTGCAGTGATGGTATGCATGACGACAACCAACATCGCTATGGTAGCTTCGCGGCGCAAAGGAACGGAAACGATGCCAAGTGGTATGTAGATGGCTGTGGATACATGTGGGCTGTTTCCAGGGCCTTGGAACAGGCGAGGGAATCCATCTGGATCCTGGACTGTGAGTCGTCTATCTGGGAAACTGTGAAGACCCATCTGAATCGACAGGGTGGCTTTCCCCCGAGTTGTATCTTCGAAGACCACCGTCAAGAAACGAGCAATATCGCATTGACCGAATCCTGCAAGCAGCCGCGCAGCGTGGAGTCAAAGTCAACATCATCGTCTACAAGGAAGTCGAGCAGGCTCTTACACGTAAGTACCTTTCTCCGACATTGCCAAAATATATTCATTCCCTTCTTCCCCGTGGGATCGACCCTATCACGAAGGCTCTAAGTCACCTGGGCGTTGCTGCAACATTTGCATCTCTTGAACACATTGAAGCGGAGAATCCACTGATTACCACCATGACAGTTTCATCGGCACATACCAAACATGCTCTCGAAGATCTGCATCCCAATATAGCAGTGTTTCGACATCCAGATCATCTCCCTGACGCGCAAACCTTCGAATCTTCGTTCATATCTTCATTACGAAACATGTCCTTAAATGCAAAGACCGTGGCAAACCTTCCCCAAGATGCTCTCAAAGCCATCTATGGTGTAAACGAGGATATCATATTGTACTGGGCACATCATGAGAAACTTTGTCTCATCGACGGCAGCATTGCTTTTATGGGTGGCCTCGACCTTTGCTACGGACGGTGGGATACCAATCAGCACCCAATCGCCGACGCCCATCCTAGTAATCTTGACGACATTATCTTCCCAGGCCAAGACTTTAACAACGCTAGAATAATGGATTTCCAAGACGTTGCACATTGGGAGCACAATAAGTTAGATCGCAAGGACACTTCGCGAATGGGCTGGTCAGACATTTCCATCAGCCTTCATGGCCCTGTTGTTGAAGATCTGAGAGCACATTTTGTCGAGAGATGGAATTTTATTTACGATGAGAAATACAATGTGAGAAAGGATGCCAGATACGCAAGACTTACCTTCCGGCAGAACGAAGGTGGCTCAATTCCTCCACATCAACACCATGCCATGCCAGGGTACGGACAACCTCAGTCCTTTACTTTTCCAGGCCCTCCACCAGGTCTCCCCAATAAACGCTATGGGCAACCGTTGCAGGGGAACGCTTCATACACGCCGAATCCTTCTCAAGCGCAAACTCCATATTTCCCTCCACCACCTGTCTCGGACCGTGGCATCGATCAATCTGCGGAAGAGACTCCCACACGAGGTATAGAGTCTTCCGGAGGAGACCACCGTCAGCACCAACGGCGTTTGGAGGATGAAGCAGCTAGTCTGACTGATGTTGCCGGTACTATCCGTGGACGTGTGGAAGAAGGTATGCGACATGTGCAAGAGCAGTATTTAGGTGGGAACGACAGCCGTTTGCACGGTAGCTTTCAGGAAGCCGGCATACCATGCCAAATAGTCAGAAGCTGTACCAAATGGTCTCATGGCGTCAAGACCGAACACTCCATTGCGAATGCCTACATCAGTGTTATCCATGAAAGCCAACACTTCGTCTACATAGAGAATCAGTTCTTCATTACCGCAACGTCTGATGCGCAGAAGCCAGTAAAGAACAAGATCGGTGCTGCCATTGTTGAGAGAATCTTACGAGCCGCGAGGGCAGGCCAGAAATTCAAGGTTATTGTATTAATGCCGGCGGTTCCAGCCTTTGCCGGAGATCTTAGGGAAGACTCCAGTCTTGGGACTCGTGCGATCATGGAGTTCCAGTATAACTCAATCAATCGTGGTGGCTATAGTATTATGGAAATGATCGAGAAGGAAGGTTACAATCCTGAGGATTACATTCGATTCTACAATTTGAGGAATTATGATCGCATCAACAACAGCGCATCGATGAAAGATGCAGAACAGAGAAGTGGAGTGAGCTACGAAGATGCGCGACGTGAACATGATAACGCGGTGGAACTCCCAACAGTGTATCCTGGGGATGGAGGTGACGATGACAGTTCTAATCCGCTGGCACGCCAAAACTACAAGCAATACCAGCAAGCCACCGCTGGCATGAACCAACGGCAAGGGCTTGGAAGTGGCCGCTGGGACAGTGTGAGCGAGTGTTATATGCTTGGTGGGACCGATATCCGCGAGGTACCCTGGCAGACTGGGGATATTCCAGAGATCAAAGCTTTTGTCAGTGAAGAGCTCTACATTCATTCAAAGGTAGGTGTGGTCGGAATTTGCAGATACTCAGCTCAACTGACCCGGCCTAGGTACTGATTGCCGATGATCGAGTAGTCATCTGTGGCTCCGCCAATCTGAATGATCGTTCGCAACTCGGCGATCACGATTCGGAGATTGCAATCATCATAGAAGACCCAACTACCGTAGAATCGTACATGAATGGCCAATCTTACCGAGCAGCCAAGTTCGCAGCCACGCTTCGCAGGCAACTCTTCAGGAAACATCTTGGCTTGATTCCTCCACAGGACATGGGACGCCCGGATCAGAACTTCGAGCCTGTAGGTGTGCCCAATGTTTACGAGTTTGGCTCTGCAGAAGATCAAGCGGTCATGGATCCTTTGTCCGACACTTTTCTGAATTTCTGGAACTTTAGGGCAAGGACAAATACGGAAGCTTTTGGCCGAACATTTCATGCGGTACCTCACGACAGCGTGATAACGTGGAAAGACTATGCCGCTTTTTATGAGAAATTCTTCCACGAAGCCGGTGAAGAGGCAAAAGGTAAGACGGGAGAGGAAAAGCCGGCCAAGTACCAATGGGGTCATGTCGTTGAAGAAAACTTCTCTCCTGGCGAACAAGGTGTTCGTGAGGTCAAGGACCTGTTGAGTACGATAAAGGGCACATTGGTGGAGATGCCACTCAAGTTCCTGTTCAAAGAAGACATTGCGCATGAAGGCATTAGCCTGAATGCCTTCACCGAAGAGGTCTATACATAGCGACGAAGGGCCGGAATCGCTGTTAGTGTAAGTGCAGGATAGGCTCTGCGATTTCTTCCCCAAATTACAGCTTTTCGGTTCTTTATTCAAAAGGCAGAACAATACTAATGGCGAACAATATCGAGCTTGGAATTGTGCTAGCCTCATTGGGTGTTAAGCGAGTCCTTCAACGTCAACCCTCCTTTTCCCCAATACTATGATGCTTTTACCACTCTCTACAATTATCGCAGCATCAGGTGGCTCATAACTCTTGAGTCTTTTCATGCTTGATCCATCTCCTTGATCCGGCTTCTGTTTCACCGTGCGATCTTCCGGATTTTGTTCTGATCTTGACCTACGTAATTTCCTTGATGATCGAACCATCTGGTGTGCAACAAACAATTCTTGTGGCCTTGGCTGTCTACTAGTAGTCTCCGTAAATCTGCTAGATTTCTTCTACTCAGAGTCTCTCTTTGTGATCCTTGAGAATGTCTTGGCCATCATTGCTGCAGCATTATCCTCGTGCGCAGTACTACATACACGGCTTTGATCGACCACCATGCCTAACCGTCGCTGTATTGGCCAACAGTAATTCCTATGTCAACTTTGACTTCGATCCAGCCTGCACTGTGTTCTCCCATACTAACCCTGTACCTCCCGATCCATCCCATCTTTCCCAACCAGCCAACCTCGCGCAGTCAGCCCAACCCACATTTTCCCAAAAAACCACCAAACCTCCAGCAACCTGACCAACAACAAAATCTATCTCGTCAAACTCCCCTATCCAGCTTTCCCAAAACAAAGCTCTCAACTCCATAGCTTCAGTCCCCAAACTCGCCTTACCCGCCCACAAAAACCAACTATAATCTTCTCTCATTCACACTCGAAAGCCCACTCTAGTCACGCGTACGTACGTCACTCCTCGCTTTCGCCCATCTCAATCCACATCCAACCGCACGAAAAATTTCCTTTCATCCAAAACAACAATACTAAGACCAACACAATACTAAACCCTCATCCTCGGAACAAAGAAAAATTCTCACGTCGAAATCGCAATCACACATCCACCAGATCAAGTCAAACCAATCCAAAGACACGAAGATTCACTACCAGAACACTTCTGGGGGGTGATTGAAGCATTGTGCTCCAAATCCTTCGGTTGGTATTGTTCCGGAAACGGGATAATAAACTACAAATTTCCAGATCTTGACCGGGTTTTCTTCTTCTTCAAGAAACAACTACACACTTTCGATTCGAACGGTAAGTTACCACCTCGACTGCTTCTTACCTTCTTACCTTCCTTCCTTCCTTCATGCAAGTAAGTGCCTGACAGTCGACTCTCTTCCAGCAACTCACAACTTTCTCACAAAACAAATTCAACAACCAACTCACTTCCAACCTCACACACACACAACCCTCAAACCTCAGCTACAAATCTCTACCCAGCTCAAACCTCACCACCACAAACCTCACCACCTCACCTCACATCCAAACCGAAACCCAAAATCAACCAAAACCACTAAAAATGCAGCCAGCAACCCCAATCACCACCGCTGCTCCCACCGAGGTGCCTCAGCCTCAGGAGGCTCGCGGTAAGTTTCTCCCCCTTCATCCCTCCATCCCTACCTCTAAACACTCACCCTCACCCCCTCCCCACAAAATAAAAACCATAAACTAACACCCCCCACCCCCAGGCCAACCAGGCTACGGCTGCACCGTCATGTAACCCCCCCCCATCCCACCACCCACCACCCACCACCACAACAACCACACGACGCGCCTCTGCAGGGATGGCTCGTGTCCAGAATGCTCGGACTGGGGTTGACAAGGGCTGGTGGCTGGTGGCTGGGTGGTGATGATAGTGGCGGGTGGATCTTTTCGAGACGGGAACTTTTCTTTTTCTAAGCGTGTATTCCCGGTTGTGCGGGGGGCATTAATAGTTGATATCGGTACTCTTTTTCTTATCTTTTCTTTGGTTCGGTTCTCTTTTGTTGATGGGGCGGGGCGGGGTTGGCCTTGAGGGTGTGCTGGTGGTGGTGGTGGAGGTTTTAGCATGGTGGTGGATCTTTTAGCATTTGGTATGGTGGTGGAGGTGGTCGGTCCAGGGGGTGGTGTCTGTACTTTTAGTTCTCGGATCAAACACTCAAACTCAATCAACTCTACTGAAGTGGTCTGAGCTTTTGTGTGATGTGCAGATATGAGTTGATGTGGTACGGAATGCAGAGAAGGTGCGATTACGATGCGTGACATTGGTATCATCACCCATCTATTCCTTCCTCCCTAGCCGATTCAACAGCTCGTTAACGTCGTCACAAATACCGACCACTATCAAAAGAAATGGATCACATGGGTATTATCCGTCAGCCTACTTTCCCCTCCCCCGCCTCTTCCCCGCCTAGCTTTGCTTTCGACATGGCGTCCTGCACCATTTCGAGCGTCGCATCTACAAGTCCCAACTCCGCCAACGCCTCCTCGTCCTCCTCGCCAATCTCGGCTCGGAACACCCATGACACATCCGAAAGCCCTTGCAAGAATCCCTCGCGGATGTTGTAGTCCTCGATCAAGCGCGCAATTTCGAGGCGCGGGAGCAGAGACTGTGAGGACAGGAGGAGATAGTAGAAATTTAGAACTGCGAGGTAGAAGGGTTGGTGGGCGCGGAAGGAGTGGTGATCTTGTTCGTGTGGCTGGTCGGTGGAGTGCAAGTCTGGGAAAAGCAAGGGGGCAAGAGTCGTTAGTACGGTGGGTGTGGCGAATATCGACGGCGAGTCATTGGTGTGATCATGTGGGCTACCGTCGGCGATTAGAATCTCATCTTTTAGCCAGCCGACGGCGCTGGCTTTGAGATTCTCGTAGGGGCAGTGCTCGAGGGTGTCTTTGATGAAGGCGAGGCGAACGTGGTCAGAGGTATGCGAGTGTAGGAGTGAGGAGGTGAGGAGGTGGGCGTGGAAGCGGAGGGTGGGCGAGGGGGTGTTGGCTGAGAGGAGGGATAGGCGTTGTAAGAGGCCGGTGAAGGTTTCGTCGTTGGGTGGGAGACTAGCTTCTTGGCTGCTAAGAATGAAAGAGCCGAGAAAGACAATAGAATCCAGGAGGGTTTCGGGTTCGGAGCCTATGCCACCTGTTTCAGGCGTGGCAACGAAGTTGTTAATGATGGCTGTGTATTCGGGAGAGACCTGCATTTTTGGTAGCGATATGGGGACGTCGAAGAGGGCTGAGGCTGCGGCCATAGCGGAGAGGAGGTGGAGAGAGCCGGTATACGAGAGGGGGACGTCAGAGGCGGTAGATGGGAGATCGGGAGCGCTCTCGTCGCCTTGGGACTCTGGGTTTGTCACTACTTGAAGGAGATATTCGGATGAGAGCTTGAGATCTCGTGCAAGGGCCTGACATGTTAGTCCCGAAATTCCAGCGGTGTCTGAGGGCTACTCACCACGACCTGCCCCATAACAGCATCCCTCCCGTGGAGTCTGTCTTCCTCTGCAAAGATCACGCTATATGGCTTCCTGGCCGGTATTACCCTTTCGGGATGAAGCTTTTCCTGTAATCTGCTAGACCAAGCTAGGCCTGAGATGTCGCCAGCCGCGGAAATCGCCAGCATGTAGTCATCTGTGATATGCGTAAGGAACGATTGGAGTAGTCGGTTCTGTAATGCCACTTCATCAGGTGCCAGAGCCTCATCTTTTCCCTCCGGATCTGGCGCACACTCGGTCCCAGTTTTCTGTTGTAGTAACACAGCATTGCTACTCTTACGAGGAGGCAGCCTTGGTCTTCTCCCACCGGAAAGTGCTGTGACGAAGGCAAGTATAGCTTCGGTTGCTTCTTGCACTGCGCTTACTCGAGTGTATGCAGGCAGTATAGCTTGCAAAGACGTCGAGAGAAATCGGCTTGGGTATTTGGTCTTGATGCGCGGGTGAAGGATCGAAAGAAGCTCGAGTAATGCAATGAATTGCGCCGACTTCGATTTCTCTTTTGACGTTGAAGGAGTGGGATTGCCCGGCGTGGTATCATTCCCAGTGCCTCCATTCCCAGCGACCGCTTCCACACCGTCTCCAGCTATCGTGAGTTTCCCCAAGCCAACCTCCTCTTCCTGGTCAGCGCCGTCTTCATTCTCAGCATCCTCTATCTCTTCAATCCCAATACGCTCCAACAGCTCCGTAACCTTCAGCACGACCTCCCTTGGGTTCCCCAACCGCGCCACATCCTGCAGACATTGCTGCGATGCTGGTAGAAATGGCAGGAGAAGATGAACGAGATCCCAGCCAATGTTGGCAGTCAAGGTGGTGTCTTGGAGGATCTCGTGCAGTGTCGGGAGTTGCTCGATCGTGAGGTTGTGTTCTAGCAGAATGAGATAGTTGAGATAATCAGTCTCTGGCGGGAGTGCTTTGAGCAGTAAGTTGTCTGCCATGCTGAGCGGGCAAGCGTAGATACAGCACCAGCCAAAGGTACCTTGGACTCTGAATGGGCTCGTGCTGGTTTCTTCGCACTACGCGTATATTACAGTCTGACTAGGGCTTGCTAATTTCTTGCTACCACAAAGCAAACTTGACTTACCCAATGCATATAACAATCCGCTGTGTTTACATGCTTATTAGATGACTATTCGACATACAAAAGCATTTCCGCGCGGCCCAAACTCGAAAGCCACAGCAGCTCCTTTCTCGTTTGTCGTAATCCGAAAAGATGAACTACGTAGGCTGAAAAACACTGCTATAGCGCTTTCTACATGTTCAGCTTCAAAGTGCAAGTAATCCGATGGACTTATTCTTCATAGGGGCCATAAGCCAGATCCAAGGCCAACAACTAAGCAGATATTGGATGAATGGAGAAAGAAATAACGAATTGAAATAGCAATTGTAGCTTAGAAGCTCGTAAACCTTTGAGTGGCGGAGCCTGTGCACATAGACCTTCTTTCCCAGGCCTCATAGAAGCTCCGCAGTGGTATTATTGCGAGAGGGACGCTTGAAACTCATGACGCATGCGCTTGACCTATCAACTGCTTAAAAGAAAGTACCCAGCGTGCCAGCCAACATACATTTCGCATGCGTTGCCTAGCTCCTCTGAGGCTGAGGTGAACGTTATCAACCACAATCTTGTTTTTTTGCTTCGAAGCTGGAGGGTTTCATTAGCCTTGGGTGTGCAAACAGCCTAAAGGCGCAGGACAGCCGAACGACTTCTAATGCTTCTACTTTTTCTAAGCGTACGATAATCGTCCCATTAGCCCACTGTTCTCGTGTAAGATAAACGCTAATGCTGTATTAAGAGAGTAGCATTCTAACTCGCGCTTGTAGAGACGCCTTCTTACCTAGAAAACCCAATATTTGGCTCTTTGAAAGTACAAAGTCGTAATGCGAGGTATTCGTATAGAGATCCGATTGATAGAATCCCACCTTTACTTAATCTTTAAAAAACCATGGTCAGAAGATATTGACCGAACGGTATGGTTCGGTACAGAATCTAGGCCTCGAATGAGAAGGAAGATGACGAGTAGAGCGTATGATGACGTTAGACACCTGGACGAGACGGTATGCGACGACATTAGATGCGCGCAAGGAGGAAAGCACAATGCAGAGCCGGAAGAAGCTCTGCAGGAAGAACACCCAAAGTATTGACACAGCACATCGACAGGAATTTGTTGTGGCTAGACGCTTTCCAAGAGCAATAGGCGTGCAAGGGATTTTGAAAGACCGAATTTGAAAATGGGACTTTGCCAGCATTCGTAGGGTCCGCCATCCATAGCCAGACATGACGAACTTGCATATAATGTGAGGCTGTCACACACGAGTGTGAAGAGGATAGGTAGGTCAGCAATGAGGAGCTCAAGAAACTTGACATAGGCCAAGATTTGTTCCCTTCTGGGTGCTTTCTTTCAGTCGGCAGAATATCTGCTGTGTGCATATTTCATTGGCGCGGGTAGCTCATCCTTGAATTGGCAGGTGAGGACCGAATGCGTAGACGAAGAATGCAGTGTGGGGGGGGTAATGTGGTTGATGAAAATGGATAAGTAGTGTAAGGCAGTACTGGTGGAAGATGAGAGAGATGTTGAAATGATGCTATATATTACGCGGAGGATGTCGGACGAGCGATGACGATCACGTGACAGTCTGCAATATTTGCTGCTAGCCGCATGTGGATTAGAGTATCCGTCGAATATCCATCACCAGGCAGATCTAGACCCCGTGTCACGTGTGATTCTTTGCGGGGTCCAATCAGCTGTTATCTCCCTTCTCCTCTTTCTCAACCGATGAACCGCCAATTACGGCATCGTTGGTGCGAGCGTGAGATGATGTTCTACCTACCGTGTAGATTAGCGCTATCTCTGCCGTGCATATAAGAGGTCGATGCCCCCGACGTGACGATTGCCTTGTTTTCTATCTTGCCCCTAACCACACTGTACATATCGGCTTGGTTGATGTAGAGTAAATCGGGTATTCTTGGTTCGTTGATTGCTCGCAGATACAAGGAAGGTACTGTGTGTACCGTGATATCGAGATGGCCAACTCGAGGAGCAATGTCCAAGATGAGGATCGCTTGGCGGAAATGGGATATAAGCAAGAGCTCCGGCGTGACTGGAGTATGCTGCATAACTTCGGTGTTTCTTTCTCTATCATCGTAGGTCATACAGATTTCCCCTATCCATTGTCGAGTCTATATTCAAGTCGTATGGACGCTGGGGTTCTCAACTTCGACTCCGGACGAACGTTACCAATAGAGTGCTGACGTTGGCCCTTGCAGAGTGTCATTACTGGTATTACGACGTAGGTCTGCAACCCCGAAAAGGTAATAAGTTGGCTGACACTGCCTACGTTCAAGTCTTTTCGAGTATGGCCTGACGATAGGCGGACCTGGTGTCATGTCTGTTGGTTGGATTATTGTCAGCTTTTTCAGTAAGTGCAGATGGTCTGCCGTTGTGGTTTTTATCTCACCGAAATCCATCAGCGATGTTTGTAGGGCTTGGTATGGCTGAGATTGTTTCCGCCATCCCTACAAGTGGAGGACCGTATTTCTGGGCTGCTATTTTGGCTCCCAAGGAGAAGGCTGCATTTGCGTCCTGGATCACTGGATGGTTGGTGTTCGACTATGACGGTGACCTCGAGATCCCTCTGACGGTCCGATAGGTCCAACCTACTTGGCCAAGTAGCCGTGACGACAGGAATCACCTTTGGACTCGCCAATCTAATTTCGACAACGGCTACCATCATAACAAGTTACACCCCAACAGCGGGTAAAACTATCGGCATATACGCCGCCCTTCTCATCTCCCATGGCACGGTAAATACCTTTGGTGTTCGTATTCTTGGCTACTTGAATCACTCATCGATAATCTTACATTCAATCGGAGTCAGCTGCTTTGCCATTGCCATCCTTGCTAAAGCGCCGACTCATCAATCAGCCAAATTCGTCTTTGCCACCTTCTATGATGGCACAGGCGCAGATCCTGCTCCTGGATGGAGCGTACGCGCTTCTCCAGCGTATGTCGCTGCCTGTGGTATTTTGATGAGTCAATACACTATCACCGGCTTCGATGCCTCAGCTCATCTTTCCGAGGAGACGCGCAACGCTTCTTGGAGTGCGCCTGTAGGTGTTCTGACATCCATTGGAGTGTCATCTCTTTTTGGATTCTTCCTCATCCTTTCGCTCTTGTTCTCAATCCAAGATTTCCAGGGAACGGTCAGTAGTAAGATTGGCCAGCCTGTAGTGCAGATCCTAATCGACATCTTCGGCAAAAATGGGGCAATTGCCTTGATGACATTAGTCATGGTGTGTATTTGGCATTGTGGCCTCTTTTCCATGACCTCGAACTCCCGCATGATGTTTGGCTTTAGTCGGGATGGAGGACTCCCCAATTTTTTCAACAAGGTGGACGCCCGCTTCCAGTCGCCAGTGCGAACCATTTGGCTAGCCGCATCTCTATCCTTCTTGCTTGCTATTCCCTCGTTAGGCTCGTCGGTCGCTTTCACTGCTGCTACATCCATAGCCACGATCGGTCTTTACATCTCTTACGGGCTGCCCATTCTTATCGGCCTGATCTACCCTCAGAACTTCAAGAAAGGTCCGTTCAACCTAGGTGCTGCTTCTCGAGGGATCGCTTTGGTCGCGGTTCTCTGGATCTGTTTTATAAGCATCATATTTTGCTTGCCAACTGCGAATCCGGTAACGAGCCAGACATTAAACTATACGCCAGTTGCTGTCGGTATTGTTGCTGCTTGGGCGTTTGGAAGCTGGTTCTTGTGGGCTAGAAGATGGTTTACTGGACCCATCAAGCAGATCGAAGCTGAGCGATTGGGTATCGATATTGAACATCCTGGCGCTTTGGAGGAGGCAGAGGCGCAAGGCAAGTTGACTGGTGATGTAAGTGTAGCCGATGCGAAATAAGTAGCCTTTCGTGTTGGACTCATGGAGTATCTACAAGTCAAACTTTAGCATTTTTAGGCAACTCGTAACATGATGAGACCTCTCTCCTTTTGTTGTTCCGATTATCAGTTTTTTGGGTTGCCTCATTACTTCGATCACCTCGGGCTCTTGTAGAGCCAATATTTTCCAAGGGTGAGGCGTAGGATCGCTAGGCTTGAACTCATGAGCCCTTCTTGAATCGTAAAGCATATGGCTTAGCATCCTCAACGCTAACCTCCCAGGATCTGATCTTCTATCTTCCTCGAGCCTATCTTCAAGTCCCTTACAGCCCTCCTGGTGGACGACCGACGCACAATGCCCTTGAAACCTACGATGACAATCCTCCTTATCGCATTCGCCGGTATACAGTTATGCTCATAGCGATTGGTAAAGTCGTCGCTATCTTTCAACACCTCTGCTAACTCGCCGCTTTCCGACTCCATGAAGAAGCCATGAGTTTGCAGCACAACGGCTCTTGGTGGTTTGTGCCACCGTTCGCAACCACACTATCTTCGGCCGCAGGACTCTATGAATCGCGTAATGTATTGACGGGGACTAGAATTTCGATCTTTGTCTCGTCCTGGTGCTTGCGCACGCTGCCCTTAGAGGAGTAGACTTCAACGCGGTTTTGAATTTCTGTCAGCGTTGTTGCATCCGCGTCTTCGAGAGTAAACTCTATGCCGAAAATCTTAATTGATGCCTTAATGTTTTGGTCGTAGAATCTCCAACTACTAGAGGGTATGCTCGAGCGAACCTGGACCATGAAGAAATATGCTGAGATTATAGAACATAGCTTGCCGACATGAAGCTAAATATTGAAAACCGGATGTTCTTCTGTACTAGTTCTCAGGCCGGCGCAGGTGGATAGAACCTGGATAACGCATGACGAGGTTTCTGATCTCGGGCGCGACGGAGAAGAGTAAAGGAATGTTTCTGGTTTTTGGGTGCCCTTTTGAAGGTATTAGTATTAGTAACCGCCATTCCACTACTCGTATGGTCATGTAAAATTTGGACTGCGCTGCCGTTGGACGGGATATCTGTAGATTTCTCTGTGTTCAACTTGGAGACCTTTGCCCACTCAAATTCTAATAGATAAAATAGATCAAGAAAGAGGTTGCTGTCGGTCTTTTACCGTACAAAATCACCACCGCTGGCTATGGGCGTTACCGAACAGCAGGAACAGTTATCTATCTTAGCGCGCATCTTTAGTGGTAATTACATGCTAGGTAGCTTTTCGTGTTCAAAATCTTTATATGTATCTCATCCAGTCATCCTCGATTCCTCAATGTTGGAGCAGTCAAAGCCATTGACCGGCCGCTTTGTTGATGCCAGTCTAACTTATCAACATAATAGCTGCCGCCCTTTATCCGTAGTCGTTCACTTTGATTCGGACTAATTTGCCAAGATGTTGCGCTGGTCACAACCAGAATTTTCAGGACGCAAGGTGCTGCCATGACAAGCTTCAAGAGCTACGTCAGTAGCACTTGGCCGCTCACTAACTCATTTGCAGAGCAGCACTTATCAACCCGATCGAGCACCAGTGTTATCTCTTCGTTCGCGTCAAACAAGCCTGGGAGACTGAGCATGCAAGCGCGCATTGCTTCCAGAG
>JAABUK010009722.1_pt1 | contig 13059 bp, 13 predicted proteins | sample 5559141 | NCBI WGS metagenome assembly JAABUK01 (sample SAMN10711869, study PRJNA513367) | rock metagenome | isolation source: Antarctica rocks | place: Antarctica: Victoria Land, Pudding Butte nord | collected 2016-01-03
GTTGCTCGGCCTGTTCTCGCTCGTCACGCTGTGGGCGCACGAGCTGCGGCCCGGCCAAGCAATGACGTGTCGAGCCGCCGCCTGGTATCCAAAGCCGCTCCCCACCTTCAGCGACGCACTCGCCCGGGTTCGCCGCGAACTGTGGACGCGACCGGGTTTCGACATCTCCGCAAACGGACCCAAACTGGTCGAAATGCCGCGATCAGCCATCAACGCCCTGATCGGAGCAGCCTGCTATGCCGCATAGATGGCCAAAGTCGAGGTTAGCTACAGCACTGGCTTCAAGTAGAAGCGGCCAATCAGCCAACGCTAGCCGAGATGGCCGAGATTGCGGCCTTCAAACACGGACGCTTCTTCGTCGGTTCAAACGGGCGACGGGTCTCAACCCGACCGAATACAGTCAGCGTCTTCCTGTTGGGAAGGCGCGGGAGATGCTGGAGTTCACAAACCAGCCAATTAGCCAATAGCCCTGGCGGTTGGGTACGAGGACTACGGATCGTTCAAACGGGTTTTCCAGAAAGTTGTCGGATTGTTGCCCAGCAATTATCGCCGCCGATTCGGCCTGTGCGGCTGAGAGGAACAGAAAACCGGCATAAGGGCTTTATCCGTCCAGGACGCGATAGATCGTGGCCGGATGGACGTTGAAAGTCCTGGCGACGGCACTGATGTCGCCGGGGGTCGTGGTGTAGTTGATGAGCTTGGCCGGGTCGAGCCAGATGCGCATGGCCTATTCGGAGCCGAACAACTGGTAGTCGCCGACGCCGGGGTTCGGCTGATCCGGTCCTGGACGCGTGGAGGCGATGAAGTCGCTGAGGTCGACGGAGTTGAGGTTGCCGTCGTTGGAGACGAAGCCGACGACGGCGACGAAGTTCTTGCTCGACTTGGGCGATGTCGGGGTTGGTGCCCTGCTCGAAGCTGAGTGTGATGGTGATGCTGCCGTTCTTGTTGCTGGCCGAGGAGAAGTAGAGCAGGTGGTCGATACCGCTGAGCTGCTGCTCGATGACTTGTACTACAGTGCTCTCTACGCTTTCCCGCAGGATGGCGACGATTCCGGCGAGCATGAGGACGATGGCGAGGACTAAGCGAAGACCGGCCGATCGATGAAGAAGCGCGACACGGGGGGCTCTACCGGTTGGCCGGGGGCGTGATCGAGGCGGTGTCGCCGGGGGACGTTCAGCTTGACTTCGTTGGCGGTGGCCTCGCCCTTGGGGCTGTGGGTGATGCCTTGCTGCGGGCGAGGATGCCATTTTGGCGGATTCCCTCCTCGACTTCTTCCTGGACGAACATGCCTGGCAGCAGGAGGCCGGTCGGGTTGGGGAAAATGGCGCGGAGCGTGATGGCGCCGGTGCCCTGGTCGACGGTGACTTCGCTGAATTGCAGCTTGCCGGTCTGGTCGTAGCGGGTGCCGTCCTCGAGCAGGAGGCTGCCGGCGATCTGGTCGGCGCCGGCGCTCTTGATCTGTCCGCTGCCGAGTTCGCGCTTGAGGCGGAGGATGGGCGCGGAGCAACCTGGCGCGGGCGCTGGCCAGGCTGGCTTCGTAGGGGTTCGGGTCGATCTGCTAGAGGATTGTCCGGCGCGGACGGTGTCGCTCTCGGTGACGAGGCGCTTGAGCAGGACGCCGCCAACCTGGGGCCGGACTTCGGCGGTGCGGTAGGGCGAGGTGCGTCCGGGGAGCTCGGTGGTCAGGGTGACGGGCTGGGCGTGCAGCACGACGACGTCGACGGCGGGCTTGGGCGGCTGGGCGGCGGCCTTTTTTCGTCCTTGCAGGCCGCCAGGATGGGCGCGCAGGCGGCCAGGAGGAGGGCGCCGGCGATGCGGGCGGCGGAGGCAGGTAAGTTCACGGGCGTTGGAACTGTCGCGTTTCCTTGCTGCGGATCCGGCCGCGGCCGAGCGATGCGGAGCGTTCGGCTCGGATCGAGCGGGTGGTGGGGATGTATTTCGACAAGCCGGGCTGAGTTGGATGTGGCAGGCGGTCGTGTGGATATGGCACGCCGTCGTTTGAGGTGATGGGATGGACGAGGGCGATTTGGGCCAGGGTGGTTCGGCCGCGGGTGAGGGGAACCGTATCAGATCGAGTATCGGCTGCGGCACCGTTCGGGCCGGTATCGGTGGGTGCTGGGGCGGGCGCAGGCGGTACGTGAACAGGCGGTACGTGAACAGGCGGGGCGCGACGCGGCAGGACGGATTCGCGCTGGTATGGGACGTGCACCGACATCGACGACATGGTGGCGGCGCGCGAGGTGCTGGCGCGTTCGCGCGAGGAGCTGGAGGAGTTGGTGCTGGCGCGCACGGCCGAGCGCAACCAGCTTTGGCGGCTGACCACGCTGCTGGTGGTGGTGGCCGGGTCTGATACGACGATCCGGGAGGTCAATCCGGCGTGGCCGGCGCTGCTCGGCTGGTCGGAGGCGGAGCTGGTGGGGCGGTCGTATTCAGAGTTCGTGCATCCCGAGGACGCGGTGCATGCGCTGGACTGGGCGGTGCGGATCGGGCGCGGGGAGGCGGCGGACAGCCTGGAGAACCGCTACCGGTGCAAGGACGGCAGCTATCGCTGGATCGCGTGGACGGTGACGGCCGAGGCGGGCGTGCTGCATGGGGTGGGCCGCGACGTGACGGAGCAGCGGGTGCAGGCGGCGGCGCTGGCGATGGCCGAGGAGACGCTGCGGCAGTCGCAGAAGATGGAGGCGGTGGGGCAGCTGACGGGCGGGATCGCGCATGATTTCAATAACATGATGGCGGTGGTGATCGGGTCGCTGGATCTGCTGGAGCGGCGCATCGGGCTGTCGGAGCCGCGGATGCGGCGCTATGTGGATGCGGCCAAGGATGGCGCGCGGCGGGCGGCGGTGCTGACGCAGCGGCTGCTGGCATTCTCGCGGCAGCAGCCGTTGCGGCCGGAGGCGATTGACGCAAACCGGCTGGTGGCGGAGATGTCGGAGTTGATCCGCGGTTCGTTGGGCAGCGACATCCGACTTGAGACGGTGCTCGCGTCGGGGCTGTGGCGGTCGCATGCCGACCCGAACCAGCTCGAGAGCGTGCTGCTCAACTTGGCGGTCAATGCGCGCGATGCGATGCCGGAGGGCGGGCGGCTGACGATCGAGACGCAGAACGCGCATCTGGACGCGCGCTATGTGGCCGCCCATCTCGGCGTGCCGGCGGGGCAGTATGTGATGATCGCGGTGACGGACACCGGGTCGGGGATGAGCAAGGAGGTGATCGCCCGCGCGTTCGACCCGTTCTTCACGACCAAGCCGGTGGGCAAGGGGACCGGGCTCGGGCTGAGCCAGGTGTATGGTTTCGTCAAGCAATCCGGCGGGCACGTGAAGATCTACTCGGAGCCCGGCCAGGGCACGATGGTGAAGGTCTACTTGCCGCGGCTGGTGGGCGGCGAGGCGGCCGCGGAGATGCGCGGGCCGATGGCGGAGCTGCCGAACGGAGACGGCCACGAGGTGATCCTGATCGTGGAGGACGAGCCGGCGGTGCGTCAGTTCAGCATCGATGCGCTGACGGAGCTGGGGTATCGGGTGCTGGACGCGGGCCGGCCGGGCTGAAGCGTCAGACGAAGCCGGCGGCGTGGAGCAGGAGGCCGGCGGCGGCGCAGGCGAGCAGGGTGGGGATGATGCCGGCGCGGAAGCGGAGGATGGCGAGAATGGCGGCGGCGGAGAGGGCGAGGGCCCAGGGGTCGAGGCTTGCGGGCACTGGGGCGTCGAAGGCGAGGGGGCCGGCTTGGGTGCGGACGGTTTGGGCAAACCAGGTGTGCAGCGCGAACCAGACGGCGAGGTTGAGGATGACGCCGACGACGGAGGCGGTGATGGCCGAGAGGGCGCCGCTGACGCGCTTGTTGCCGCGGATGCGCTCGATGAAGGGAGCGCCGAGGAAGATCCAGAGAAAGCAGGGGGTGAAGGTGACCCAGGTGGTGAGCAGGCCGCCGAGCGTTCCGGCGAGCATTGGCGGCAGTGAGCCTGGGTCGCGGTAGGCGGCCATGAAGCCGACGAACTGGGTGACCATGATGAGGGGGCCGGGGGTGGTCTCGGCCAAGCCGAGCCCGTCGAGCATCTCGCCGGGCCGGAGCCAGTGATAATGTTCGACCGCCTGTTGGGCGACGTAGGCCAGGACGGCGTAGGCGCCGCCGAAGGTGACGACGGCCATCTGACTGAAGAACAGGGCGATGCGGCTGAAGGTGGCGTCGGGGCCGAGAGTCGCGACGAGGGCGGCGACGGGGAGGAGCCAGAGCAGCAGCCAGGCGGCGGCGGTGCGGCGGGCGGCAGCGGCGGTCGGGCGGGCGTGGGCGGGCTGGCCTTCGCCGAGCAGGCTGTCGGCGTCGGCCAGGGCGCGGTCGGATTGCTTGGCGTGGCCGCCGATCTGGAAGGCGGGGGAACCGACGCTGGTGCCGAGCCAGCCGAGCAGCCCGGCGGAGAGCACGATGAGCGGGAACGGGGCGGCGAGGAAGAAGATGGCGAGGAAGGCGGCGGCGGCGATGGCGCGCATGGTGCGGTTGCGGAGCGCGCGGGCGCCGAGGCGGATCACGGCCTGGAGCACGACGGCGAGTACCGCGGCCTTGAGGCCGAAGAACATCGCCGCGACCGGGCCGACATTGCCGAACGCCGCGTAGATGATGCTGAGGGCCATGATGCAGAGCAGGCCGGGCAGGACGAAGAGCGTGCCTGCGGCGATGCCGCCTTTCATGCCGTGCATGAGCCAGCCGAGGTAGATGGCGAGCTGCTGGGCTTCGGGGCCGGGCAGCAGGGTGCAGTAGGAGAGGGCGTGCAGGAAGCGGGCCTCGCCGATCCAGCGGCGTTCGTCGACGACGATGCGGTGCATGACGGCGATCTGGCCGGCCGGGCCGCCGAAGGAGAGGGCGGCGATTCGGGCCCAGACGCGCACGGCGTCGGCGAACGGGACGCCGTGGTCGGGGGGGATCAGGGGGGGATGGGGGAGGGGCAGGGGGGCTCAGCCGAGGGTGATGCGGTCGATCTCGGCGAGGTCGTCGGCGTCGATGGTCCAGGCCCCGGACTTGGTGCCGGCTTGGGCGTTCTGTTCGACCTGTTCGGGCTTGGTGGCGCCGGCGATGACGCTGGCGACCGGGGCGCGGGCGAGCAGCCAGCTGAAGGCGAGCGCGAGCGGGGTCTGCCCGCGGGCTTCGGCGAGGTCGATCAGGCGTTCGGATTTGAGCCAGTTCTGGTCGGTCAGGTAGCGGTCGGCCAGGCGCTGCGTCTTGGTCAGGCGGGCGTCTTCCGGCATGGTCGCGTTGCGGCGGTATTTGCCGGTGAGCAGACCGCTGGCGAGCGGGAAGTAGGGCAGCAGGCCGAGGCCATAGGCGCGCATGGCGGGCATCAGGTCGCGCTCGGCGTCGCGGACGAGGAGCGAGAATTCGTCCTGGCAGGAGACGAAGCCGGCGAGGTTGAGGGATTTGGCGGTCCATTGCGCCTCGACGACTTGCCAGGCGGGCAGGTTGGAGCAGCCGTAGTAGCGGATCTTGCCGGCGCGGGAGAGATCCTCGAGGGCGCGGAGGGTTTCCTCGATCGGGGTGTTCGGGTCGGGGCGGTGGAGCTGGTAGAGGTCGATCCAGTCGGTCTTGAGGCGCTTGAGGCTGGCCTCGACGGCGGCGAAGACGTAGCGGCGGGAGCCACCCTGGCTGTGGCCGGTATCGTCCATGGGCAGGCCGAACTTGGTGGCCAGGACGATGCGCTTTCGGGCGTCACCGAGGACCTCGCCCATGCAGGTTTCCGAGCCGCCGCGCTCGCCGTAGGCGTCGGCGGTGTCGAACAGGGTGATGCCAACGTCGAGGGCCTTGTGGATGACGGCGCGGGTGGCGTCGAGGTCGATGCGGCCGCCGAAATTGTTGCACCCGAGGCCGATGGCGGAGACGCGCAGGCCGGAGCGGCCGAGGTTACGGATGTCCATTGGGGTGCTCCTGTGGGGGCTGGTGCGCGCGGCGGAACAGCACGGTGAGATTGGCGGCGGGCATGGCGACGACGGTGGGCGGGCCGAAGCCTTCGGTGGCGGCCAGGGCGGCGACGGTCTCGAGGGATCGGAGGCCCCATTCGGGGTTGCGGCTTCGGAGATCGGCGTCGAAGGCAGCGTTGCCGGGCTCGATCGGGTGGGCGTCGCGGCGGAAGGGGCCGTAGAGGGCGAGCAGGCCGCCGGGCTGCAGGGCGCGGGCGGCGCCGGCGACGAGGCCCTCGGTGGCGGCCCAGGGGGCGATGTGGATCATGTTGATGCAGAGGATGACGTCGGCCTGGGCGACGGGCCAGGGAATGCTGGCGGCGTCCAGCGGGAGGGCGGGGCGGACGTTGGCCAGGCCGGCGGTCCAGGCGTCGATGCTGGCGCGTCGGTCGGGATCCGGGTCGGTGGGTTGGAAGCTGAGGGCGGGGGTGGCGGCGGCGAAGTGGGCGACGTGTTCGCCGGTGCCGCTGGCGATCTCGAGGACGCTGCCGGCTGGGGGCAAATGGGGCTGCAGCGCCTCGAGGATCGGGCCGCGGTTGCGCAGGGCGGAGGGGGCGGAGAGGCGGGGGTCGGTCAAGCGGGGGTCGCTCAACGGGTTCAGATCAGGCTGAGCAGGACGAGGACGAGGCCGATCATGGAGGTGCCCCAGACGACGCTGCGCCAGGGGGCGAGGCCGATGCCGTAGACCGGGATATAGACGAGGCGGGCCCAGAAGTAGAGGGCGGCGCCCCAGCTGGTCCAGGCGGAGGCGTGGCCGGAGATGTGCGCGAGCAGGACGGCGCCGATGAAGATGGGGAGGGTCTCGAACAGGTTGGCCTGGGCGCGGACCATGCGGGCGGCGGTGCCGGTGTAGTCCTTGGGGGCGCCGTCGCGGTTGCCGGCGGCCCATTGCATGCCGTCCTGCTGGCGCTTGAAGCCGGCGGCGATGAGGATCTGGGTGAGGGCGAGGGCGAGGGTCCAGGCGAGATAGCCGAGGGCTGGGGTCATGAGGATCCGATCGGAGCGGGGGCGGAGAAGTCTATAGCGGATTGCAGGGGCGACAGGGGGCGGGAGGCGGGCGGGTCCTGCTTTTCGCCGCGGGCGACGACGCGGAGCAGGCCGTCGGCGAGCGGGCGCTGGAGATGAGGTTGCACATGGCGGCAGGATGGTCGGCGTTTGCGGGCCGGGCAAGCCGACTCTGCGGAGAGTGGCGCCGCCGGATGTAGGCATGATAGCTCCGGACACCCTGGGGGCTCCGGGAGGGAGACGGCGGTTCGATGAGCGGGTTTCAGAGTACGGCGCGGTATATCGCCTCGCGCGATCTCGAAGTGGCGGTCAATGCGGCGGTGGCGTTGCAGCGGCCGTTGCTGGTCAAGGGGGAGCCGGGAACCGGCAAGACGGTGCTGGCGCACGAGGTGGCGGCGTCGCTGGGGTTGCCGCTGGTGGAGTGGCACGTGAAGTCGACCACCAAGGCGCAGCAGGGGCTGTATGAATACGATGCGGTGTCGCGGCTGCGGGACAGCCAGCTGGGCGATCCGAAGGTGGCCGAAATCGGCAATTACATCGTGCGCGGGACGCTGTGGCGTGCGTTCGAGGCGGAGGGGCCGCAGGTCGTGCTGATCGACGAGATCGACAAGGCGGACATCGAGTTCCCGAACGACCTTCTGCTCGAGCTCGATCGGATGCAGTTCTACGTCTACGAGACGCGGCAGACGATCTCGGCGCGGCACCGGCCGGTGGTGATCATCACGTCGAACAACGAGAAGGAGTTGCCGGACGCGTTCCTGCGGCGGTGCTTCTTCCACTACATCCGCTTTCCCGACCGCGAGACGATGGAGCGGATCGTGGCGGCGCACCATCCGGGGCTGCGGGACGACCTGGTGCGCGAGGCGCTGAACGTGTTCTTCGAGGTGCGGGAGATGCCGGGGCTGAAGAAGAAGCCGGCGACGTCGGAGCTGCTGGACTGGTTACGGCTGCTGATGATCGAGGACATGCCGGCCGAGGCGCTGCGGGACCGGAGTGCGGCGATCCCGCCGCTGCACGGGGCGCTGCTGAAGACGGAGCAGGACGTGCACCTGTTCGAGCGGCTGGCGTTCCTGAACCGGCGCGGGCGGTAGGGGTGTTCACCGGGTTCGTGTTCGCGCTGCGCGCGGCGGGGGTGCCGGTGTCGATCACCGAATACCTGGCGCTGCTGGGGGCGATGCGGGCGGGGGTGGCGTCGTATGCGGTGGACGATTTCTATTTCCTGAGCCGGGCGGCGCTGGTGAAGGACGAGCGGTATCTGGACCGGTTCGACCTTGTGTTCGGACAGGTGTTCCAGGGGCTCGAGGCGGTGGGCGGTGCGGCGGCGGCCGGGCCTGCGGCGCGGGCGCTGCCGGAGGAGTGGCTGCGGCGGATGGCGGAGACGCATCTGAGCCCGGAGGAGCGGGCCGAGATCGAGGCGCTGGGCGGGTTCGACACGCTGATGGAGACGCTGAAGCAGCGGTTGGCCGAGCAGGCGGGGCGGCATCAGGGGGGCAGCAAGTGGATCGGCACGGCGGGGACGTCGCCGTTCGGGGCCTATGGCTACAACCCGGAAGGGGTGCGGATCGGGCAGGAGGAGAGCCGGCATCGGCGGGCGGTGAAGGTATGGGACCGGCGGGAGTTCCGCGACCTGGACGACGGGGTCGAGCTGGGCACGCGCAACATCAAGCTGGCGTTGCGGCGGTTGCGGCGGTTCGCGCGCGCGGGCGCGGCGACCGAGCTGGACATGGCGGGGACGATCCGGGCGACGGCGCACAATGCCGGCTCGCTCGACCTCAAGCTGGTGCCGGAGCGGCACAATGCGGTCAAGGTGTTGTTGTTCCTCGATGTCGGCGGGTCGATGGACGATCATGTGCGCGCGTCCGAGGAGCTGTTCTCGGCGGCGCGGAGCGAGTTCAAGCACCTGGCGTTCTTCTATTTCCACAACTGCCCGTATGAGTTCGTGTGGCGGCAGAACCTTCGGCGGCGGGAGACGGCGATCCCGACGGCGGAGGTGCTGCGGACCTATGGGGGGGATTACCGGGCGATTTTCGTCGGCGACGCGACGATGAGCCCCTACGAGATCATCCAGCCCGGCGGCAGCGTCGAGCATTGGAACGAGGAGCCCGGCAGCGCCTGGATGGGGCGGCTGCTGGCGCAGTGGCCGCGCTCGGCCTGGCTGAACCCGGCGCCGCAGGCGCATTGGGAGCGGACGGCATCGGTGCGGCTGCTGCGGGACATGATGGCGGGGCGGATGTTTCCGCTGACGCCGGCCGGGCTGGAGGAGATGATCCGGGCACTGGGACATTAGCCGGTTCGGAATCGCAGAGGTGTTGAGCAATGGTGGAGGGATTGGTGCCGTTCAGAGTTGTCGTACTCCACGGTGCGCATGGTGGGCCTGACACAAACTGGTTTCCTTGGCTGCATACGACGCTTGAAGCGAAGGGGATCGAAATCGTGCGGCCTCGCTTGCCTACCCCTGAAGGGCAATCTCTGGCGGCTTGGCTCGACGCTTATGATCGAGCGGTCACCCCGTTGCCTTGCGCCCCGACGATCCTCGTCGGTCATAGCCTTGGAGCTGCCTTCGCGCTCCGCTTGATCGAGCGGGCTGTCGAGCCGGTTGCCGGGCTCTTTCTGGCGGCAGGCTTCGTCGGCACGCTTGGTCTTCCCGACTATGACGCGATCAATCATTCGTTTTTCGTCGCACCGTTCGACTGGCCGGCCATTCGCGAGCGAAAGGGGCGTGTATGCCGTTGCTGGGCAGGTGAGGATGATCGCTACGTTCCAGTGTCTCGCTCGCAAGACATCGCAACCTGCTTGGAAGCGCCACTCGACATCGTATCGGGCGGGGGGGCATCTCAATAGCGAGACGGGCTTCACGACGTTCCCGCAAATGCGAGATGCCATTCTCTCCGCCCGATCCGGTTAGTGGAAAGACCGCAAATCCATTCCGGGGTTGCGGAACCGTGCGTGCGGGTGTGAAGTTTTAGGTGTCGTCCCGGCGTTCGGCGAAGGTCGCCGGAGCTCCTATTTGCAAGAAGGCATAATCGATGGCGAAGGCTTCCACGAAGACCACAGGCGCTGAGCCCCCGGATGCGTCGGGAGAGGCGCCGCCGAAGGGTAAGGCGGTGAAGAAGCCGAAGGCCGGCAATAAGCCGAACGCGCTGCAGCAGCCGTTGCAACCGTCCGAGGAGCTGGCGGCGGTGATCGGCGCGGGGACGATGGCGCGCGGCGAAGTCGTCAGCAAGGTCTGGGTGTATATCAAGGAGCACAAGCTGCAGAGCCCGAACGATGGGCGGCAGATCGATGCGGACGAGAAGCTGCAGAAGGTGTTCGGCAAGAAGTCGGTGACGATGTTCGAGATGAACAAGTTGCTGTCGCAGCATTTGTCCACGCCGAAGTAGGCGGATTTTTCAGGCACGCGCCGTCTGTTCAGGACGGCGTGGTCTTTCCTCGAGCCTTGATGGAGCCCGTCAATGCATGAGGATGGGGCAGATCGGGATCGAGGGCCGGATGCAGCCACAGCCTGCACGGCGCTGACGCCGGCGCCGACGCGGCTCGATCGTGCGTGGCAGGTGGTGTATCGGGCGGCGTTTCCGCTTGCGCGGGTTTGGTGGCGGGTGTGGCGGCGGCCGCATGTGGGGTCGTTAGTGGCGGTGCGGGTGGGTGATTCGGTGCTGCTGGTGGCGTCGTCGTATCGGGCGGAGTGGAATTTCCCGGGCGGCGGCGTCAAGCACGGCGAGGCGCCGGAGGCGGCGGCGCGGCGCGAGTTGGCCGAGGAGGTCGGCTTAGTGGCCGGGTCGTTTGCGGGAGCGTGTTCGGTGCGCGGCGTGTGGGACGGGCGGCCGGACCATGTCCATATCTTCGAGCTGCGGTTGGATCGGGCGCCGGCGTTGCGGCTGGACAACCGTGAGATCATCGCGGCGCGGCTGTTCACGCCGGGCGAGTTGGGGCGGGTTGCCGTGACCGGGCCGGTGGCGGCGTATTTCGAGCGGGAGCGCGCCGCGGCAGGGTCGCAGGATGGATGACGCCAGTTCCCTGCTCGAGAGCTGGACTGGCCCGTTCGGGATGCCGCCGATCGACCGGATCCGCCCGTCGCATTTCGCCAATACGATGGAGACGCTGCAGCGCAGCGGCCGGGCTGCATGCGCTGCTGGCGGCGGGCGACACGCGCGACCCGATGGCGCTGTATGTGGCGTTCCGGGGGCGGGCGCCGAGCACGGCGGCGTTGTTGCGTGATCGTCGACTCAGTGTGGCTGCTGCGCCAGGCGGTGTTCGCGCAGGAGGATGAACAGGCCGGCGCCGACGATGAGGGCCGCGCCGGCGAGGCCAGCCGGGCCCGGCACGTCGCCGAAGAAGAGCCAGCCGAGGATGTAGCCCCAGATCAGCATGGTGTATTGGAACGGCACGATGGTGACGGCCGGGCCGAGGCGGAGCGAGACGTTGACGCAGAGATTGCCGGCGAGCGAGCCGAAGCCGAGCAGGATCATGAGGGCGGCGTCGCGGGCGCCGGGCCAGACCCATCCCTCGAAGGCGGCGATGATTGCGCCGTAGAGCAGGGTGGCGAGCATCTGCTGGGCGGTGAGCACGAGGCGGGGGATGGTGGTCAGGCGGCCGGTCGCGATGAGGTATCCGGCGTAGAGCACGCTGCCGGCCAGCGCGCAGATTGCGCCAGACGAGGGGGCGGCGGTCGTGGAGGCAACCTGGGGATGCAGGGCGACGAGCACGCCGCAGAAGCCGACCAGGACGGCGGTCCAGCGGCGCCAGCCGACGCGCTCGCCGAGGAACAGGGCTGAGAGGGCGACGACCCAGATGGGTGCGGCCTGGTAGTAGGTGAGGACGCCGGCCAGCGGCAGGGTGATGAGGGCCCAGAAGAACAGCGAGGCCTCGGCCGGGGAAAGGGCAAAGCGGATCAGCTGCAGCGGCACCTGCTCGTGGCGGACCAGCAGCGGCAGGCGGGAGCGGAGGAGCAGGGGCAGCAGCACGGCCAGCCCGACGAGGCCGCGCACGACCATCAGTTCGCCGACCGGGTAGAGGCCGACCAGCATCTTGCCGAGGCTGTCGTTGGCGGCGAACAGGAAGACGCCGGCGGACATGAAGCCGATGCCGCCGAGCACGTTGATGGGTGGCCGATGCATGGAGGCGGACATGGGGCCGGGTAACATACCGGGGGAGCGCGGTCAGCCCGGCACCGGGCTGATTTACGTCGGCATCGATGGCGGGGCCAGCAATACGCGTGCGATCCGGCTTGGGCCGGACGGGGTCGTGCGGCGGGGGGCGGTGGCGGCGCCGTCGAGCCTGACGCTGGGGGTGGAGGACGCCTGGGGGCGGGTGCTGGAGGCGTTGCAGGCGGTCGGGGTGGAGGCCTCGCAGTATGGGCGGACGCATCTGGCTTGCGCGTTGGCGGGGACGCGGCGGGCGGCGGGGCGGGCGGCGTTCCTGGCGATGGCGCCGGGGTTCGCGTCGCTGGCGTTGTGCACGGATGGGCATGCGACGGTGCTGGGCGCGCATGGGGGCGGGGCGGGGGCGGCGGTGTCGATCGGGACGGGGATCGTCGGCAATTGCGTGACCGCGGAGGGGGTGGCGCGGCAGGTGGGCGGCTGGGGGTTTCCGGTGCGCGACGAGGCGAGCGGGGCGTGGCTGGGGCGGCTGGTGCTGGCGGAGGCGCTGCAGGTGCTCGACGGGTACGATGTGGTGGGGACGGGGTTGCATCTGGCGGTGCTGGCGTTGGCCGGGCCGTCGGCGGAGCGGTTGGCGGACTGGATCTATCAGGCGCCGTCGACCCGGTATGCGACGCTGGCGCCGCTGGTGGTCGAGGCGGCGGCGGCGGCGGATGCGGCGGGGGTAAGGCTGCTGCGGCAGGCGGCGGGCGAGGTGGAGCGGCTGGTCGCGGCGCTCGATCCTGCGGGGTCGCTGGCGCTGTGCTTCGGGGGCAGCCTGGCGGGGCCGGTTCTGGCGCATATGGATGTGCGGGTGACGGGGCGGGTGCAGCCGGGGCGGGGGGATGCTTGCGACGGGGCGCTGTTGCTGGCGCGGGGCATGGCGGGCAGCGATCTTCCAGCTTGATCCGTTGTCAGCGTCCGGGGTTGGCCGCATCCTCGTGCTGCGAACGGTGGAGTGCACGGGATGCGGCTGTTG
>JAABUK010009724.1_pt1 | contig 13055 bp, 18 predicted proteins | sample 5559141 | NCBI WGS metagenome assembly JAABUK01 (sample SAMN10711869, study PRJNA513367) | rock metagenome | isolation source: Antarctica rocks | place: Antarctica: Victoria Land, Pudding Butte nord | collected 2016-01-03
AGCTTTACGGGGGAGTTGATCGATATGCTGGCTTTGACACATCTATTGGCTTAAATGTCGACGAAGACCAGGACGAAAGGGAGAGAGCGCTTGCAAGGTAGGGCAAGTCCAGGCCCCGTGACTCATCAGCCTTGTGCACCTTATTCCATGCTCGAGCTGGTCCTGCCTGTCTGCAGCAAGATGAACTCATTTGAGGCCCCAAAGAAGTTCTTTGCTGAGCTTCCAGATGACCAAAGTGGCCAGGTAACAGCTCGGCTGTTTCTGGGAGTACTTCACAAAACAATCACTTGTTGTGCTGTGAACGTCAGCTATGGCTCCTGGTGCAGGATGGAAGCTTTGGCAAGCCTCAGCGTATTGTGGACCGTGAAGATCAATACAGACAGCGCAGGCTGAACAGAATCATCTCTCCTGCCAGGAATGATGCCTATGCCATGGGAGACAAAACCCCAGGCGCAGATGTCATGACCTATGCAGACATCATGAAGGCGCAACAGCTGCAGCGGGACACTGACAACACCATGAAAAACATTGCTGACAAGCAGAAGGCAGCTGCTGAGATGATGGAAGATGCATCTGCCAGGCCTACAAAAGCATCTGGACTAGCTCCGCCAGTCATTCCTGTCGCAGCTGCCAAGCCTGATAAAGGTCGCAAGCGCAATAGATGGGACCAGTCAGAAGATGACGGCGGAATGTATGTCCCCGTCTCCTGCTAAGCTCTTTATCTTGTGATGACAATACAACATATATTGTTGCAAAACGACATACTCTGCAGCTGCCGCTGAGGTCATTATACTCTGCACAACCGACTGCACCACGTCACATAGACTGCATTCAGATCCTCAGTGAATGACTCAGGAGTGTTGGTGCATCAACAAAGCCTTCAAAGTTGGTCGTGTTCTTGCAGGAAGAGACCCAAGGCAGCAGACTGGGACACAGTGGAGGCAACACCAGCGATGAACAGCTGGGATGCAACCCCAGGCGCCACCCCTGCTGCACATTGGGATGCTACCCCTGGAGCCACTCCAGGAGCAGGCAGCCGCTGGGATGCTACCCCTACTCCTGGCAGGCCTGCTGATGGCCCTACCCCTCGGCGCAATAGATGGGATGAAACCCCCACACCTGGCAGGGTGAGCCGTCCTGTGCAAGCAGGGCCTTACCTGATTGCACATAAACACAGCACTCCTTTGCCCAAATTCAAGGTGCTCATTCATTTTTGGGATGCTGAACAAAAAACAGGGCAGCCTACAGCTGTATTGTTCTCAATCCACACTTCTCATGCACCTGTTACTGTTGCTCCACAGGAGCAATCCATTGAGACTATCATCAAGTCATACTGCAAGCACGAGCCGCAATTTCCATAAACAAGTCACCGTCATGACTGTACAGGCTGATCTAGATTTCGCCACAGCTGTGTGTTGAAAGCAGGCATATGCCTGAATCTGCAAGGACGCTGTGCAGGTGGATGGTGGCACAACACCCGGCTGGGCAGGTGGGGAGACACCAGGCATGGGTGCCACACCCAAGAAACAGAGATCTCGCTGGGACGAAACACCAATGGGTGTTGCTCCCTCAGCTACCCCAATGATGGGGGCCACCCCATCCATGACCCCCGGCGCCACACCCCTCATGACCCCTGGCATGGCAGCTGGCATGGAGACACCCTCACCTAGTGCAATGCAGCCCGGGGTGAGTGAGATCGATGCTGTTGCTTGGAAACAAATGGTGCATTGCTCTCATGTGTAAACCCATACAGGCTGGCTTCAGGAGCCTGCATGCAGAGTTGCATGCTTGCACTGTTCTGAGCATGTGTTGTTCATGACATATGTCTTGCATCCTTGCAAGCGTGACAGCGCTCGTCTGCACAAAGCGTCTAACCCACTAAAGCATCATTGGGAGCTTGGTAAGCACACAGTACAAAGTGTTTTGTCTGGGCGCAGATGCAGCTGAGTGCTGAGCAATGGCAGACCCAGAGATGGGAGCGTGAGGTAGAGCTGCGCAACAGGGCGCTCTCTGACGAGGAGCTGGACTCCATGATGCCTGTGGAGGGCTACAAAGTGCTTGAGCAGCCTCCTGGCTATGCACCCATCAGGACCCCTGCCCGCAAGCTCATGGCCACCCCAACCCCCCTGGGTGGCACCCCCATGTACCAGATTCCTGAGGAGGACCATCAGCAGCAGTTTGATGTGCCCATTGAGATTGAGGGCCTGCCTGAGATGAAGCCTGAGGACCAGCAATACTTTGGCAAGCTGCTGAAAGTAAGCCCTTGGTTGCTTGTGTTAAACCTTGCTGCCATGCAGTCGTAACGGTGTTTGTGGTGACAAGGCTCACATTTAACGTGTAACATCCTGCATTGTTTTGAGAAAGTCTGCATTGCAGATGGTGCTTTGGAGCAGGCCAATGTGCGAGCCTTGCGCTCAAAGTTGTGAGGCTGTGAGTTGTCGCAAACATCCCTGAAGATGATCAGCAGGGTCATTTCCTACTTGCTTTCTGCCCAACCTCTCAGGCTGTCCCAACAAGTTCCTTCCTGTGCAGGATGTGGATGACCAAGAGCTGAGTGCAGAGGAAGCCAAGGAGCGCAAGATCATGAAACTGCTCCTCAAGGTCAAGAACGGCACCCCTCCTCAGCGCAAGTCAGCCCTACGCCAGCTCACAGACAAGGCTCGCGACTTTGGCGCTGGCCCCCTGTTCAACCAGATCCTGCCCCTGCTCATGGCCCCCACGTTGGAGGACCAGGAGCGGCATCTGCTGGTCAAGGTCATTGACCGCATCCTGTACAAGCTAGATGAGCTTGTCAGGCCCTTTGTGCACAAGATCCTGGTGGTCATTGAGCCTCTCCTGATTGATGAGGACTACTATGCGCGTGTGGAAGGCCGCGAGATCATTGCCAACCTGAGCAAAGCTGCTGGCCTGGCCACCATGATCGCCTCCATGAGACCTGACATTGACAACATTGATGAGTATGTCAGGAACACAACAGCCAGGGCGTTCAGTGTGGTTGCGTCAGCCTTGGGCATTCCTGCCTTGCTGCCCTTCCTCAAGGCTGTGTGTATGTCCAAGAAGTCATGGCAGGCTAGGCATACCGGCATCAAGATTGTGCAGCAGATTGCAATTCTGCTGGGATGCGCTGTGCTGCCCCATCTCAAGGTAGGGTGGTTTACAGCTTTCTCTGCAAACCTTTCACCATTGCAATGTGCCAGAGGGCAAGCAACTGTGAAGACAAAACTCCACTTTATTTTGTGCCTTCCACGGCATTGATGATTGCTGCTTCCTCTTGTACTATACTGTAGAGTATTTGTGTGCACCATGCAGAGCAGAATGCGCAAACTTCTTTTGTGACACTGTGAGTAGCTGCATGCATGCCTATAAGAAAGCCCCAACCTCAGTTTGGGCATTGTATCTTTGTCTGCATTTTGCTACCAAACTTGTCCCAACAGCTTGTTGTCCATGACAAAGACTACCCAAATGACTCCAACTTAGATCTTGCATTCGTGCTGCACGTGTTAGTGAACATCATCACATCATTGCTCCTGACACCCTTGCTGACCTGTCGCAGTCACTGGTGGACATCATCAAGCATGGTCTGACAGATGAGAACCAGAAGGTGAAGACCATCACATCCCTCTCCATTGCTGCTCTGGCTGAGGCTGCGGCGCCCTATGGCATCGAGTCTTTTGATGATGTGCTGGAGCCTCTGTGGAAGGGCATCAGGCTGCTCAGGTATGATACAGTACCATTGTAGCCAACCTTACTTCTGTTGCATGCACCCATGCCTTGCTACTGAGGCACAATCAGGCGAGCACAGACTGTCTGCTGTGTCGTCTGCTTGGCAGCCTGTATTCCACAGCCTGCACCTTTACCATGCATCCAATGTGGTTTCTCATTTGTTGTCAGCGCCTGCAAAGATCAGTTGCCTGGCCCGGGTTGTTCCCAGCTGTGTTGCTGTCAGATTGGTGCTTTGATGCACTGCCTCGTCCTGACAAGTAAGAGATTGCAAGGATTGGCCATGTGGTCTGTTGTCACGCCTCAATCAGAACAATGTTTGACTCCCATCAGCACCACCCAACATCTTACAGCCTTGCCCCATGAAGCTTCTGGTCTGTGCAGGGGTAAGGTTCTGGCTGCCTTTTTGAAGTCCATTGGGTTCATCATTCCTCTCATGGACGCCATGTACGCCAATTACTACACCAGAGAGGTGATGGTCATCCTGGTACGTGAGTTCCAGACGCCTGATGAGGAGATGAAGAAGATCGTGCTCAAGGTGGTGAAGCAGTGTGTGGGCACAGACGGTGTGGAGCCGGACTACATCCGACATGAGATCCTGCCAGAGTTCTTCCGCAACTTCTGGGTGCGCAGAATGGCTCTGGACAGACGAAACTACCGGCAGCTTGTGGAGACGACCGTCGAGCTAGCCAACAAGGTGAGCAGCGGCACCCAGTGCACTGCATGTCTCCTGCAGATCCCTAGCTCTTTCTGCCTTCTTGTGCCTGTTGTGTGTGGAGATGACTGTTGAGCTAGCCAACAAGGTGAACAGCGGCACCCAATGCACTGCATGTCTCTTGCAGATATCTTGCTCTATCTTCTGGCTGTTGTGCGTGCGTAATGAGTGTCAACAGGCTGTGACTGATGACACACTCGGCTGCAAGGCCCTAGACTCCAGGAAATGCTCATGTGCAAGGATTACACAGTGCCACTGGCATGTTTGATGCATGCTGGTGTTGCTGCCTCACTTGAGACACCATGTTGGAACACTGTATCAATGCCTGCAGAAAGCGCAGAATTATTATCATCATGATTATCTTTGTTTTTATTTTTATTTTTATCATTAGTTATCATTATTACTGATGGCTGCAGGTGGGCTGTGCTGACATAGTGGGCCGCATTGTAGAGGATCTGAAGGATGAGAGCGAGCCATACCGTCGCATGGTCATGGAAACCATTGACAAGGTGGTGCACGAGCTGGGCTCATCCGACCTTGATGCACGCCTAGAGGAGCTCCTTATTGACGGCATCCTGTATGCCTTCCAAGAGCAGGCCTCAGACGACGCCAATGTCATGCTCAATGGCTTCGGCACGGTGGTGAACTCCCTCAAGATGCGTGCCAAACCCTATCTGCCCCAGATCTGTGGAACCATCAAGTGGAGGCTGAACAACAAGGGGGCCAAGATCAGGCAGCAGGCTGCTGACTTGATTGCACGCATTGCTGTTGTCATGAAGGTGAAGCAAGCACTGGGCCCTCTGTATGATTTGCACAACCGACGTGACTGTTTGTTGCAAGGCATAGGATCATTGCATGCACCCTTTGACACCAATGTGCACAGTTGCCAAGCTCCAAGTTGCATGCCTGTGCTGCAGCTACAGTGATGCATCAAGCTCTCCTGCATATTGTATCCTGCACACTGTACCCTGTGTGTGCAAGTCTCCAGATCACGTGTCACCCATCACTCTGCTTGCAAGTGGTGAAGTCTTCACTTCACAATTGGACTTCAGCAAGGATGCTCTGCTTGAAGTGCTCAGGCTTCATCATCTCATGCAGGCATGTGATGAGGAAAAGCTGCTGGGTCACTTGGGTGTTGTGCTGTATGAGTACCTAGGAGAGGAATACCCCGAGGTGCTGGGCTCAATCCTGGGGGCTCTCAAGGCCATTGTGAATGTCATTGGTATGACCAAGATGACGCCGCCCATCAAGGATCTGCTGCCCCGTCTCACTCCCATCCTGAAGAACAGGCATGAGAAGGTATGCATGCTTGGTGGCTCGAAACTGCAACTGCAGCAGTCATGCTGCTGTACAGTTGCATACTGTCCTGCTTTGCCAACTGTAATCGTACAGCCTGCAGTGGGCATTGCAGTTTGCCATTGGATCAGTGTCGTTGGTCAGCTTGAGTGTCCTCAAAAATGTTGCAGTAGTGCATGCTTGAACATGAACTCTTGACATTCCAGCAACAAGTAATTTGTGGCCTGTTCTGCCACAATGTTCAGGAAGCTGACGTCTGTGGTGTTGCAGGTGCAAGAGAACTGCATTGATCTGGTAGGGCGTATTGCTGATCGTGGAGCAGAGTACGTACCTGCTCGAGAGTGGATGCGAATCTGCTTTGAGCTGCTTGAGATGCTCAAAGCCCACAAGAAGGGCATCAGACGAGCCACAGTCAACACCTTTGGCTATATTGCCAAGGCCATTGGGCCTCAAGATGTGCTGGTCACTCTGCTGAACAATCTGAAGGTCCAAGAGAGGCAGAATCGTGTCTGCACCACTGTCGCCATTGCCATTGTGGCTGAGACGTGCTCACCCTTCACAGTGCTGCCGGCACTGATGAATGAGTACAAGGTGTGTCATGCAATGACTGCTATGTATAATGCAATGACTGCTATGTATAATGCAGCAGGCGTCACAATTGTTTCTGTTGATATTGTGCTGACGTCATGCCTGCGTCTGCTGACTGCCAGCTGCACTGTAATATACCGTGATGGGGTAGGCATTCGAAGAAGCTTGCACTTAAGTAATGATTTGCTGATATTGTATGTGGATGTGTTCAGGTGCCTGAGCTGAATGTACAGAATGGTGTCCTCAAGGCTTTGTCCTTCCTGTTTGAGTACATTGGTGAAATGGGCAAGGACTACATCTATGCGGTTTCCCCCTTGTTGGAAGACGCCCTGATGGACCGAGACTTGGTGCATCGCCAGACAGCTGCCTCTGTGGTGCAGCACATGTCTCTTGGAGTTGCTGGACTGGGCTGTGAAGATGCCCTGACTCATCTGTTAAATTATGTCTGGCCTAACATCTTTGAGACATCGCCGCATGTTGTACAAGCAGTCCAAGGCGCTGTTGATGGGTGCCGGCTTGCACTGGGGCCTGCTGTTGTGCTGCACTACACTCTGCAAGGGCTATTTCACCCTGCCAGGAAGGTGCGAGAGGTGTACTGGAAGATATACAACAATCTGTACATTGGAGCTCAGGATGCTTTGGTAGCATTCTATCCCCGTCTAGAAGACGAGGGCAGCAACCAGTATCACCGCCATGATCTAGACATTTTTGTTTGACAACTTTTGTTGCAGTCTGGTCTGCCAAGGACTTGTACTTTTTTATTGCATGCAGGGTTGAAACATAATGTTCATCTTTGTTAACGCTCAGTCGTGCAGCTGCTCCGTCCTGCGCTTGCGTCTCGCAAGTTTACTTGTAATTATGTCTCTATCCTTGAGCACAGCACAAGAGGTGTTTGCATGCTTCTGCTTCTTAGTCAACCTGCAACACGATCGAGCCTGCGATGCTCTCCTGAGGTACCTCCGAGATCATTCGACACTGCGCACGCGTTACATCCTGCGCAAAGTCCGTGTCGCCAATGACGCATAGCCACCGGTGGTTTGCAATGAGCTCTGCCTGTTGAACGGGTTCGGAAGCGCCTGTGTCGCATGGGAAGATCTCACCCTTGCCGGACGGCTCTGTTGTCTTTGAAAGCTGTGTGTCTCTTAGTTCTCTTAAGTCCTGCTTGCGCTGCCTCAGCCGGCAGCAAGACTGTCAAATCGGAACTTCCGAGTGGTGACAAAACCTTACCAGAGCTTGAGTCTGTTGCGGGGCCTATTGTCAAAGCTGTTGTGGACCGCCTGAAGGATGCCAATACAACAGACTCAGCAGATAAGAAAAAGACGATCGCGCAGATCATTGACGCGGCCCTGGAGCAGGAGTTTCCAGAGGAAAAGGAAGAGGCAATTGGCAAGAACTACAATGAGACAGCCAAAAACTCTGACGTATGTGGCCTTGCTCATGCATTTAGGATTGCTGCTTGCAATGCGAGGTACTAGCAGACTGTAAACAAGGTCACATATCTTCAGGCCACTGTTGAGACAGTCATAAAAGTCAGTCAGAAGCAACAACAGGAAGAGGAGGATGAGGATGATGTCGATGCTGAGGGTAGTGCAGCCAACAGCACTGAAACATCATTACCAAGCATTCAGCAAGACAAGTCAGCTGGCAGCAAGTCCAATGCCAAATCTAAACCCAGCAGTAAAACTCCTGCGCCCAGCGGCAGCAAGCAGCAGAAAGCTAAGGGCAAAAAAGTAGATAGCCATGCAGAGAAGGAAGTAGATAGGATCATAGACTCCCAAGACAATGAATACGTTTTGTCAAAACCAAAGTGAGATACCCTTCGTAGCACCGTCTGCCGTGCTGCCTCTGCATTTCATGTGCAATGTCTGCATGCAGCATTGTCACTTTTTGAGTGCTCTTTCAGGAGCTCATCATTGGGGCTGACTTTAGATCCACAATTGATACGTGACCTGACGGTGCTCATTACCTCATCAACGGTAAGCCCTTACATGCTGATGTGCAAGCTGCTGACATGACCACACCCTCAGCTTACTTATCCTCTGTGTCTTAGTCCACTGCTTTTCCAATGCTCTGTCCATTGCATCTTGCCTGACTGCACACAAGAACCTCAAGGCAGTAGATTTGAGTCACATGCCAAACATTGGCAAACCTGTGTGCTGGAGTGATCATGGCATGTCCTCATCAACATGCTGCATGTATGCACGCATGCACACATTACTGTTCCACTGGCTTGCTGCAGTTGCCAGTCAGCAATGTCAGGCGCGAAGCATGGAAGTGCCTGCTGTTGCATACCTTGCAGTTTCATACACATGTGGCACACAAAAACTTGCAGACATGATGGTACATCAAATGCAGCATGGCAGCAATCTGCACTTGGCTTGTGAAGCAACAAATTGAGGTCAATCTCCAATAGGCACATGCTGAATAACGTAGCTTGCTGCCAGATTGCAGCTCACTGAGCGTATGTTCAGGTAGCAGGCATGGCTCTTGAGGCAGTGAAGCAGCCGGTGATCAATGGCTACTTCATTGCCGGCTCACTGGTTGGCCCAGGGGGAGCAGGGCTCATCAAGGTAAGAAAGCGGTTTTTTCTCAAGCATCAGGTTGGAAGTGTAAGCCCATCAGCCTTTTGCTTTCTCCTTGCACACAGGCTTGCACTGCTGGACTGGAAGGCTGAGTTCTATATGCATACCAGCCTATCAACTGCATGCATGCAATCTTGTAAACATGTTCTACACAAGCAAGTCTGAGATCGTCCCAAAGGCCCTTTCTGTGTCATTGAATGTGCACCTACACCTCGTAGATTTGCACTGTTGTGTCTGACCTGCGCCAATGATCGGAATGTCAAGAGTCTCCACACACAAGAGCTGCATAAATATTGCCTCCGCAATCCTGCATAGTCAATAAGTGTGTCATGGTCACATACAGACATTTCTGGGTCACCGACTAGAGACATCAGAAGGGTGATTTGCGTGAGTGTATGCAGGAACTGGTGCAAGTGGAGTCTCTGGCACAGGTTGGAGTACAGCTCTTGCTGTTCACGCTGGGCTTGGAGTTCTCTTTGCAGAAATTGAGAGCTGTACGAAGCGTGGCTCTCATAGGTGCAGCTCTGCCTGTCTTTTTTAGTGCAGACGCTGCATGGACACTGGTTGCAACAACAAGTGCATGTTGTCCAGACAAAAACTCCATCAAATCAAGTCGCTGAGTCGCTGAGTGTAGAAACGCTGTGCAGGCATGCCGTGCTTCTTACTGTGCACTGCTGGTGGCATTCAGCTGCTCACTTTCCTTGTTGCCCCTCATAGTTTCTGGCATCACGATCATGCATCTGCAGATGTCTCATCCTGCGTAATACCTGTGATTACATCTGTCGTCATCGTGACCCAATACAGCTGCCTGAGATTGTATGCGTGGTGCAGGTGGGATGGTGGAGATTTTTCTGTTTATACTGGTGGCAGGGCTTTTAGCAAACTTCATAGGCGCCTCTGTTCATGAGGGCATATTTGTTGGTGCATTGGTAAGCCTCAGCTCCTCTGCATGCAGATGAGAGATTGGGTGCAAGACTACAGCAAGTTACAGCTGAATGCATTGCCTCGCATTGCTATACAAGCAAGCATGCTCAGCATTGAGAAGTGGACGCATTCAGCATGTGACCTGCTACAAGCTAGCATGCAGTCTGTCATCTACATACAAGCAGCTTTGCTCTCAATGTATCGGCACCATTGGTCTTCTAAGTATCAGCACAACCTGCTTGTGCAGACATCATTGGTTGCCAACCCTGTCAGTCAATGCGTTGCCTGTCAGTTCCAGAAAAACACAGCATTGTACATAACAGCTATGGCAGTGAGCAGCCACAGCTGAGTGTTGTGAGGTCTGCAGGTGTCCATGTCGTCCACCTCAATTGTTGTCAAGTGTCTAGAAGACAGCCGCTCCAGTAACATGGCCCATGGGCAGATCACCATCGGCACGCTCATCCTGCAAGATTGCCTTGTGGGCCTGCTGTTTGCCTTCATGCCCGTGCTGGCTCACAATGCCAACAGCAAGGGGGGTGTTGACAACATGATGGTTCTGCGCCTGCTTCTTAAGTAAGGGAGCCGGTCTGGCGCAAGCGCCTGTTAAAGCAAATCCTCTCCTTGTGATGCAAGGAGAGACGCTGTGTGCAAGAGTGCAGTATCCCACACAACAGCAGCATCATGAAGCACGTTCACAAGTGGCACACATCCTGCATGCTAGAATGCAGATCGCAGATCATTCCACGCGGCCACTATGTAGAGCAGTCTGCTACAACTCATGTTCAGTATCAGAAATGCGCGCAGGGAACCTGCCGCAAGCAAAGCACCTTGCTGTCAGTAGATCACCCACCCAACATGCTGCAGAACACAGCCATTTCACATTTCACAGCTGCACCTCTCCCTTCATTGCGCTGATGTCAATTGTACTGCACAAATGCTGGTGCAATGCATGCAGGGTGACTGTGACGCTGGGCGGATGCCTGCTAGCAGCCATGGCGCTCACTCGCAGTGTTCTGCCCCGCAGCCTGCGCTTCCTGGCCACCCACAGCAGCGCGGAACTCTTCCAGCTCACTGTGCTGGCCTTCTGTCTTGTCAGTGCCTGGATCAGCGGCTACCTGGTCAGTCTCACATCCTCACTGCCTCGAATCTTCAGCTGACCATTTAGCTGACCATACTCCAAATCCTGAATGCCTTGCATCTTCAGCTGACCATACTTCACATGCTGAATGCTTTGCATGTTCAGCTGACTCTTAGCTGACCACAGACTTGAACAATCCATGCCCGTGGCTGAGCTGTCTTTAGACATGACCATTGGCATGACCTTGGCCAGTTCGCATGAGCTATAGGGACATATCATACTTTGTTCAGCAGCATGGCCGTCGCAAGGCAATTGTTTTGGGGGCTTTGTCAACAAATTGTTGTTCAATGGTACTTGAAGATGAAAATCCGTGCGCTCTCATTGTCAGGAGCTGCTATTGTCTTGTGGGAGCGTTACCATCTGTTGTACTGTGGTCAGCTCAAGGTCGAGCCAGAGAGCATACTCACAGAAGTTCTGTTCAGCATTGGGAGTTGCATGCGCATCAATGAACCACACATTCCTCCACAAAGCTCAATCTTGTACCTTATGAGCTCAACTTGGCCTCACCTGTCAATAGCATTGTCATCCTGCAGGTGAGCATGGCATGCTCTGATTCATCAGCTTGCGAATCTCCGGTCCACTGCTAGGTCATTGCTGTGCAACCACCTGCATCAACTCTTAACCATACCAAATCGCTGGTATGCTGACTGCCAAACAGGATCTCATACACAGGAGCTACTCAGGACTGCATGTCCCTGACCCGAGGGGAACACACCTGTTCAAGAAATGGATGATTAAATTCATCAATCATGTTCAGCTGTAAATACTGCCCAATGTTGGAGACAGTCCGTGCAGGTGTGCCATGTGAGTGCAGCCCGGTGCAATACTTGGCTTCTCAGCCAATTGACACTGGAAGGCGTAGTCTTGATTTTTCTTTTCTTTTCTTTTTTTCCAAGTGTGCCCGGTGAGTGCAGGGGTTGTCATCAGAGCTGGGTGCTTTTGTGGCTGGGGTCATGCTGTCCTCCACAGACCAGCAGGAGCACTGCCTCAGCCAGCTCACCAGCATCAGGCACTTCTTCATGTCCTTGTTCATCAGCACCACAGGCCTGGTCATGTCCCCCAGGTTCCTGCTGCAGCACCTGCCCGTGCTTGCCGGTGGCGTCCTTGTCTGCATCATCTGTAAAACCTGCCTGGTGAGCTTTGTTGCTTTGTTCTGTTCTCAAAGCGTCCGTGATGCACACAGCTTGTTCCTTGTTTCTTGAGTGTTGTGTCAACTACATGAGTGACAAGTGTGACAGCATAGCCCCATGCTAGATTACACGGCCACATTGTCCCATCATTCAGCATGGTCTAGACCTTTTATATGGCTTTGTTATTGGTGAGCACCACTGTGCACCTGTGACGGCAACATGCAGCTGCACAGGCATAGCACTCTGGCCGTCATCTGCTGTTGCTCATGAGCTACCTGTTGCTCATACAACCCTGGATTTTCAAGTCAGTGGCCGGGTGCGCATTGCCCATTGCTCACCATGGCTGGAGCTGGACCAACATAATGAGGCTATTTGTCATGTGCAATTGTGTGCAATCCGAGCATCAGTAGATGCAGATCAGTCACGCACTCTCAAGATCCCCTCAATCAGCTTGTTCTTGATGCACAATCCTCCTGCTGTTGACGTGCACGTGCGAAGATCCATAGCAATAACTTCAGCCAGCGCATGTGCCAGAGTCAGACATGCATGTACAGAGCCAGCCCTCCAGCAAGGCTTGTCTTCAGTTACACTGTAGTATGTGCAAGTGCCTCACACCCTACGGCACTTTCATGCTCAGACACCTACTTGAAATGCCTGCTGCGCCACAGTCATGCTCATTCAATACTGTGATCTTGCTGCCTCGACAGGACAACTATGACTTGTTTTGATCTGAATTTGGGCTGAAGAAACGCTAACACCTGGTGCACGGTTGTGTTTGCAGATAAGTGGAGTGGTGTACATGTTCAGATACCCTCCTCAGACAGCTCTGGCTGTTGGTCTCAGCATGGCTCAGATCGGTGAATTTGCTTTTGTTCTGCTCTCAGTTGCCAGTCAGCTGGGCCTCATGCCCTACCAAGTCTACATGCTGCTCATGGGTAAGCCCCTGCCCCACCCTTTCTGCC
>JAABUK010009725.1_pt1 | contig 13054 bp, 9 predicted proteins | sample 5559141 | NCBI WGS metagenome assembly JAABUK01 (sample SAMN10711869, study PRJNA513367) | rock metagenome | isolation source: Antarctica rocks | place: Antarctica: Victoria Land, Pudding Butte nord | collected 2016-01-03
CTGATTTTAGAAAAGACACAAAAGAAAAGAAAAGTTTGCGCTTTTCAGAAATCATAAAGGGAGCCTCCAGAGATGGCAGCCCGGAGCTAGTGCTGACTTTACAAAAGGGCAATGAAAGCATGAGCCTCACCGAGAGACCCAGCTCAGCCCTCTTCCTGGCCCCCTTACCCCGGGGCAGGGGGGCCAGCATGTAGTACTTCAGCCCATTGTGAATGGCAATCTTGACCAGGTTGGTGTTGGCCACCACCGCGCCCTTACGCCCAGCCAGCTGCCCTGCAACCCCACACCCCACTGTTAGCATCAGCACACAATATAGATTGCTTCAGCCATCAATTGCATCAGCCATCAAATGTTCCAGCCCTGAAACTGGGGTAGTCAAGAATGCTGAGCTGCAGGATGCTATTTCAGCTATTCACGCTGGGAAAGACAGATTGTGTGCTTGAGTCACCAAATCTAAGATGCTCACACATATGCTAGTTACACCACATTTTCTTGTGACAAGCAGGGCAGGGCAGGGCAGGGCAGGGAAAGGGCCAAACTTTGCAAGACCGAGCAGAAACAGCTACGGCATGCAAGGTTAAGCAAATCAAACCAGCATGTGGAAAACCACTACAACTGCAAGTCTATGCAATGACAGGTCACAGTCCAGCAGGGCAGCTACCTTCATGGGCTTCAGGGAACTTGAGGAAGAGGAAGAGCGACACTGCGTACTTGAGAAAGGCATCCCCCAGCAGCTCAAAGCGTTCATAGCTGTAGTCCTCCTGGCAAGCCTTGGGAGTCAACGCCTCCAGGACATACACTATGTTGGGCATCCTGCAGCAATATGACCAGCGTCAAGTGATGCTGATGCCTGAATGTTAGATTCCCTCCTGGCGGATTTCCAGTTCAAAAAGTCTGACCAAGGTCATGTGATACTTGCGCCTGGATGTTACTTTCCCTTCTTGCTGAGTTTGAGTTCAAAAGCTCCCAAGAAGCTTCAGAATTTGACAACATGAGCCAAGATTTGAAGATGCTTCAGAACTGTTGAACTCAAACTTGGAGAGGAGGGAAGTTGACATTTGGCAAAACAAGCCAAATCTGGATTAAACCACATAAGCTTCAGAAAGCACATACTGTCTCAAATCCTCTGCACATGCCTTGCGAGCATCTGTGCATACTTGCACATAACGTGCCCCTCCAGCAATGCTTACAGTGACAGTCAAGGTCTCAAGCACCTAAACTAATAGGTCTCATGATGCCATAACAAGGGTTGCGACTGGTCCGAGCACATCACAGCATCATGTGTCCTTGTTGACAGGTTCAGATCAATGTGACTAATACACATGAGTGAACAGCAGCAGCAGCAGCAGCAGCAGCAGCAGCAGCAGCAGCAGCAAAAGCAGCAGCAGAGCAGGGTGTATGGGAAGAGGGGGGGCGACCTGTGGGGGGCTTTGACAAGCTTGGGCTGCAGCTCGCTGGTGAGCAGGCAGTTGTTGACGTAGTGCAGGACCTGGTGCACCAGCTTGGACATGATGAAGCACTGCCGGGTCAAGGGGTGGGCAATGCACAGCTGTGGCACCAGGAACACTCCGCCTGCAGGACCAAATCAAACATGACCAATGTGCTGAGGGTTGGCAATCTTATGCCGTGTTTTGTTGCATCCATGGCATAAGATTGCCACTCGCATAGCTTAAGCCAAGGGTAAGCCAAGGCTTTGCATGTGGCAAGCTAAAGTCACAAACACATGAAAGGGTTAGGCAAGATCTACAATCACTTGCCCTGCTTACGGAAAGCGGATGAGCTGCGAATGCTGCCTCTTCAGATGTTGTCATGCATGCATAGAGGAAGTTGATGACAAGTGAGTCTGCAGGTGTGATTTGGGGGCTGGACACTGAGTGCTGAAACAGCAAGGCCTTGCAATTGGTTTTACAAAGAAGTAGCATGCATTGTTCACGTGCTGCTTGGACAGTGAACAACACATCCGCCTCCCAGATAAGAACCGTTTGCAGGGCACTGCTATTTTGGTGTCTCGATTTTTTTGGTTGCCATTTTCTTGCCAACAAGCTTGACAATTTGGGCCAGTGCACATGGACTGAGCAGCATGGTGCAATTGCAAAGCATGTTGGCAAGACTTGTTACATTGGCAAAAGAATTCACAAGCAGTGGCTTCTGTGTGAGCTTTGCCACTGCCTGTCCTGAGTCAGCCTGGAAGTGCTCTGAGGACAAAGTGCTTCTGGTGAATACTACGTAGCACAAGCTTGTGTGCTTGCAAGTCAATTTGGCTAGGGTGCTCTGACGGCATTTGCCAAACTGAATGACAGGCACACAAGTTTGTGTTGTGTGATGTTCACAAAAGCACCATCATGTCAAAAAAGACTGTTGTTGACTCACGCCCTGGTGGCTGATGAACAAAAAGTACATAATGCATGTCATGCAGAATGCGTTGATGCACACTTGGACCACTACTGCATTCAGCTCTGTGCATTCTGCTGGAGCAACTTTGCCTCCACAAGGCAGTATGAACAGTCAAGCTGCCTCACTGGAACCAAAAGCTCTGCAGCAAAATGGAGCCTTTGCAGCTGAAGGGAAGACAGCAGTGCCAACATGCTATCTACACTGGAGACTTTGCACTAAATGCCTAAATGAAAACGCAAAAGGAACCAGCAGACAGCTGGAGATGTGTATCAAGCTCCCTGCAATTTTCTGTTCTGAGTGCAAAGAAGAAGAAGCTGGGAATCCAGGTTTTTGCATAGGATGAGTGATGGTATGGGTACCTTCATAGGGGGTGTCTCTGCGCCTGTTGGCCAGGCCCACGCGAAGAAGAGGTTGGCCAGGATCCAAGCCCTCCTGGTTCCATCTTGTCCTGCAAAATCAGAAGGCTCTTTCCCTTTTGCCTAGGGGACCAATCTGTCCCCGATGGAACAACGGCTGACGTATAGTGCTCAATCAATCAATCAATCAATCAAATCGCATTTCCTCACTTTAGGACTCATCAGGGAAGTCAAAGACAACAACTGGGACAACAACGTACACTAAGCACACAATGTGCAATATGCCTGAAAACACAGCATGCAATGACCCATGTGACCATGATGAGCGCGGTAGGGGATGAGGCACATCCTACATGACAGGCTAGAACTAGAAGATACACCAGTCATTGGGCTGGGAAATGAATGAGCTGGGCCTTACTTGAAATACTCTGTGAAGGTAGAAGCCTTCTTAGAGGCAATCAGCCTTACAGCCAAGTCATCTGCCTCCTTTCCCCCCTCCTCGCTTCCTGTGGCAGCCCCTGTTGCTGCTGCTGCTGCTGTTGCTGCTGTTGCTGACGTAGACTCACCGCCTTTGTCAGCTGACTGCTCAGCTTGGTATGCTGGCTTGTCTGTTGGTGCGTCTGTCTCCTTGGACGGCGGAGGTTTCAGAAAGTCGTCCTCTTCTTCCTCCTCCACTACAAGCTGAAGCTTGAGCTTGTCGTCTGGGAACTTGGATTCTGGCGTGAGCTGTGGGTCTGTGCCTTCATAGAAGTATGGTGTGCTGTTGTAGGTGGTCACCACCACTGAGTTTTTCAGACACTGGGGATCCAGCTGTCCCAGCTTGAAACCCGTCATACTGCTGTTGGGGACGATGCCGTTGCTACTGGGGACGGTGCCGTTACTGCTGGGGATGGATGTGAGCCCAGCAGAGAGTGACGCATCCCCGGCATCAAGACATGAGCTGCCAGGCCCAGGGACTGCGCCATCCCCAACTGCTGAGGCAGATTCTGTGCTGATCTCGCTGGGGACTGGGTGGACTTCCAGGGATGCAGTGCCAGTGCCATTGGGGATGGAGTGGTCCCCGGCCAGCAAGCTAAAGGCAGCAGTGCCTTTGCTGATGACTGCCTGGCTGTCGTCTGATATCGTGAAGGCAGCTGTACTTTTGCTGGGGTCACTTGCATCGCTGCTGATGATGCGATAGGCCACTGTGCCCGAGTCTGGGATAGCTTGATCTGCTTCTAGAACTGTGAACTCTATTGTGCAGATGGACTGCCGAAGGGTCTGTGACTGCTGCTGATGGTCTATGCTGGTGCAAAGCATAGGCTCGTCCCCAGTTGCAGTCCCAGCATGCCCTGCAGGGGCTGCAGGGACTGGCTGGTCCCCGTCCAAATCCATAGCATCCCCAATACTACATGCTGGCCCCTGCTCTGGGACCTGCACCTCCTCTAGGGTTGACAAGGGCTTCCAGCCGTACTTGACATGCCGCACAGCTTCCCAGTCAACTTCTGGGAATGAGTCATCCATGGTGTGGTTGGGATCTTCCCAGTCCATCCATTGCTGGAGTGGCAGGACAAAGTAGTTGGACACAAACCCATCCTCTGCATTCTCATTGCCCTCCTTGAACTTGGTCAACTCATCTGGCTTAGCTGGCTCATCCTGCTTAGCTGTGCTGGATCTGCTGGGATCATCTGGACTCTTCGGATCAGCTGTTTGTGCTGGGCCATCTGCCGTGTTGAGTGCTGCTGAGGCAGCTGCTGTGTCAATGACCATTGGATCACATGTAATGGTGGGCACCTGCTCCTGTTCAGAAGGGCCTGCTGGAGCAGCTGCTGCTGAAGCTGCCAGAGAAGCTGCATTCTTATCAGGTGCATGCCGCTGTTCTGCCGATGCTGGCTCAGCAGAAGCCTGAGGCTGAGTCTGAGTTGGAGAGTCGGCTGGCTGAGGTGGTGAGTCAGGAGCTGGCAGATCCTCACCTAGCGCTTTTCTTGCAGCCTCTGTCAGCTTCTCGAGCTCCTCTGCCACTTTCTTTGGCTCCTTCTTCTTCTGCGGGCCCTCGATCATGGCAGCATGGAATGATCTGATCTCATCCATCTGATCCTGACTAAAGCTGACTGGACCCACGAGGTCAAACTTGCAGTCCAGAGCATCTCTGGCGTGTGGCAGGCGCAGTAAGTAAGGCATCAGGGCTCTGACGTCAGGCAGCTCTTTGGGCACCAGCATTCCAAAGATTTGCTTGGGAAGCGCAGCCAGCATGTTGAGCTTGTTCTCCAGGACCGGGTCCAGGGGGCAGGTGTTGGTTTTGGGGTCGTCGGGGTCCTCATCTGGGCCGGGGATGTGATACATGAATCCCATCTTGGCTGTGATGGTGAATTTGTACAGCAGCCAGGTTGTGACGCCCCTGCAGGCACACCAGCAGCTCAACATCAACAAAGGAACCCACAGAAAGCCGCGCAAAAAGATACACTAGTGAAACCAGCAAACAGTGCACGCTTGCCAGTATCCTTGCACAAATCCCACCAGATGCACAAAACTCTGCTGGCAAGCATTTCATTACTGTGCAAGATGCGGCATTTGTCAGATGCAGCATCAACATGCAGTCTGAATGCAGCTGTGCTGACGTCAGTCACAATTGGCTGAGCACAACAGGAGGCCTCACTTGTCATCAGGCTCAGCAGGCTGTTTGAGTATCTCAGGGATCTTGGGCTTGATTGTGATCTGCTTCTGCACAGCTTTGGCCTCAGCCGGGCTCATCACAGTTTGGAAACCGTTCAGGTCAATCATGGCCGCTGCCACCGCCGCCGCGTTCCTCCTCTTCCTGGCAGTGACCGGCATGGCTTTGGCAAAGAGGATCTCCTCGTCTGAGTCATCGTCTGGATCCAGCTCGAAGGTGGGCACATCTGGCAGAAGATTCTCATCCAAGGCGCCAGACTGCAAGCAAGCAAAGGCTCTTTTCGATCCCAACGCATATACTTTGATTCAGAAACGTCCATCCTGCGGTAGAAATTCAAGCTCAGAAAAGCCTGGGGCCAGTAAAGGCGTGTTTCTACATGGGGGAGATGTTTAGAAAGCCATTAGACTGGAGATTGTCAGGACAATTGTGGCTCCTGTGTAGTTCAGCTGCATCAAACAGCAACTTTCACGACCTCCAGTCGCTACTTGATGTATCTGTTCAACATAGGAGCCGCAATTGTCCTGACAACATGCTGGCAATATGTCTTGTGTGATGAACAAGGACCATCCACAAACAGAGCCAATGCATGGTCCTGTTTGGCGATGCTCCATAGCTCATCACTCTAGACATATGGCTAGCATGCTGATTAGACCAAAAGCAGGGTGAAAAGTCATCTTGAGCAAAGTTCCTTAGCATAGTCATTGCACAGCTAGCACTGTGTTCCTGTAAATCAAGGTTCATACTTGTGTTTTGCTGCTTGAAACTCTGAGCATTGTGACTCTAACTCGCTTTTTTGTGATTGTAGCAAGATATCAGTCATTCTGCCAGACAGTCTTTAGCTAAGCTGCCATTCAGCTGAATCACCACAGGCAGCCAAACCAACCCAGCCTGTTTCAATACAAGTAAAGCAAGCTCTCTGCAGCTCTTTGCAACAGGACAAGTGCAGCAAAGCTGACCTGATGCAGCTGCTTGCAAGCTTCCAGGCTGGCAGAGGCCTGAGCCAGGGCCCTGGTGCGCTGGATCTGGCCCTGGGCAATGCGCACAGGGCTGTTGTTGGGCAGGATGGCAGAAGACTGGTACCCCATCAGCCGCGCATCCTCACCCAACACTTGGGTGCTGAATCTTGGCCTCAGCACTGTATACCTGTAGTTGCAATGGTCAGTAATTATGAGTCTGCTCATCTGAGAATGCCGATTGATACCCTTGCAAAGAACGAGTGCTCAAAGACACAGCAGGCAGTCAGGTGCGAATGCTCAGTCAGCCAGTCTTGTGTGATGTGTCGCCCCTTTAAGAAATCTTGCCTCGCTGTTTGCATGATATGCAGCAGGCAAGAAAACAGTCCGAGGCTTGGCACACTGCACATGCACTCAATCATGGAGAATGGCATGCAAGGCAGCACTCATGCTGTGTACGCTGCAAGACTTGGTGCTTTGCTGACCATCCACACATGCTGACTGCTATTTGAAACTCAAATCCTAAACATGTAACAACATCTTATCCCATGACAGAAATTAGTAAGGCTGACCTGTCAGCAGGCAGCTTCGCACAGAACATGTACAGCAGGGGCTTGGCGCTGGCCAGGGTCACTCGCGCCTCAGTACTCGCAACTCGGTACTCACGCATCTCCAGAGGGATGTGGTTGATGTCCATCTCAGTCAGGGTGACATCCCCTTCTTCTTCCTTGGCCTCTTCTTCACCCAGGCCGGGGCGGCGTTTTGCATGAAAACGCATGTTGGCCTCATACCTGCAGTGCGGTTTTACTATTAAATGTATTTGTTAAACCGACTGTGAGTCAGGAAACTTTATGCCTCTGTGTCCATGTTACAGCATGCCATGATTGGCCATGATTGCACTGCGAATTGACGTGCACGAACTGCCTGACAGCACTTGACAGAAAGCTGTACCCTAACAAGGCGCATACATTTGGTTTCTGAACTTACAGACTCACCGTGTGTTACAACTCATGCAACAGAATGACATACTTACAGCACAGCTTGCATCAAGTCTCTATGCCATATGTGCACACAACAGCAACAAAAACAGTTGACAAGCTTTGCACATCAGAGGGAGTGCTTACCCAACAACTTGAGACAGCAGCAGCTCATGGTCCCTGTTGCCCCTCTCCAACATGAGCACGTAGTGTGAGCCATGTGCACGTGCCCTGCCCCTGCATCACACCACAAACCAGGTGAGACTGTTTGTGGTCCAGAACAGCACTCCAGCACTTGTTCCATGCAACCTCAGCATTCTCAGAGGGTATATGCAGATTTAGTAGCAGTTATGCTGCTGAACCTGACAAGCTAAAGCAAACTGCCTTGGCAAGATTTGCACATGCCTTGAGGGTCATTAGTCACTCCGGTTGCTTCTGATCTGGAGTGGCAATCAGCACAAGCTTCAAATTAGACGCAAGAAGAAGGGACTGACAACCACGCAGGCCTATACAATCCTGGAACATACCATCCTGATTAGATATGCATACATACACTTGCACTGGCGGGATCCGGCTGATGGTATGTCTGTCAAGATGGACGAATACCATTTTGCTGCTTCATTGGAGTAAACATGAGAGAATCGTAATGTTCTGGCAACACGAGCATGAATAGCTGAACACACTCAGACATAAGGCTGATGCAGAGGCATCATGGTCAACCCCCAGTATCAAAGCATGTTGTGGATAGACTGCATACATCGGCCATCTGGACATAGGCTGTTAGTGTGTTCAGGGACGTTTTGCAGATTCTCTGACATAAAAATCATTTCTAAGAGCTGAACAGCCTGCTTGAATGCTGTAGATGTTGCCTGCCTGACTTTTGACAAAGCATGTCAAGCCACAGACATGCTACAAAATTGTTCAGCGACAACCTGCAAAGCTAACATAGGGTGCAAAACCCCTTGGTGAGTCTTACAAGGGGTTCTGCACCCTATGCTACCTTGGCATCAGGGTGCAGAGCAGCTTTGACAAGGGTCCAGAGACAGAGCTGCAGTCTCTAAAGCATGCCTAAGGGCTTCTTGGCAGCCCTTAGGCTTCTTAACAGCGCTGCCAAGAAGCCCTTAGGCATTCTTCAAAGACTGTATCTGTTGGGCGGGGGCTTCACAGCTTGCAGCATGAGCGGGAGTGAGCAGCCATGCCTGACCTCTGTGGCTTTTCCAAAAGGGTCTTTTCACAAGTACCAAAAACACTCCAGGCGGAAAGCCCCATCCCGCCTGGAGTGTGCATGAACGTGTGAAAAGCCCGATCTGGAAAAGCCACAGAGGTTAGGCCTGGCTGCTCAGTACCGCTCATGCTGCTGTTGCTTGCCCTTTCAATATGCTGAGAACTGTGTCTGCGACTCAAATCCCTCCTGTTTGCCTCAGCAGGACATCTCCTCAAGCAAGTATTTTATGGAAGCTGTCTTGATGAGATGTCGTTCTGTGGCAAACAAGAGGGATTTGAGTCTCTCAAGAGGTTTATAAGGTTCAGGTTTAAGTTTAGGTATTGGTTTAGGTATGGGGTTAGGTTGCCGACCTGTCAGCACACATCATCACCACAGACGCCTGGGTGGATGGCACACAACATCCCATCTTGGACACTGTATGTGACCACCTTCCAGGTTATAACACATCTGGTACGTAATTTTGGTACATAATTTGATCCCATATTGGAAAATACCGTGTACTGTACACCACTATGAATGGGCTGAGGACAACGATTGCAGATGAATGTTGTGGTGTACAATGCTGCGCAGACCCCCTTTCAGCTTGCTGCTTCTCATGTTGACTGAACCAACAAGTTGAAGCATGGACTCAGCAACATCATACTATACACAAGTTTTGGGACCTCATTTTCATCAATATGCCAACTGGTACTGTCACGTACATGACATACATTGAACCTGTGTAGCGTATCTATGACAGTACTAACAAGAGGGCACCAGCAGAAGTGCTGATCAGACCTGTCATGATACAGTGGATAACATGATTTGCAAAGTCACAGTGTGGTGAAGTCTACAGTGTGTCATTATGCTCGTACGCTCGTGAGCCGCAAAAAAAACTGCCAAAGACATGGCCTCAACTCCTGCTTCTTTGGCAATTGCCTGTGGCTCATGCTCAACTACCAGGGTTGTGTTTTGAATATGTCATGAAGCTGCCTAACAATCAACCTGGCAGAATGGTATGCCCAGCTGGCACCACTAGTGTCACTGCAAACTGACGCTCATCATGTCACGCAAGCACATTTCTTGCAGTGACACTGACAAACGTTACTTGTCACTGGCTAACCAGGCTGCCTTGAGGATGTCTGCATGTATGCAGCTGAACAGAGGAGGTTGCAGGAGAAGAGGAAGAGGTTCACAGGCTTTGGCGGCAGGGGCACTGTGTGAGCAGGTTTTGAGATGCTGATGTGACAGGTGTTTGGCACAAGCACGTGCAAATGCGCAGGATGCAAGGGTGCAGGATCCTACACCCTAGTGGTCCATTCTCATGTGTGAGTCATGCAAAATGACATCACGAAAGCGCCTGTCCAGGGTGGCGTTTACTTTGGTCGGAATACCAGATTGTCCATTTCAGCAGTGGCAAAGTCAGGAAGTCAAACCCACTGCAGTTGTGTCTAGTACTGGGTTTGAAGGTTTCCAACCGGACCATTGCTGAAACGGCCAATGAGTGTGATGCATTGCTGTGGTGTGCCCAAGGCTGAGGGGCCACTGCTGCAATGCTGTGCATAACATAAGCAGACTGTTTCACAAGCGGCTGGATGATGAGGTGAAGAAGAACAGCAAAATTCTTCAGCAGCCCAGTGCACATATGCAGAAGAACTGCAAAGTCCTGCGCAGCTCTACATTGAGCTGAAGAAGAATGGTGAGCTCCTCCAGCAGCTGAACAGCAGAACAAAAACAACGAGGCTTAGCAGCAGTGCTCATACTATCAGAAATATGAGAGGGGAGATGAGCAGGCTGCAGGCGCAACTCAGTGCTGCAGCCCACAAGGCACAAGCTGAGTTAGCAACCGCAGCAATGCATGCAAAGCATTGTAAGGATCGAGTCATCTCACTCCAATCTCAGCTCAACAGCATGAGTCAGGTCGCCCAGGCAGAGCCCAGGAAGCTGCACCAGCAGCTGACAGAGGCGCAGGCTGATGCAGAGTTATGTTGGCAAACTCTTGGGATGCCTGAGCCTTGTTGATCATAATAGTCAGCTGAGATATGAGTAAGATCAGCTGCTGACCTGCTGAGTCTGCAGCTGCTGAGCAGCTGATCGGCAGCTGATTGTACTGATATCGCAGATGCCTGTTTTGACCAGCAAATGCTCAGGCATGCCAAGAACTTGTTGCAGATGCATCAGCAGCTGACTGATGCAGCAGCAGCTATTGCAGTTGCAGTAGCAGCAGCAGTTGCTGCATCACACACATGCTGCTGCAGATGCCCTGAAGCTGCAACAGCAGCTATCAGATGCACAAGCATTGTAGACTCAGCTCAGGCAGATGCCAGAAAGCCGCAGAAGCAGCTGGTGAAATTTTCCATGCATGCTGAGCTAGATGACAAGGAGCAGCTGGCAGAGGCACAGGCTGCTGCTGAGTCAGCTTCTGCAGATACCAAGCTAATGATTGTCCATGCATGTCTGTTGATTGATTGTGCAGGTTTCTCATCAATAAATATATAGCAACTGCTCACACTGTCCCAGCACCAAACATGATATGGACACAGCAATTGCAACCACTCGGCAACCATCTGTGCGAAAGTTTGAAAATGTCAGAGCAGTTGATGTCAGGCATGAGTACTGTCATGGGTCAGGTGGCTGTCCCATGTCAGCATTGAGGCTCTGATGTTGCAACATTCAGCCATGTGACACTTTGTTCTTTGAGTATTGATGTTGTGACAAGGCATAGGCTCAAAATGGCCACTTACATGCAAGCAAGATTGCCATCGAGTTCAGTTGACCAGATTGAGCAACACTCAACAACAAACCCACTGGCAGGTAGGTGATGTCCACATGCTGCTATATAGGACTCAGAAGCTCTATGCTTATTCACATATACAACTGCCCGCAAGCTTTGCCATTCTACACAGACGTACAGACATATCAAAGCAGATGAGGTGCAGCGATGCAGCGCAAACAGCTAGTCCAGTCCTGTCCTGCGTATCAATACAGCAGGCCCTATCATTTAAGTGAGCCATGTAAGCGAAGTCCTGCTGGCATGTGTCTGTCTGTCAGTCTGTCTGAAGAGGCAGTGACTCAGGAGTGTCCAGGGGCCAGCAGACTACACCAGGTTTGTGTGCTAGGTTGCACACAGGGTGCATCATGAGGCCAAGGGTGTGCTTGAGCTTCATGCCACCCCAGTGCTCAGCCCAGCTCAATTTTGTATTAGCAGGGCTTGGGGAAGAAGAGGCAGTGACTCAGGAGTGTCCAGAGGCCATGAGGCTACACCAAGGTTGTGTGTGAGATTGCACACGGGGTGCATCATGAACCCCAAGCACAACCTGCACCTGAGGATGAACAGTGTGTGCTAGGATGCAGTGTTCATCATGAGGCTAAGGGTGTGCTTGATATTCATGGTGTACCCTGTGTTTGACCCAACTCAGCTGTGTATGTAGCAGGGCTTGGGGACAGGCGATGCCTCAAGCTCTTGTCTCTGTGGTGGCCTGAGGTTTCTGTATAGAACACTGTGTTGCATCTGGACAGCATAGATTGTGGTTGTTGCTCTAGGAATACAAGTCTCAATACACAAACCGCTCCAGCAGACATTGTGCTTCTTGGATGAAATGATGTTGCAAACCGCATGTTCATGAATCTGCCAGCAATCAAGCCTTTGCAATTCAAGCTATCGTTTGATTGCTGATGTATCTGTGGACAAGCGGCTTGCACAGTTATGCCTCTGAATGTATAGCAGCGAGTCAGCGCCCTGAAGAATTATGCTGATCTAGGCTTATCTAGGCTGATTGTCTGCATGACAACAGCACAGCAAGACTGTTTATGATGATGTTGTACAGGCCGAGCACACTTCAGACTTGACAGAGAGGCGGCTGTTTTGTAGCTTCACACACACTCACAACTGCAGTGCAGGCGTAGCATCTTGTGCTATAGGACAAGCAAGACCTTTGTAATCTTGAAGGCAGCTGGTCAGGTCTGGAGGACTCCTTTGTCTGCTGCACGATTTGCCAGGCAGGCTTTGCATGCACTGCCAGCGTGCCAACCACAAAAGGTCTCTGCACACAAAATACCTCAAAAAAGCAAAAAACAAGCCAATGTTATACATGCTTGTGCTGGCGGACCTGAAGAGTGCACACAAAGCAAACATAATTTTTGGGCAGCATGCTGTGGCTCATCACGCTTGAGGCACAATGAGCCACAGCAGGCTGCTTGAAAACTCTGTGCTTGTGGCACCTACAATTACTGTACGCAATGTCAAGGCGTCAACCCTTGACACGCTCACTGTGTGAATCTGCACACAAGATCCTGATGCGACACAGCATATCTGTGGAAACCTCATCTCTCGGCAGTCCAGACACAACCTAAGCAGCCCATTCTTAGGGTGGCTTAGTTGCTACTTGAACAGCTGAGACAGCTTGAGTTTATGAAGCTGGGTGAGCAGTGTGGCTGGCAGCCGAGCAGTACAAGCAACCAGTCGGACTTGCACATGCAAGCACACATGGTCTCCGGATCCTATGACCTGTGCAAATTGT
>JAABUK010009726.1_pt1 | contig 13054 bp, 11 predicted proteins | sample 5559141 | NCBI WGS metagenome assembly JAABUK01 (sample SAMN10711869, study PRJNA513367) | rock metagenome | isolation source: Antarctica rocks | place: Antarctica: Victoria Land, Pudding Butte nord | collected 2016-01-03
AAGATTGAGGATGAAGATTGAGGATGAAGATTGAGGATGAAGATTGAGGATGAAGATTGAGGATGAAGATTGAGGATTGAGGATTGAGATTGAGGATGAAGATTGAGGATTGAGGATTGAGGATTGGGGGAGCGTGGATTGCTGTGGGCCGCATCCAGCGAGATAGTATCATTCAAAGCAGTGTGACCTGCATGAACTACATGATGTCACAGCACTATTGCACGAGACTCATACTCCGCGCCAATGACAAATGTTGCTTTGCTTCCTAGTATTCATGAAGCCGGAGCGTCGTTCCCCCAGCTCCCCAAACAATCCTGCCAAGACCTCCTCTGACATTCTATACCAACTGATATTCACGACAGGGGCAGCTCACGCCGCCCGCCGTCGACTCGTCCATACCTCCCACCACCTCTCGTAATCCTTCTACGACCTCGGACCATCCCCCCCACCATCCTTCCGCTCCTCTTCCCTCCCATACGCCTCCTCAAAGTACGTCGTCGTAAGCCCTGATCGCGGACCCGATCCAGCCGACCCGGCGCCTCTTCCTGGCCCCGGCGACGCCCGGGGAGTACTACGGGACGAGGCCGGAGACGGCGTCGCAGAGCCCGCAAGCGGGATGGTTGGCGGCGCGTCCGACGAAGTTGAGGATGGGGCCCGGTCCCGGGCGCGTGGGGAGGATTGGAAGACGAGTTTTGTGCGGGGGAAGCCGTGGGGCGAAGGCGGGCCAGGGGCGCGGGGTGAATCTGCCGGGGGCCGAGGGGGCGCCAATGGCGGGCTGAAGCGTGGGGAGGCTTTGGGAGATCGCTCGGAGGGAGTTCTGGATGAAGCGGGGTGAGAGCCGCGTGGTAGGGGTCCTTGAGACTGTCCAGACCGCCTAGGTGATCTCGCTGAGGACTGTAACAGCTGGGCAGTCCGCGGTGAGTCTTGGGATGGCTGCAAACGCTGTGCAGTCCGCGGAGATAGTTGTGGGTTTTTTCCGGACGAAGCAGAGCCCTGAGAGCCTCGTGGAGTGGATTGTAAAAGCTGTTCGGACGTGAAGTCAGCTTGGATGCCACCGCCGCCTTGGTGCGAAGAAGATTTGGAAGATCTGGCAGAGCCTCGGGGAGTGGGTTCTGATAGCTGTTCAGAAGTATACTCAGCCTGAGAGTGGGAAGAGGCCGATGCCCGTCGGGCAGCTCTCAGGTTCAAAGTAGGCGATGGAGAGACTCTCGACGGGGGGGTCGGTCCCCGGCATGACGAGAACGAAGAAGAGTGGGAAGAGCCTGATGCCTGTCGGGCAGCTCCTGGATTCAAAGTAGGCGATGGAGAGACTCTCGACGGGAGGGTCGGTCCCCAGTATGACGAGGACGAAGAAGAGTGGGAAGAGCCTGATGCCTGTCGGGCAGCTCCTGGATTCAAAGTAGGCGATGGAGAGACTCTCGACGGGAGGGTCGGTCCCCAGGTTGACGAGAACGAAGAAGATTGGGACCCGCCTCGCGGTACAACAGAAGAGCCTGAGGTCGAAGACATGGCGGGAAGATTTAAATCCAAGCTTGAAGAGGAGACGCGCATGAGATCAGCTTGATTGGTCTGCCGTGGGCTCCTTCCCAGTCGAGAGGTAGAAGAGGAGGCTCGGGATAGTGAGAGGTTTGGCGTGGCCGTCGGTTCTTGTTGCCGACTAACTTGAGAAGCCTGGCTCGCCAACTGCTCTTCTGCTTGGAGCGCCAGCTCTTGGTTCTGACGGTGAAGAAAGGAAGAAGAGGCTCTGGTTAGGTCTGCCTCAAGTTGTCGGGCTGTTTCTCGGTCTTCACGACAACGACGGATTTCCGCCGCTCTTTTTGCCGTGCTATTGCCGCACCCCATTTTTGTATGTGTGAAGAAAGTTTGAGAAGGATTGAATGAAAAGATGTAGCTGGGGAAATGATGATGAGACCGCTTCTAATAGGCTTGGAGTTTTAAGGATTGCAGATAAGTGTTCGAGATAGAAGTGGCAGACTCAATATGACATATATGCCTTCCTATCAGGGTAACTTAGTCCATAGGGGGTCTCCTGTTGTAGAACAGTTTCAAAGACTGTAGCCTGAAGCATACCATGGAATGGGTCTTGCCACATCCGCAATCTCGCAATGCTGTGACCCGCAAGGGTGAAGACTGGCATCGGAAGGAGAGTGAGGCGGCTTGGTGTCTAAGGGAAGTGTGACTGGTGCGAAGGGGATGTCGTTCACATAGATGTTTCGCTGAGATGCGACATCCGAGCCGCATTTCTACCCTCGATGAGACAGATGTCGCGCCCGCTAAGGATTGAAGATCGTTCGTAGCCTGAAACAATACAAACTCGGCATCGAATTCTCCCAGAGTTTTCCGTCTCACGTCAGCCTGGACGATCGATGCAGACCTTTAACCATTTCTTGAACGTGATACAATAGCATAGTCTGAGAAACGACGGATTCTTCTGAACTGCCATGGTGCTTTTCGTTTGATTTTGACCACTGAAATAGTAGTAGCTGACCAGGAGATTGAGCCTCAATCAATGTGGAACGGCGATCGTAGTCCCGATCTGGGTTTCTGACAGTAAGACCTTCATTTATCATTGTAGCATCATTTAGAGGGACAGAACGGCCGTTCTGCTGACACAACCCCATGGCCTCTCTCAATTAAAAAGACAGCAGAGGGAATAGGATGTAAATGAACACAGATATCAAGCCAGGTGAAAAGATGAGGATTGTTCTTGTCTCTTTCATTCCAACAATAAGAGATAGCCAACTTGGCACTTCCTCGAGCAATCACGATGCAAAATGTTCGGACAGAAGTGATGGGGCAATCTGTGTTGGTGATAGGAATCAACCGAGAGAAGACAGTTTTGGATTCATGATGATACCTCTCCAACGCTATATCAACAAGGTCAGATCTTGGGACTTCAGGATGGAGATATCGTGGCGGTCCGCTTTCCCCAACCGCTAAAAAAACCGCCCGCTGAACTTGAAATGCTACTCTTTGGAGTTGCCGATGGCGTGGTCGCCTCGTTGGTCGGACGCAAATTGCTCGTCTCAACTGTAGCTGCACGTGTACTACACGACGGCGATGTTGCTTGACCACTGACAATCTTCTTCAAAGCGTCAAGCTTACCCTTAACTTCTTCAAGCTCCTGCCTTGCAACAGCTTCTGATGTCTTCGCATTGACCAATTCCAAGAGCAGGGCATCCTCAGCAGTGGGTTGATTACTTTCGCTAGCCAGCACCGTTTGCATATTGAGACTACTCGATCGTTTGTTGAATGTCATGTTCTTCAGAGTATCCGCTCGACCCAATTTGAACTCTCGTAGACCTGCTGTAGAAGCAAAGGACATTCTGTGGTCGCGGAGGTCTGCAGTGGGTGATGGCCCTGCATCATTTAGAGACTCTGGAACGGGTGAACGCTGGCCTCGAAGATCCTGGATCGTTCTCTCCATTCGTTGCCTATCTTTGTGAGTGTCTTGAATTCGGGCACGGGCTTCTCTGAGCTGGTTACTCAACGAAGATTGCTCCTTCTCCCGTTCGTCGAGCCGCTTCATCAATTCCCGGCATCGGGCAGTCCCCAGGTCATGCTTATCTTTCCATTCAGCAACCTGATCGCGTAGCTGATGTTTGGATTGTAGAATAGAAGCTCGCTTCGTATCAGCCACAGAGAATTGCTGCGATGCTTTGGCAATAAGTGATTCCGTGGTTCGTTCTTGTTCTGTCGTTTCTCCACCTGCGATCTCTCGCAAGTCTTCCGTAAGGGATTTCAACGACTTAAGAAGTGTTCTTGAAACCTCGCGATCAACTTGTCTTTCCTCTCGCTCGCGTTGCAGGTCGCTGATTAAGGAAGACTGCTGGCGCTGCATGTCAGACATAGCCTTGAGCAAGTCTTCGATCTGGTTCTCCAGATCCCTTTCTTTGCCGCTCATAACGCTTCGGTCGGGAGATGTTGTCTCCGACTGTATCGGGTCAGACTTGCGCAATGTTGAGGACGCTTCAGTGGCCAAAGTGCTGGTATCTGAAGTGCCTTCATATGAGTTAAGGGTCGATGACAAGCTTTGTTTTGATGGTGTCCTTCGGATCGAGCTTGTAGGTCTTGAAGGAGGAGGAAGCGCAAGGACTAAATTGTTGCCTGACTTTGAGAAAGAATGGGTCGATCCAGCCCAGAAACGACCGAGCAGCTGTGATGCTGCATTTTTCAGTGATGGCACAACAGCGAGGCTTTTTGATTCTTTGAAGCTGAATTCGAGTGACTTGAGTGACTCGCGAGTGACCAGGGTGGTCAGTGACACGAAATCAGTCACCAGCTCGTCGGCCTGCTGAGCATAGGTATCCCATAGCCCCCTAGACAAAAGGAACTGCATCACATCCTCAAACTCGTTGCAAGACAGAATCTTCTCTTGATTTCGCTTCATCAGCGAGAGAGCGACCCGCATTAAAGTTTCTGTTGCGCCTTCTGAGAGTATCACGTCGTAAATCCTCAACAGCATTGGAAGTGGGCATGTGACGGCAAAGAAGGACAGAAACCATTGTGATACATACAGGGGCTCCACTTTCAAAGCATCAAGGTGACTGGAGACCTCTGGAAGATGCTGTGCCAAAAGATGCTGAAATTGGTAGATCCGCAAGTGTAACCCAGACAAATCAGGTAAGTAGCAAGAACGGAGATCATAATGCTCCATCAACCTTTGCTCAATTAGTACCGCGGGTCTTGTTTTGAGTGGAAGAACTCACCTGACGAGTATGCAGAACGCATCAGCATCGCTCATGTGCATAAGAAGTGGTCCCACGACAAAGCCTAGGCCTTGACAGTAGCCAATCTTGGTGTCATACAAGCTGAAACATTTCAGCACACGACCCAGCATCTGCTGGCCTTCTCCATCTCTTTCTCGAAACATTTCAACATTTGGAAAGCTTCTCCCGACATCCTTTCCAATGAGACCTTCATACGGACTATTCTCTCCACACAATTTTTGGTATTCTTCGTGCAAGAGGGGGTCTCGTGCCCCGGATATACTCGGCCATACCACGCCTCTCAAAGGAGGGGGCACACCACCACGGATCTTATTCGAAGTTAAGGTTGGCAGCCGCTGAGCAGTTTGGGCGTAATCAGCCACCAGCGCAGCCCAAAATTCAAGCTCTGTCATCTGAGGCGCCGGTACTTGGGAGTATCGAAGTGACTTGCGAGCACGCCCATTTACCAACTTCTTCAATTGCTGAATGGAGGGTGGGCGAGTGTTGCTACGTAAGCGGGGCGAAGTGGCCAACCCAGATTTCGGATTGCCAACCAGAGCAGCATTTTCTTGCTCCAATCTGGCTAATAATAAGGCAGTCGACTCGTCTGTGCCCTTACCCCGAGGTTCCTGCTCTTCTGATTTGTCCAATTCCTCCCAGTCAACAGTGTCATTGACAGGAGAGTCCGAGCCATTGCTACTGCTTGTTGACCGACTGCGTAAGCTGGAGGAGATACTTTCTGGGCTGTTGGGTGACGACGGTGTACGCTGATTTTCAAGGTCTGGCTCAGCAGCAGGTTTGACGTCGGAGAGTCGTACAGTGACGAGTGAGTTCGTATCAGGAGAAGAGGACGAGGAAGAGGAAGAGGTTTGTTCAGAGGCCGAAAGCTCGTCTACTATGACAGTAGTATCCTCCATTGTTTGATGAGAACCGGGGGGGAGATGTCAAGAATTCATATGGGAGAGGAAAGCGTAAAGTAATGAACGAGTGGTCTTGATTAACCTAGGTGGGATGAAATTGGTCGATTCAGCAGAAATAACGAAATGAGATATGCTGTTCCAGCGGTGGGGTTGAGATTGGAGCCTAAAGAGTGACTTGGATTGCAATGGCGGCCAGCGACCTTGCGATGGATACTGATGCTGTAAGAGAGCGTGTGTGGAGCACAAAGTAGGGAATTGGATGGTGGAGCATTCAGGAGTCTCGATTTCCCGCCTTTCCGCTTTGAGACAGGGACGCGCTAAAGGGTGCCCTGAAGAAACACGAAGCTTGAAGCTTACTACGCAACTCCTGACACCCTTTTTCCCACCGCACGCAAGGTTCACACCTGGTATGAATGATCGAGTCGTAACGCTCGAATTCTGGCAGAGAGCTGTCAGGCCTCTCTTCCGCCACGGTTGCATATGTTTTGGCTTGGGAGAATGGATTTCGTACTGACGCCTGTTCCCAGACAGAGCTGACATGACTGCTTTGTTCGTTTCGTGCGCTGACTCCACCACGCAAAACCTCTTCTGGAAGAGCAGCACAATCCGCTACGAGTTTCCGTTTCATATGACGCATAGAAGGATTGTTTGCTTGGCTGCGCGTTCTTGTTTCGTGGCCCGTTCTACGTGTGGCGGATTCGTCTCAAGAGCCCATCTCCATGTGTTTCAGGAGTGCCAGCAGATTTGCGACAAGAACAGGCAAGCATTCTTTTACAGATGTTCCCTCAAATTCAGCTCTGGGCTCTGATATCATGAATATCGGTCTAACTTTACGCCAGGTCCGGAGTAGCAATGCGGCGGATCGTTGTAGGATCATCCGGACGTTGATTAATGCTCACATTCGCGCTGAATGTAGTTCAAGGCTGTGATGATGGTAACTCGAGCTTCGTGAGAAGCGTAAGCAAGTGTTCATGGCACCATTTTCTCCCTGGTGTCAACAGTGCATAGAACATGGTTTCTCGTGTCACTGGGAGTAGGAAGCAGCCCTCTACATGGTACCTTGGGTTCGGAGTATCGTGTGGAAGAGTGTGCAATTCAGTTGGAGCCCTAGAAGTGCCCAGATCGAGCGCGAGCTTTGCCCTGAGCGTGACGCGCATGTGATTGGTTACTCGAAGCCTTGGCGCGTAAACAACATCGCCGTTGAGCTTCAATGGTCCCTGGCTGTTGACAACGGATCAGACTGGTAGTACTTTGAGCTCCAGCAATCTCGTTCTTCCCAACAGACTGCAGCCAGAAGCCTGTTTTTAAGTGATTTGATTTCTAGCTAAGTCCACTTCTCGGAAGGAGTCTGACAACATCCACTTCCTCGTCGACCAACCTACGCGATCCCTTCGAGAGTGGCCCACATGGCTGACGAGAGCATCTTCGACGACTACGGGGGTGGTTCTGATTTTGAAGTGGCCGTAAGTTTATTCGCGCAGGCCTGCTTGCCGCCACGACACCCCCTCAATCGCCACTGACATGGTTTTTAGAAGCCCAAGGCGAAAGCTGCGCCAAAAGCTACGAAGAAGACGACTGCTGCAAAAGCAGCGCCCAAGAAGGCATCCCAGACTACGTTAAAACCTGCAGCGAAGGCCAAATCCACGGCGTCGAAGAAACGGCCAAAACCCGACTCGGAAGATGAGGCGTCTAGCATAGCTGACAACGCATTCGACGACGAATCACTACTTTCGCATACCCCTCCGAAAGCTAAAAAGGCCAAGCCTAGTCCAGCGCCAAAGAAAACAGCCAAGAAACCCCTCGCAGATGTGGTGAATGAAGCTATGGCGGTGGATGGCGTAGCGGAGGAGAAGCCCAAGAAAGGCAAAAGGGTTTCAGAACAATATCAGATGATCTCCCACCTCGAGCACATTATTAAGAGACCTGACACCTACATTGGATCGACGGAAAGAAGTGAAAAGCAAATGTGGGTCTACAACAGTGAGCAGGATAGCATGGAGTTTCGAGAAGTCAGCTATGTTCCTGGTCTTTACAAAATATTTGATGAAATCCTTGTCAACGCTGCAGACAACAAGCAAAATGACAAGAATATGGACGAGATCAAGGTCACTATCGACCGGGAGCAGGGAGAAATCAGTGTTTGGAACAACGGCCGAGGCATCCCCATTGAGATTCATTCAAAGCAAAAGATCTACGTCCCAGAAATGATTTTTGGGAATCTCCTGAGTTCTTCGAACTACGACGATGACCAACAGAAGGTGACTGGCGGCCGTAATGGATATGGTGCGAAGCTCTGCAACATATTCAGCACACAATTCACCCTAGAAACCGTGGATTCCCGGAAGAAGAAGAAATATAAGCAGACGTGGACCAACAACATGTCTGTGAAGGCAGATGCGAAAATCTCAGACTTCAGTGGTGATGATTACACAAAGGTCACGTTCAAGCCCGATTTCGCTAAATTCGGGATGACTGGTTTAGATAACGACTTTGAGGCACTGGCAAAGCGACGAGTCTACGATCTGGCAGGAGCGTGCAAGGGCATCAAGGTCCGACTGAACTCTGTAGTGGTGCCAGTGCGCAATTTCAAGAAATACATGGAGATGTACACCAAGGCGATTAAGAAGGAAAGAGGCGCGGAGGCTGCGAATGACCAATCGGAAATCATCCACGAAATCCCCAATCAACGTTGGGAGATTGGTTTCGCGGTTTCAGATGGATCCTTTCAACAAGTCTCCTTCGTGAATTCGATTGCTACAACCTCTGGCGGTACCCACGTGAACTACATCAGTGATCAGATATGCAACAAGTTGGCCGAACACCTCAAGAAGAAGAACAAAGGTGGCCCTGCTCTCAAAATCAATCAAATCCGGAACCACATCTTTCTCTTCGTCAACTGTCAGATTGTCAATCCTGCTTTCACGTCGCAGACAAAAGAACAGCTAACCACCAAGTCTAGCCAGTTCGGCACCACGTGTAATATCAGCGATAAATTCATGAAACAAGTCCAGAATACTGACGTGATTACTAATATCCTGTCGTTTCTTGAGAAGAAAGCGGATCAGATTCTAAAGAAGAGTGACGGAAACAAGAGGAGCCGGATCAGCAATCCCAAATTGATTGATGCAAATAAAGCTGGCACCAAGGAAGGCTATCAATGCACACTGATCCTTACAGAAGGGGACTCGGCCAAGGGTCTTGCAGTCGCAGGACGGTCAATGGTCGATCCCGATCTCTTTGGAGTCTTTCCACTTCGTGGCAAATTGCTCAACGTCAGAGACGCTTCAATTGACCAGATCTCGAAGAATGCTGAAATCCAGAATATCAAGAATTTCATGGGATTACAGCATAAAAAGGAGTACACTGACACCAGAGGTCTTCGATATGGCCATCTAATGATAATGACCGATCAAGATCATGATGGGAGTCACATAAAGGGTCTTCTGATCAATTTTCTCCAGGTCGCCTTCCCAAGTTTGCTGAAGATTGATGGTTTCTTATTTGAATTCATCACGCCTATTGTCAAAACATGGAAAGGACCGATCTCAAAACCTACTGATGTGCGCACTTTTTACACAATGCCTCAGTATGAAGAATTCAAGGAGGAACACAAACACGAGAGCAAGAAGTGGGAGAACAAGTATTACAAAGGGCTGGGGACCAGCACAACAGAAGATGCGCAGCAGTACTTCGCAAACCTGGACAGACATCTCAAGGAATTTCACACCATGCAGGAGCACGAAGTCAACCTCATTGATCTTGCTTTCTCTAAGAAGAGAGCAGACGAACGCAAAGCATGGCTTGGCGAGTTCAGGCCTGGCACGTATCTTGATCATGGTTTGGTCGAAAAGATCACATATGATGACTTTGTCAACAAGGAGCTCATCCTCTTCAGCATGGCTGATAATATTAGGTCTATCCCATCTATGATCGATGGTCTGAAACCCGGTCAGCGCAAAGTCTTGTACACTTGTCTGAAGAGAAATCTACAGAGAGACGTCAAAGTTGCTGAACTTGCGGGAAGTGTCAGTGAAATGACGCATTATGCTCATGGTGAGCTTTCTCTGCAGCAGACCATTGTCGGGTTGGCCCAGACTTTCGTGGGATCGAACAATCTTAATTGCCTCGAACCGAGTGGCAACTTTGGCAGTCGTCTGCAGGGGGGAAGTGACGCTGCAAGCGCTCGGTACATTTTCACGCGGCTGTCGCCTTTTGCCAAAAAGATTTTTCATCCTGCTGATGAGCCTCTTCTGATTCACAACCTCAACGAAGGAAAGAAAATTGAGCCGCAGACATACGTACCCGTCGTTCCATTGGTCTTGATCAACGGTACGGATGGGATTGGTACGGGCTGGAGCTCCTCCATCCCTAATTACAACCCTGAAGAGGTCGTCGCTAATTTGAAACGCATGATGGAGGGTGAGCCACTCGTGCCTATGCAACCTTGGTTCCGTGGGTTTCAAGGCACGGTCCAAGAAGCTGCACAGGATCGCTTCAAGTTCAGTGGTATAGCCAACAAGACCGGAACCACTGAAATCGAGATTACGGAACTGCCCATTCGAGTATGGACGCAAGATTTCAAGGAGAAACTTGAGGAAATCATCAAAGCTGAGAAAACTCCGTCCTTTGTTAAAGACTACAAGGATTATAACACGCACGAGAAAGTCCGATTCGTCGTTCAGATGGAAGAAAAGCACATGCCTACAGGCAGCGACGGGGCAGTGAAGAAGGAGCTTGAGGAGAAGTTCAAGCTAAGCAAGTCGGTAGCAACGTCTAATTTGGTGGCCTTCGACGCAGAAGGTCGAATTGCAAAGTATGCTACGGTGGAAGACATCATGAAAGACTTCTTCCGCGTTCGCATCATGTTCTATGAAAAACGCAAGGTATGTTGCTGTTTTGAATTTAGATTCTGGAAGAATCACTAACAAAGAGCAGCAATGGCAACTAGCAGAAATGCAGAGAGAGCTGGACAAGCTCAGCAATCAAGCTCGCTTCGTGCAAATGATCATCGACAATAAACTTACAATCTCGAAGAAAAAGAAGAGCGTCCTGATGGTCGAATTGAAGAGGCTGGGTTTCAAGGCCTATGCCAAAGTTGAGGACGCCCAAAAAGCAGGCGAGGAGCAGCAAGTGGCTGACGCGTCAGAAAGTGAAGAAGATGCTGCTGTTGGAGGGCGTGATTATGACTATCTGCTTGGGGTATGATCATTTTCTGTTTGCTTTCTACTATTGTAGCTGACCATTTCAGATGCCCTTGTGGTCTCTGACGCAAGAACGAGTCGAAAAACTGCGGCGCCAAATTGGTGATGTTGAATTGGAGGTCGACATGCTCATCAAACTGTCAAAGGAGGACCTCTGGAACAGAGACCTTGACCATTTCATCGCAGAATGGAGAGCGCAGCTTGATGAAGAATACAAGCGCAAGCGACGCATCAACAACATGGGCCGTCGCACTTCTAAAAAGGTGAAAGTGGGAGCGTCTGGCGCAACCATCAAGAAGCGCAAAGGCTTGGGCGACTACGATGACGATGATTTCGACGACCGACCCAAGTCAAAGAAGCCTGCTCCTCCCAAGGTAAAGAGAACAGAAATTGTTGTCGAGAAGAAGGAAAAGGGATTGGCGGGCTGGCTTTCTAACAAAGGTACTCAAGGGAAAAATCCAACCAAGAATTACGACGGCAACAGCTCCGAATTAGAGCCCGAGCCAGAAAGTGCTGGCGACACGATCACAGAAGCTAAGAAAGTAAAGCCGCGTCCCAAAACCAAGACGGTCCCTGCTCCCGAAGACACTGAGATGGAAGAGATCGTGACCAAGCCTGTGGCAAGAAAAGCACGAGCCGTGGCTGCAAAGCCCATTCGCGATGGCATTGGAAGCGAATCTGATGACTCAAATGGTGACGACCTCCTGGGCGACATCACCAATATGGTAAAAGGCCTTCCGGGGGGATCGACCAAGTCGTCCACAGACAGCAAATCTATCTTCTCCACATCTCGAGCTGTCCCGAATAGCCGTGCCGGGCTGAAACCACCACCACCACTTGCAGCCCCGAAGAGTTATGCCGAGATCTCTGACGACGATGACACGAACTTCATGGCCTTGGTTCCTCAGCAATCACCCCGAAGATCGATCAACGTTACGAAGAACGCTCTGCTGACAGACGACGAAGATGAGGACGAGGAGGACATTCGTCCACTCACCACCAATAAGTCTCGCTATCAAGTCACCACCAAGCCTTCCAAACCCGCACCAGCGGAGAAGGCAAAACCGGTTGTCAAGTCCGAAAGCGGAGCCGAGGACTTTAACTCCGATTTCGACGACGATATCGTAACAACCATACCCAAGCCCACATCTCGGCCCGCTCCATCAAACAAACCAAAACCAGCCGCAGCATCCAAACCATCCAAAGCCCCCGCACCAAAAGCCTCAGTAGCAACGGCAGCAGCGAAGAAAGACCCACTGCCAAAGAAGAGCAAGATCACCGCGCCAGCAAAGAAACCCCCCCCAGCTCTTTCCCCAGCAGCAAAAGCCTACGCCGCGAAACAAGCCAAGAGTGTCCAGAAGACCCGATTGCTGGATTCGGAGGATGAAGCGGACGCTGTAGATGCTATGGCTGATGATCTACTTGACTCGCCTGTTGGTATTGGTGCTGGTGCTGGTGCAAGGGATCGGGAGGGGAAAGACTCGACGCCTCCTGCTGTTGTGGTGAGGAAGGCGGGCCAGGACGCGAGGCCAGCGAGGAGGGCTGCGGCGCAGGCTGCGGAGAAGAAGAAGCTGGTTTATGTGGTTAGCGATGATGATGATGAGGAGGAGGATGATAGTGATGGAGCAGGTTTTGGGGGAGGGGACGATGGGGAAGAGGAGTCTGGGGAGGATTTCGAGGATAGTGAATGATTGCACCGCAGATAGATCGATGGATGGACGAAGGTTTGCAATCCCCCTGCAAGAGATGCGTGCTTACTTTTCGGTCTTTGCGACGCGTCGGTTCGGTTCTTGGTTTACGTTCTTCCACAGTCCAATTTCTCTCCCTGTCTTTTGGATCATACGATTTGGATGCATCCGCGTAACTAGCTAAGTTATGGGGGGTGTTTCGCTCAACAGTAGACACAGTAACTACGCATCATCTTAAGCGATTGATCGATATTGTGGTCTCTGATTCTCTGATATCCCATGCATGCCCTCCCTCGTTGCGTCGCAGTGAATCTTCCTGGTGCTGGAACAGTGTAGGAAAAAGGGGCAGGATGTAGAGAGATGAATAGATAGATAGATAGACCATGGTCGAGTTTGGCTGGCTCGGTAGATGAAATACCATCATTGGTGTATTAAATGTCCTGTCACGATTTTGAAAATCCGGTAAACGGTTTGAATTGAATCTGAAAGGGTGGAGAAGTTGTGATTATATCTAAATTATCTGGTTCATCGTTTCC
>JAABUK010009729.1_pt1 | contig 13050 bp, 7 predicted proteins | sample 5559141 | NCBI WGS metagenome assembly JAABUK01 (sample SAMN10711869, study PRJNA513367) | rock metagenome | isolation source: Antarctica rocks | place: Antarctica: Victoria Land, Pudding Butte nord | collected 2016-01-03
CTCTGTGATGGAATCTAAGTTCCAGTAAAAGAAACGGTCTTTATTATGTGCTGCTTTAATTTCACAAAGTTATCTCTTGCTGATGTTTGAATTTCATAAAATTCATGAAGAACTCTGTGGTTATAAAGTCTATTCAAACGGCTGAAAGATAGTGCTTCCCTTCAAATTTACTTTAACTAATACATCACAAAGTCCTTAGAGGCATTCTTGAGTTTGGAAATATTAGATGTAATAAGGGTTAGGCTACCATGGGCGGCACTGTCAATCCATAACCCATATTTATCTTTTGCACCAATTCCATAAGATGAAATTTTTATATTTTTTAAAGTAGCATTAGATAACACGCCGATTTTTTCGTTGTTATTTTTAGCTATTACGTCTAACCCATTAGACAGGCTGTTCTCAATATTGAGGTTATTCATTTCAATGCCTGAAATGTTCCGTTTATCAAGGCATACTTGAACGGCAGCCCGCCATCCCCATTCGTGGTCAAAGCCTCCGCTGTTTTTTATATTACAGTTTTCAATAACCGTTGTACCACTAAAATTGTTATGTATGTTTTTCTCATTACTCTCCGTGGGAAAAGTGGTGCTTATAAGAATAGCTGAACCTGGAGAAATATCAATAAATGAACAATTTTTGATCGAATTACTCTCACCTCCATATATTGCTGCTCCGTTTGCAAGAAAGGGTAATTGAGCCGTGCAATGGGTTATAAGATTGTGTCCCGGTGAATATTCTTGTTTGGCAAATACCGCAGGCCAAAATGCGAAACAATCATCTCCCGTGCCTCGTGCCGTGCAGTTTTGGATGGTTGATTGGGTCATACCAATACAAAAGTTTATACCATCAGCAATAGTATTCCGCAACCGGCAATCTTCAATCAGTAAGTGCCTGGAATTTTCAATCCACATGCCCACTTTCGTGTGTTCTATCCAAAGGCGTGAAATAGTTGAGTTTGTTCCGTAAGACCCAACAATACCATCATTGGGTTCCTTATCATTCCTGTAATTTAATTTTCCGATAATAGCAAAATCAGAGAGGTGGATGTTACTACCATTCCCTTTTAATCTTACCCGTTTATTGGCATCAGTGTACAATGTTTCATCACCAACCAGTGTAGCATGCCACATGCCGGCACCTTGAATTATTATATTTGGGGGCAGCATAATATCCCCAGAAATTTTAAAAGTACCGGAGGGAATCCATACGGTTTTTCCTGTTTGCACTGCCATAGCTATGCATTTCCTGAACGCTTCTGTATAGTCTGAAGCAGTATCGTTTCCAACAAAACTTTTATCGGCAATCGACAATGAATTAGAGGGTGCCTTTAAGGGTGGGCCAATATTTTCAAGATCAACCAAATCAATAATACAATATTCAGCATCATCATCTTCGGCATCATCACGTTGTATCCGGATAATATCACCTTTTACAATTGGGGCATTTGTTATTCTTATTTCATCATAAAAATTCCGTGGCTTACCAGAATCAGGATTATTAGTGAAGGGATATAATCCATACAGCCTTGAATACTGCGATGAAATTTTTTGATGTTGAATTAGCTTTCCATTTTTATAAATCCCAAGTGTTGAATGCTTTCCACCGCCTTCTTTTTTGTCGGGAAGATTAAATCTTATAATAATACTGTTAGCATTTATAGAGGAGATAAATTCAATGTATTGTCCTTTAAGATTTAGTTGTACGCATCGCTGTCCGGATGATTCTGTTTCAACGTGAAACGGGGTATATTCCGGGCCTTTAACAGTTCCGCTCGTTTTTGTATGCTCGGCTTCATACGTTGTCCAGGATATACGGGCCCCATATTTTTCCTGTGCTGAACCTGTTAATGTGCTAAAAATTAAGATGATTATGGTGTATGTATATCTGACATTCATGATTTATGTACCTTATCTTAGTGTCCATATAATTTGTTCGTCCATCACCTTACGCATAAACTCCTAATACCCAGCGTTCTGTTTCATTTTACCATTAGCATTTATTTCCTTAAGCGGTACCGGCCAGGTATAAGACTTTTTATCATCCCATTGAAAAGGGCCGTTGACATTAATAGCCGTACCAAAATATGTTGCTTCTGATTTTCCTATGCGCCAGCGGCAAACATCAAACCACCAATGACCCTCGTTGAACAGCTCGGCCCAGCGTTCGTAATACAGCGGGTTGTTACCCAAAACAGGATCGTTTATGGCAACGGTTTTATCGTTTACAGATTTGTAATCAACCGGAGATGCTGAATTGATAGTGTAACCATAAGCACGGCGTTTGATCTTATTCAGGTATTCAAGCCCGGTAGCATTATCACCGGAACCAATGTTCGCTTCCGCGTATAATAAATATACATCGGCTAAGCGTAACAGGTAGTAATTCCATGCATCAGACACTCCGTTACCTAAACCAACATTCTCATTATAAGTTATAGGTGCATATTTACGAATGCTCCACCCGTATACATTTCCGTTTCCGGCAAAAAAATTCGGCTTGGCTGCCGGCGCCCAGTTGATGCCATCGAACCGAACCGAATCAATCCAGGGCTGTAAGGCATTTACAAACAAACGGGGATCGGTGGTTTGATTGGTTCGTACCTGTAAAGCTTTTTGCTTATAACCCGGATCCATGATCATTTTAGGATTGTTATATTTCGGTGCTGTAGCTGTATTAAAATCAGGATTATTAACCAGCGTATAAGTGCTGCCGATACCATAACCAAAACGCAATACATTCTGATCGTGAAAAAATTCATTACCGTAACCTAACGCGAAAGCACCACCTTCAGTTCCATCGGTCCCTAATGCAAATGGAGACCAGATCAACCCGGCTATTGCTGCCGCATTAGCTGCAGGACTGTAAATACCATAACCACCCTTTGAATCAGGATCGATATTTAATTCAAACAATGATTCTTCATTAAATTCATTAACGCTGTTACCATTAAAGGCATCACGATATTTTGAATAAGACATTAATGATTTGCCGCTGTTTTGTATTACATCCAGCAGGGTGGTTTTAGCTGCGGCCCAGTCTTGCGTAAATACATAAGCTTTGCCTAACAATGCTTTTGCAGACCATTCTGTTACCCTGCCCCGGTCGTTTCCGCTCCAGGTTACGCCTTTAAGCAACACGGCAGATTGTTTACAATCATTTTCAATGAAAGTCCAGGTATCTTTTACTGAGCTTCGTTCTTTCTGGGTACTGGCAAGATCAGATGGTACGGCGTCATAAATAGGCATACCCATTTTTTCACTACCGGCGCCGGCTGAAGTCATGTAACTTTCTCCAAATAAACACTCCAGTTCAAAATAATAGTAAGCCCTCAAAAAATAAGCCTGGCCGAGGATATAATCAACGGCTTGCTTATCAGTAGATTTGGCATATTGGCTATTATACAGATTGACTGCATTTAAAACAACATTGGAGTTTTTTACCCCTGTAAAAAATGCCTGCCAGGCATCTCCGGAATGAGAATTGCCCACGCTCAGGTTGGTATTGGCCATTTCATTCCATGCCTGATCCCCCGGATATGCGGAGTTCACCGTATGCATAGAATTAGACAGTCCTTTTGATAAGAAATTGAAGCCAAATAATCCGGGGTCACGAAGATTAGAATAACAGGAAGCCAATATACTTTGAAGGTCGTTTACGGTAGCCGGATAGTTGGTGGTACTATAAACATTAGTAGGACTGACATTTACAGGATCCTTTGTACAACCGGCAGTTAATATCATTACTGATAGTGCTATATATATTTTCTTGAGCATTTGATATTTTTTATGAATATTAAAAAGTAAAATCAAACCCTGCCGAGTAGATTTTTGTTTGAGGATAATTCGTTACTGCATCTACTCCCTGGGTAGTAACCGCGGAATAACCTGATGGTGTGTATGCGCTGCCTAATTCAGGATCAAGCCCTGTATACTTGGTGATGGTAAATATATTATTAGCCATTATAAACACTCTTGCGCTTTTAATTTTTACTTTTTGTAAAATGTTATTTGAAAATGTGTAGCCCAATTGTATGTTCTTGAGCTTTAAATAACTGCCATTCTCCACAAAATAACTGTTTACAGAAGTGTAGTTACGATTAGGGTCTAATGTAAAGCCTCCGTTTTGTGCAATACCTAACCGGGGCTGTGAGGTAAGCCCGTTGGAACCCAGGTAGGAATTGTTAAATACTTTGCTGGTGGTATTGCCATCAGCAAAAGGGTATTGCTCATAAGCTTTTACACCATTAAACAATTGTACGCCTGCAACGCCATTAAACAGCAGCGCCAGATCGAAGCCCTGGTAGTTAAAGTGTATGTTCATACCATAAACCACCTTGGGGTTAGGGTTGCCAATAACCTGCCTGTCCTGGTCATCAATTTTTCCTTCTTTATTAAGGTCTTGAAATATTAAGTCGCCGGCATGTGCTTTTTGACCACTCACAACCTGCGAGGCCGCTTCGTCATCTGTTTTAAATAAACCCAACACTTTATAACCATAGAACGAACCAAAAGGCAGTCCTGCCTTGCTGATAGTTATGGTTTGATTAGACATCATATTAAAGCCTGCATCACCATTACTGTAATAATTGTAACCATCATATACTGCATCGGTTGCGGCACCACTTAAACTTACTACCTTATTTTGATTGAATCCGGCTGTAACGCTGACATCATACCCCAGTTTGCCGGCTTTACTACGATAGCCTACCAACAAGTCGAAACCTTTGTTATTTACTTTGCCGATATTAGCAATGTAAGGTGCTGTAAAACCAGTACTGGTAGGTAGTTGCAAAGAATACAACATATCCCTGGTATCCTTATTATACCATTCTGCGGTAAAGTACAGGCTACCCTGCAGCGCTTCCCCATCAATGCCTATATTGCTTTCATCAACAGTCTCCCAATGTAAAGCAGGATTAGGGATACCACTAATAGTGTTTGCAATAACAAGAGGTGCGCCGGGTGCAAAGTTTTGCCCTCCGCCTGCTATGCCTGAAGAAAGATTAAACTGGTTGTAAGAAGATACGAAGCCATATTGCCTGATATTACTATTACCGAGTGAACCATAACTGGCGCGGATTTTAAGGTTACTGATTGCAGGTACCAAAGCTTTAAAAAATGGCTCTTCACTGATAGTCCAGCCAGCTGATGCTGAAGGGAAAATTCCTCTTTGCTTGTTTGGTCCAAATGTAGTGAAATTAGCGTCCTGCCTGATAGAGGCCGACAGGTAATACCGGTTTTTATAATTATAATTTATCCTGCCAAACTGTGATTTAATCAGGCCGTTAGGATCATATGTACCTGAAAGCGCTAAACCCGAAGCGGAGGTTTGAATAAAGGAATAACCAGGCAGCCCGATGGAACTTTCATTGGCATATATAGTGTTGCTTTTACTGGTTATCTGTTCGTAGCCTGCTATAGCATTGATATTATGTTTTCCAAAGCTTTGATTATAGGTAAGCACATAATTGCTTACAAGCTGGCTGCTTTGAACGCTGAATTTACTAAGCGAATTACTTGAAAGCGCCACAGGGCCAAAGTTGTAGGCACTCTGAAAATAATCCTGCGTATTAAGGTAATAAGAATAGCCAAATGTGGTACGGAAATTTAGATGCAACGGAAGTTTTATATCGGCATAAACATTCGCCTGGAGGTTATTTTTTGCGTTCTGCACATTGGCAGATTGTACTGCCCCATAAGGGTTAGGCCCCTGGAAGTTTAAGCCGGGATAGCCCTTGGGTACCACTCCGTAATTACCAAACTTATCGTATACGGGAATAATAGGCTGGGTTCTGAAAGGGGCATTATGCAGATCAGCCTGGCTGCCTACCAGGGGCGCTCCCGATCTTTGTGAAATACCCAATTGTTCACCGATCGTTAATATTTTATTTAACTTATAATCTGTATTAATACGTGCACCGCCAATATTTGAAAAGTTTTTTATGAAGATACCGGTTTGAGCATTGTAAAATCCTGAAAAGAGATAGTTTATAACAGGCGAAGAACCGGAAACTGAAAAGTTATAATTCTGCTCGCTGGCATTGCGGTATAAGGTATGCACCCAGTCGGTATTGGCCAGCGTGTCCAGTTGGTTAGCGCCCGCAAAAATCTTTGGATTGATGATATTTTGCAGCTTGATAAAATAGTTTTTGTCCAGCAGGTTAACCAGCTTAGGCTGGGTTATGCCATACCTCGCACTTAAATTAATTACCGGCTGTGTTCCGGCCCCTGTGCCTTTTTTAGTTGTGATAACCAAAACGCCACCCGCAGCCGCAGATCCATAGATAGCAGCAGATGCAGCATCTTTCAACACATCAATGGAAGCAATGTCCTGTACATTGATATTATTGATGTCTGGCACTCTAACGCCATCTACAATATATAAAGGTGTTGGCTGGTTAAAAGAAGCAAGTCCTCTTATAACAATGCTTGGTGCGGCACCTGGTGCACCTGAACCTTGTACTACATTAACTCCGGCAACTCTTCCCTGCAATGCGGCTATGGGATTGGTTATAGGCTGGTCTTTAAATACATCTCCTTTAACCGAAGCTACAGACCCGGTAATATCTTTACGTTTTTGCGTTCCATAACCAATTACCACTACTTCATTCATGCTGGTAGCTTTCACATCTAACTGGAAATTGACTACACCAGCCCTGCTTACAGTATAGTTCTGGATGCTTGTACCCAGGTAGCTTACTGTTAAAACAGACCCTGCACCCGGAACTGACAACCTGAAATTTCCTGAACGATCTGTACTGGTGGCTGTTGAGGTGCCTTTAACCAGTACAGTAGCGCCTTGTAAAGGTTCGCCTGTAGATTGGTTAGTTACATTACCGGTAACTAAAATTTCCTGTGCTAAAAGAATGTTACAAAATCCCAACAAGAATAAACAACATAAAAGTGAAATTTTCATTTTCATAATGATGAGCTATTTAAAAGAGGTTTAGTTATTGAAAAGAATAGAAATATTGCTTCCTGTTTAAGTAAGTATATAAATTTGGTAATGAAAGAAATCACTTCTAACACATCATGTATTGATAAGATTTCCGGTAAATTATTTGGGTACCCGGACTATGTGCAGTATTACCAGTAACTAAAATAAAAATCAAATATATTAATTATTTAACCTGTGTTAGCTTTATCGTAAATAATTTATTGTAAGATTCTTATTGAAGATTGCAGGTAAAAAGATTCAACAATTCTTTTCTAAAATTTAATTTATAATTATACTTTAAGAGCATTTACTTCCGGTTATTAAAATTACTAATAAGATGATGAGGTTGAATATTACGCCATCATCTTTTACCAAGGCTTGTATTATGAGGATACAATATAATATGCTTACAACAAAGCCCATCTATATATTTTACCGGCTTCCACTGCTACCTTTAGCAAATGGATACCGATAACAAATTCCTTATAAAATTTATCAGGCACACTATACCTATTACTGACAATGTTGCTGAAAACATTGCATATAATTTTGAACGGATACACCTGAAGAAAAATGATTTTTTACTGAAACAGGGACAAGTATGCAGCAAGTATATTTTTCTTGAAAGTGGTTTTATAAGAGCCTATGTTTTTGACACTGATGGCAATGAAGTCACTACCAACTTTTAAGAAAAAGATTCAGTAGTATTCGAAGTTGCCTCTTACTTTAAGAGGACAACAACACTAGAGAATATTCAGGCATTAACCGACTGTATTGCATGGGAAGGCAACTACGACAAGTTCCAGGTGCTTTTTCATACCATCCCGGAATTCAGGGAATTTGGCAGAGCAATTTTAGTAAATGGTTTTATAACCTTGAAAGAAAGAATGCTTTCAATGATCAACTATACAGCCGAACAACGTTATGAACAGTTGTTGAGATTAAAACCAGCGATATTGCAACATGCTCCATTAAAATATATAGCTTCCTACTTAGGTATTACGGATACCTCTCTCAGCCGGATCAGAAAAGAGTTTTCTAAAAAGTAATTCTTGCCAAATGGTAAGTAGATTAAAAAAGTTAAGTAAGACTTTTGCGATGTATCAAACTTAATCAAGCATGGAACACGTTGCAATGGGTCTAAAAGCTGTTTTTGTTATTACTACATTATTGGCTGTTTATTTATTTTACAGAGCAAGTAATCAATCCAAAGTTTTTTTATTGCTCGTATTAACCTGGATGGCAATCCAGTTATGCCTCGGGCTTGCCGGCTTCTACCAGGACGAATCCACTACACCGCCAAGATTTATATTGCTTATTTTACCACCATTTCTATTGATAGCCGGAGTGTTTCTAACTTCAAAAGGCAAAAAATTTATGGATGGTTTAGACCTTAGGCAACTCACATTATTACACTCCATCAGGATACCTGTGGAAATTGTTTTGTATTATTTATTTATTGCAAATACGATCCCGAAAATCATGACTTTTGAAGGGAGAAACTTTGATATTCTATCAGGACTGACAGCTCCGCTAATTTATTTTCGGGTTTACTGCAAAGAAATTTTCAAACAGCATTACCATTATTTGGAATGTATTATGTTTAGGACTACTGATAAACATTATTATCCTTGCAATTTTTTCCGCCAAAACCTCTTTTCAACAATTCGGTTTCGACCAACCTAATATTGCTATAACATATTTTCCGTTTAACTGGTTGCCGGGTGTTATAGTCCCACTCGTTTTATTTTCTCATGTAGCCACTTTAAGAAAGGTTATTGTTGTAAGAAAAACCGGTAAATAATTAATGTCTTGTCAATCATAATTTGTCATTTGTTTTCTGCTATCAGCCGTCAGCTTTCAGCTGTCAGGAGAGAACTGGTCAAGCATTTAGCTGATATTTGATAGTTGAGGGCTGATAGCAACATTTAGAGAAGTTTCATGGTTGACATGACTCTAGGAAATTACAATATCTAAACCGATTAATGCTTGATGCTATCCTACTTAGCAAATTACAAACAAAAAGAGATTACAACTAATTATTTAGTTATACATTTGTTAAGAAACAAATTGTAAATACATCCTGATGGAAGTCATTTGTAATTCTTACTGTAAAGATCCTGTACCATCACTAAATCTTCAAATATGTTAGATAAGAAAAGCATTATAAAACAAAGGTATCGTCATCAATGTTTTGATACACGTAAACATTCATGCATCAAAATAAAAACATCCGGTTTAAAGAATAACGCTTTCTATAAAATCAACATCCTCCTCTTTTTCATTTTTTCATTTTGTTATAACGGTTATGCACAACCTTCTCTGGAGACCAACAAAGTAATGGGCTTTTTTCAAAATCAACAATATGATGATGCTATAAGTTATCTAACAACATTAGAAAGTAACAATTCAAACAACCTGCAACTATTAGGATACCTGGCTTATGCTAATCACATGAATGATAATAATATTGTTGCTGAAAAATATTATAAGAAAATGCTTAACCTTGATTCTAACAATATTTCCGCGCTGCAGTATATAAGTAACGATGATGGTACTGATGTACAAGAAGCATTGCTTCTTACCCGCCGCCTTATTAATCTTCAACCTAAAAAACCATCTTATCAAAAAAACCTGGCAGACCTTCTCCGGAAAATAAATCAAAAGGATTCAGCATTGATATATTATAAACAAGCTTTTGATCTTGCCTCAACTGATTACCGGTATGTAGCCGCGTTTGCAGATATCCTGCTTGATCAAAAACAACCAGCAAAAGCCGACAGCCTTTTAGATACAGGATTGTTAAGGGACTCTTTAAATATTTCTTACTTAACGCTGAGAATCCGTTCGGCTTATGAAGCAAAAGATTATCAGAATGTTTTGATATCTGGCGAGAGACTGATTCGAACCGGAGAAAAAACGCTGAACCCCTTATCAAAGCTTGCTTTATCTTATTACAATCTCAAAATGTATAAAGATTGCATCCGGGTATGTGAATACCTGATAAGTCAGGGTTTTCAGGTTGAATCAGTATTCTACTACCAGGCAAAGTCGTATGCTAAATTGAATGATTATGTAAAAAGCAATGAACTTTTGAATGTATGCCTTGCCATTGCAATTTCAAATACCGCTGAAATGTATTATTATAATCTTGGTGAAAATAATGAAGCGATCAGGCAGTATAAAAAAGCAGTATCGTACTATGATTCGGCATATTATCTTTTTAAAAACCCGAATATGATGTACAGTTCAGGCCGTATATCAGAAAGCGAATTGAAGAATGAAAAGCTCGCACGAAAATATTATGCTAAATACCTGGAAAAAGCCAGGCCTCAATCTGCAGACGAAAAGAAAGTATATGAATATGTGAGGAACAGGATGATTAAAAAGAAAACAGATAGTAACAAGAAGTAACTACTATGGTATTATTTATAAAGCGAATCAGAGATTTGCTATTAGGTTTCAGCTGTCAGCTGTCAGCTATCAGGAGAGAACGCAATGGCAGTTTGCTTATAGCGAATTGCGCAATTGTATTATTGACATAACACAATTGCTTTACAAGCTAAAAATACCGGAATTAATATTCATGTTCTATTAATAAAACAACAATTTTTAAGGATGTTTGTAAAAGAATCCTGAAGTCATCAATTATAAAAATAATTCTCATGAAATTAAAATTATCATTCATCCTTCTATTTTCAACAGTAACAGTTTTCGCTCAGGCTCAACTGGTAACGCCCGACCACGAAAAGGTTAATGGCGGTGAACTTACTATACAACCTATTACACATGCCACATTGGTGTTGAGCTTCAATAAGAATAATATTTATATTGACCCTACCGGAGGCGCCGATGCCTTTAAAGGCCTTGCTGCTCCTAACCTTATCCTGATCACCGATATTCATGGCGATCATATGGACCCGAAAACCATTGAAGCTGTCAATACCGCAAATGCAGTGATAGTAGTTCCACAGGCAGTTGCTGATAAACTTCCTGCTACTATAGATAAACAGAAACTGGTAATTCTTAAAAACGATGATAAGACAGAACAGGCAGGCATCTCTATAGTAGCTGTCCCCATGTATAACTTTCCTGAAGCTGCTGATGCTTTTCATACCAAAGGAAGAGGCAATGGTTATGTGCTTACGATTGGTGGCAAAAGAATTTATATTTCAGGCGATACTGAAGATATTCCGGAAATGCGTGCATTAAAAAATATTGATATCGCTTTTGTTTGCATGAACCTGCCTTATACCATGGACGTGAACCAGGCAGCACAGGGCGTTCTGGCATTCAAACCCAAAGTTATCTATCCTTACCACTACCGCGGACAAGATGTAAACACATTCAAATCATTAGTGAATGCCGGTGATAAAAACATAGACGTAAGGCTTCGAAACTGGTATCCTGCCGCTAAGTAATTGTTAATGGTTAATTGTTAATTATTAACGGATAGTGGTTTCGGTATTATTTTCTTCGTTACTTATTTGGTTGTAATATTTTGGCGGGATTTTAAAACATATAAAAAGTCATGAGGCATATATTTTTTCTGAGTCTTTCATGTTTTTTGTTAGTATGCATTGTAATAGCAAGACCAATCCATCTTAAAAACATTTCTTCAGATAAAATAAATGATAGGATAACAAACTTTTCAAATCCAGAGGAAAATCACTTTAATTTTTATTTAAAGAAAGAAGGAAATCTTCAATCAAAGCCTCTTCCCCGCATTGCTATTGCGGGACTTGGAATAGAATCCAGCACCTTTTCACCGGCGCTCACTAATGAAGAAGCCTTTCATGCAAAATATGGTGCTGCTATTTTTTCTTCCTATCCTTTTTTATCGGTTGATTCGCCGTTCCGCAGTAAGGCAGTATGGATTCCAACATTAATGGGCAAATCGTTGCCAGGTGGTGCGGTTACCAGGGAAGCTTATGAATCGCTGGTTAATAAAACCCTGGATTCACTAAGGAAGTATATGCCATACGATGGTCTTTACTTCGATATCCATGGTGCCATGAGCGTTGTAGGCATTGAAGATGCGGAAGGAGACTTCATCACAAGAATTAGAAAAGTTATAGGAAATGAAACGCTTATTTCCACTTCAATGGACCTGCATGGAAATGTTTCCTGGCGCCTGGCTGAGAATACCGATCTGATTACCTGTTACCGCATGGCCCCTCATGAAGATGCTATGGAAACCAAACAACGGGCCGTAAAAAATCTTTTGGATAGAATTGATAATGGAAAAGGAAAGCCTGCTTACAAGGCATGGATATCAATTCCTATATTGTTACCCGGAGAAAAAACAAGTACGAGAATAGAGCCAGCGAAAACTGTTTACCAGGCGGTGGCGCCTGCAGCGTCACAACAGGGTATTATTGATGCCGCAATCTGGATTGGATATGCATGGGCCGATGAACCGCGCAATCACGCGGTTGTTATGGTTACAGGTGATGATAAACAAAAAGTAGTAAGTACTGCTCAGCAATTGGCGCAGCGTTTTTGGGATGCCAGGTCTGGTTATTCGTTTGTAGCGCCCACGGGCACATTGAGTGAATGTCTTCATAAAGCACTTGCTAGTACAAAGCATCCTTTTTTTATCAGTGATTCCGGCGACAATCCTACAGCAGGTGGTGCCGGTGATGTAACTTGGACATTAAAAGAAATACTTGCACGGCCTGAATTTAAATCTGATAACGGCCCTTCGCTTATCTATGCTTCTATTCCCGGACCGGATCTTATCAAAAATGCAATAGCAGCAAAAGTTGGCGGTCAGGTAAAAGGTTATGCAGGTGCGGCAATAGATGCACGGTATGCGCCACCGCTACTGATTTCAGGAACAGTAGAGTCAATAGAATATGGCGATGTTAATGCTGCAATTGAAGCGGTGATCCGTGTTGGCAGTGTGCATATAATCGTTACTCAGAAACGTAAGCCTTACCATAAAGAAATTGATTTTACCAGGTTGGGACTTAATCCGCGTAAATCAGATATCGTAGTTGTAAAAATCGGCTACCTGGAACCTGAACTCTATGCCATGAGAGCAGACTGGTTGCTGGCGCTTACTCCCGGAGGTGTAGACCAAAACCTGGAACGCCTTCCCTATAAAAG
>JAABUK010009730.1_pt1 | contig 13048 bp, 14 predicted proteins | sample 5559141 | NCBI WGS metagenome assembly JAABUK01 (sample SAMN10711869, study PRJNA513367) | rock metagenome | isolation source: Antarctica rocks | place: Antarctica: Victoria Land, Pudding Butte nord | collected 2016-01-03
ATTCCAGCGTGTTGAAGTACTTGCAGTAATAATCAAACCATTTATTTTGGGCTAGACCTGATGGGTAAAATAGTTCTTTCCAGTGTTTATAATAAAAACCTGAACAGCCAATCCACCATTTAGTCATAATTATTAACGGTTAATCGCTGATTGTTTATGTTTAAAGATAAATTACAATCAAAAGCAACTTACCGTTAATAATTAATAATTAACCATTAACCATTATAGTTATATTTTCAAAGTTCCTTCTATTCCATCATCCATTGTTTTACCTGTAACTACTGAAGTTAGTATCTTCACCATGGATATCATTTTATTATTTTTAGTGTCCCAATAATAAGCCTCCTCAGGAGCTACTTTTAAAAGTGTAAGCTCTGGATCATCCTTACCTTCCGGGAACCATGCTTTTATAATAGAACTCCAGTATTTATCAATTTTTTCAGGATCAGTACTAATTGAAGCTGATCCATAAACTGAAAGGAATTCAGAACTTGCCGGATGTGAAAAAAATAATTGTACACGTGGATCAGCCTGGATGTGTAAATTTTTATCACTTGATTTAGCACTAAAGAACCATATGTTTCCATGTTCATCTGTTTCCATAGCAGACATAGGTCTGGTGCTAAGCGGAATGCTTGTAAGCTGTGTAGTAAACAAGCACATCTGCTCGCTTTTTACTAACTCTTTAATTTTATCGATAGCATCCTGGTTGGTTAAGTTTTGGATATGATTATTTTCGGGCATAGAATATTTTTTTAATGAGTAGGATAATTAGGTTAAAAAATCATGCCAGTATGAGGTGTCATGTATCAGGTATGGGTTATGAGGTATGAGGTATGAGGTATGAGGTATGAGGTAGAAAACCCCGAAGGGGTGATATGATTATAGCAATATAATATCAAACGCAAATCCTGAAAAGGTGACAATATTCATTGATTAAAGCAATCATGCCCTCTTGTAGGTTCTATTTAACTTAATACTCTTTCTATAATCAAATCATATCACCGCTTCGATATTTTTTCCTCATACCTCATACCCATACCTCATACCTGATTCTCAATAACTCTTCTTTCCCTATTGCTTTTATGCGCCAACTCTATTATCTTAACTACTTCGAGCGCATCCTCTACTGGTACCGGAACAGATTTGTTATTTCGAAGGGCATTGAATACACCTTCATAATAGTCAAGATAATTTCCCTGCAAAGTTGGAACCCGTTCCCGGATAACTTTTCCATTTATCTCAGTGTGTAATAAACCTTGTTCTGTTTCAGGCTCAATACCCCAATCGCTTGTGCCGGGAACCTTATTTACTTGTAAGGATGTTTCCTGCACATCAGCCCTGCTTTTAATAAAAGAGCCTTTAGATCCATGTAGAATGAAGGCAGGCAATGGTTCACGAACCAGGTAACTTGATTTAAGCTTTACTCTTAAGTTGGGGTAATATAATACCACCTCAAAATAATCATCAACCTTGGAAATAGGTCTTACGATCCTGATATCTGCATAAACGGATTGAGGTTTGCCGAACAAGTGTAAGGCCTGGTCAATTAGATGTGAACCCAAATCATATAATGCCCCGGTTGCTGCACCGGGAATTTCCTTATGGCTCTTTGGACTTAACTCTTCTTTAAACCTGTCAAAATGAATTTCCACATCAACGATCTCACCTAATACTCCATCCTTCACAATTTTTTGAACAGTCTTAAAATCACTATCAAATCTTCTGTTATGGAAAACGGTTATCAGTTTTCCCTTTTGTTTTGCCAGCTCAATTAGCTCTGAAGCTTCATCTGATGTAGCTGTAAAAGGCTTTTCCACCACAACATTTTTATTGGCAACAAGTGCTTTTTTAGTGAAGTCGTAATGAGTATAGTTCGGCGTATTAACAATCACCAGTTCCACTTGTTCATCAGCAAGCAATTCTTCCAATGAACGGTAAATAATTACATCAGGATATTTTTCTTTTGAGAGTTGTTTGGTTCTTTCATAAACGCCATGTAATGTAAATCCCGGATGTGCGTAAATAAAAGGGGCATGGAAAACCCATCCGGACATGCCGAATGAACAGAGTGCGGTTTTGATAGATTTCATATATTGATTTTATACGGTTAGTTTCGGGCAGTTATGTTCTTATTAATAATCATTGACAAGGAATTTTTATTATAATTCCGTTATTTTTAATGTATCATTGTTAACTGATTTCTATGGGAAAGTTAAAGGCTTACATATTAAATTAAAAGTTTTTTAGTTCATAATATAGGTTATTATCCTGTTGTTTAAAATATACTTTCAATAACAGGTGGCAGATTGTTAAGATAGGTTGTTAGTTTAATATTCTTATCTGCCATGAATGCAATACAAGCCATATTTATAATTATATATATTTAATCATGAAAAAAATCACCTTCTTATTGTACGGATGGGTAGGGTTAATACTGGTAATACTGGTTAGCATGGCATGGTTACCAAAATCCGGAAAAATAAATACTACTAACAATACCAGCACTAATAATATAGCTGCTAAAAAGAGAATAATTTTTATTGCAGGCCCCTGCAGTCATGGTCCGGGTGAACATGAGCACAATGCAGGTTGCCGTTTATTGTCGGCTGAACTAAACAAGAATGCCGGTGACTTCGTTGAAACGACAGTGTTCCAGGGATGGCCAACTGATACTACTGTGCTTGAAACTGCTTCCAGTATAGTGCTGTATATGGATGGGGGAGAAGGTCACCTGGGTATAAAGCACCTGAAACATCTGGCATCACTGATGAAAAAAGGCATTGGATTAACATGCCTGCATTATGCTGTTGAAGTTCCGGTTGAAAGAGGTGGCCCTGAATTTAAAAACTGGCTCGGTGGATATTTTGAAACTTTTTGGTCGGTCAATCCGACATGGCAGGCGGAATTTAAAACACTGCCTAAGAATCCGGTAACGAATGGTGTGAAGCCATTTACCTTATACGATGAATGGTATTACCACATGCGTTTCCAGGATAACATGAAAGGAGTAATTCCAATACTGACTGCTATACCTCCTGCATCAACATTAGATAGAAAAGATGGTCCTCATGAAGGCAACGAGTTCGTTCGAAAGGAACAGGGCAAGCCGCAGCATGTTGCCTGGCTCACTCAACGCGCCGATGGTGGAAGAGGATTTGGATTTACCGGAGGCCATTATCATAAAAACTGGGGTGATGCAAATATCCGTAAGCTTGTTCTTAATGGCATACTCTGGACGGCTAAAGCAACTGTGCCTGCTGATGGGGTGCCTACACCTGCACTTGCTGAGGGCGAACTACAGGCTAACCTTGATAAGAAACCCTGCAGGTAACTTGAGCAAACCTTAAAAATTTGGAAGCCATCAGCTATCAGCAACCAGCCTTCAGCAGTGAAAGAACCACTAATCAACCAATTAAAAATTGTTATTATGAACTTTGGAATTAACACCTTTCTGTTTACTTCTCCTTTTACTAATGAATCGGTAAATTTATTTCCTCAATTTAAACAATGGGGTTTTGATTCCGTAGAAATAGCCCTGGAAGATCCTTCCCATATTGATCCTGTACTAATTAAGGAACATCTTGATAAAAACGGACTTGTTTGTAAAACCCTTTGTGCCGCCATGGGACCAGACCGTGATTTGCGTGGCACACCAGAACAGCAACAAACTTCACTGGATTATCTAAAGGGATTGCTTGATATGATGGAAGCGCTGGGAGCAGAGATGCTTATCGGTCCATTATATTCATCAGTTGGCAGGGCAGATGCTGTTCCGCGCGAAGAATATAAAGAGCAATGGAACCTGGTTGTGGGCCATCTTAAAGATGTTGCTAAATATGCTCAGGATCGCAATCTTAAATTAGGCATAGAACCGCTCAATCGTTTTGAAACGGATTTTCTTAATACCGTTGACCAGGCATTACAGCTTATAAAAGATATTGATAATCCGGCAGCTATGCTTCATTATGATACTTTTCACATGAACATTGAGGAAAAGCACCAGGCTAACGCTATTGAAAAAGCAGGTAAGTTGCTGGGACATTTTCATGCCTGCGGTTGCGACAGGGGCACTCCCGGCAATGATCATATAGACTGGCCGGGAATTGCAAAGGCATTGAAAGCAATTGGCTACAATAAAAGTGTTGTAATTGAATCCTTTACCACAGATGTTAAAGTAATTGCCAAAGCCGCTGCTATATGGCGCCAAATGGAACCCTCACAGGAAGCAATAGCTGCAGATGGAGTGAAGTTTTTAAGAAAGACGCTGGGTTAATTATTAATGATTAATTATTAACGGATAGTTGCTTATTACGTAAGGAGATTTGTTGACTGGCTTTTAAAACCTCCAATTACAACCACTTTCCGTTAATCATTAACCATTCTCCCCGATTAACTTCTCATGCACTTTCAAAACCTGTGGGATCATGAGCTGCTCTTCATCATTAATAATCACAAAGTGGCAGCGTTTCATTTTTTCTTCTTCAGACATCTGGTTTTGTATACGGCGCTCTACTTCAGATCTACTAATATTATCACGTGTGATAACTCTTTTTATACGCAGCTCAACCGGTGACGATACGCCTATCACAAAATCAAGCTGTTTGTAGGAACCGCTTTCAAAAATCAATGCTGCTTCTTTAATGGCATATGGAGTGCTTTGTGATTGCATCCAGCGATCACTATCTGCAATAGTAACAGGATGAACAATTGCATTTAGTTGATCCAATTTTGTTGTATCCTTGAATACTATAGATGCAATATGAGAACGATTGAGTTTGCCGTTAATATAGGTCTCTTCCCCAAACAAAACAATGAGCTTTGATCTTATTATTTCATCCTCGTTCATGATCCTTTTTGCTTCCTCATCTGCATAGTAAACCGGTATGCCCAATACTTCAAATATTTTAGCAACAGTTGTTTTGCCAGAACCTATACCACCAGTTAAGCCAATGATTAACATTAAACTGTATTAATAATGAGGATAGACGTTTTGACCGCTAACCTGATGCAAGTTTTTTAACTACGGAGGCCTTCATGAATTTGCAAATTTAAACATCAGGTTAAGATAACTGATTAAGTCGCACTGCACATTAGTTATTTTTGAACCACGGAGACACGAAGAGGTACAAAGATCTTGTTCATTTGTTTTACTTTTCAAAAAAACTCTTTGTGCTTCTTTGTGCCTCCGTGTCTCCGTGGTTCAAAAACTCTTTGCGAACCTGAAGTTTAATTTGTTTTCGAATGTAGTTATATAGGAGAAAAACCGAAGGAGCACAGAGGTGTTTGCAATATACCACCTCTAACAAGGTAACTCATCTTTCCACTTTGTACTAAACTATTTTTTATCTGATGCTGCTACAACAGGTTTGTTAAGCTGTTGACTCCACTCAATAGAAATAGAGCTTTTTTCCATTTTTAAATAGCTTCCGGGATTTACTTCCAGTGAAATAGTGCCATCATCATTTACTTTATTAATGCTACCGTGGATGCCTGCAATTGTTACAACCTTGTCGCCTTTTTGTAAATTTTCCTGGAATAGTTTAGCATCCTTTGCTTTCTTTGCCTGCGGACGAATCATAAAAAAATAAAAAACCAATATCATCCCACCTAATATAAATAATGTAATGTTACTGTTTCCGCCTGCTACTGGGGCTTGTAATAAAATCAGATAGTTCATGTTTAATTTTCTTTATTTTAAAATAATCAGCTCTTTTTGTTTACTTCAACAGTAAAAACAAGTTCATGGTGTTGGTTGCCTTTTGTATTGGCAGTTACATAAATAGATTTATGCTAGGTGCCTACGCGGTCATTTCTATCAAAGGAACCTTTGATAACGCCTTCTTTGCCGGGAGCTATAGGTTCAGTAGGAGTCTCAGCAACTGTGCAGCCACAACCGGGTTCCACTTTGCTGATGATTAATGGTTTTGTTCCGGTATTTTTAAAATGATACGCTACTTCTAATTTTTGTCCTTCGATGATTTTACCAAAGTTTATTGTTTGTTGTTGCCATGTTATGTTGGTAAACTGCGTGGAATCGCTGTTAAAAGTAAGAGTAGTTTTATTAGCATCCTTTTGGTTGCAAGCAGCAGCAAATGTCAAAATTAAAAACACGATGACAGAAAAACGCATACTCATTTTTTGCAAAGGTAAGGATTGGCTGTTATCTGAAAGCATTTTAAGAAAGTGGTTTTTTAATAGGTATGAGGTAAATAAACCACGGAGACAGGGAGGCATGGAGAAACACGGTTTTAATGTGTTCTAAAAATTAAAACTGTGTTTCTCCATGCCTCCCTGTCTCCGTGGTTTCCTTACTTCACACCTACTAAGATTTTCTAAAATCAGTTTTAATCATGGTATTATTCCGAACAAGATCTTTATGAATATTATCCAGGATTCCATTTACAAACTGTCCGCTTTGCGGTGTACTGTAGTCTTTAGCAAGGTCTATATACTCGTTAATGGTAACCTTTGGAGGTATGGTTTCAAAGTATAAGAACTCGCAGACCCCCATCTGCATCAATATCATATCAAGTGTGGCAATTCTGTCAGAATCCCAGTTATTAAGTTTAGGTTTAATTAATGCCTGTGTTATTTCTTTTTTATCCATTACCGTTTGTAAAAGATTTTTGGCATACATCCATTTTTCATTGCTCAGCATTTCCTGGAAATTATAACCTGAGGGCTTTTGCAGGTAATTCTGAATAAGCAGGATGATCATCTCGCAGTCATCGTCCCAGTTAGGAAACAACTCTTCTATATGGTTAGTGAAGTTTTCATTGGGTAATAAGAGGTTGTTAAAAACAAATGTGAGGATGTCTTTCTCTCCTTTTTTATCGCGGCCTTCTATTGAAATGTATTCCTGGTAGTCTGGTGTTTGAACAAGTTCCAGGTATAATTTTCGAACAAGTTCTTTATCTAAAAGAAGTTCCAGCTTATCATCTTTAAGAGATTTCTGGTAAGAAACATCTTCTATTATTTTCCATACTAATACATTACCTGCAGATTTAATATTTACATTAAGGTCATCATGTGAAGGCAGGTGCTTGGATGCTCTTTTTGCTGCAGACGTTTCTGCATACCTTGCTACTTCGGTAATAAAAAAAATTATGTATATAAAAAGCTGTCGGGTGTGTTCAAAATGTTTTTGGAGCGTCTTGATTTCCATACCTGGTTTAATATCAAACTCCATGGTTTCAATACTGTAAAGCGTCTGCATAACCTTCACACGGATGTTTCTTCTACTGATCATTTATAAAGAACTTATTTTGAGTGCGCGAAGATAGGAATTTTTTTAAGTATGAGGTATGAGGTTTTTGAACCACAAGACACGGAGGCACAAAGAAGCACAAAGAGTTTTTTTGAAAAGTAAAACCAATGAACAAGATCTTTGTGCCTCTTCGTGCCTTGGTGTCTCGGTGGTTCAAGCTATCCTCCTGCAAGATTGTCAATTCACCTTCCACATGTTGTCACCCATAATACCATAACTGTCAATTTTCCTTATCAAACTGTCAAGAATTCCTCATTTTTAAAGTGTTTACATATTTGGTATGAAATTCGTTTAGCTTTGCACACCAAATATTTCAAAACAAAATCAAACAAATAACATGGCTAACAAGTTAAACATTACTCCATTACACGACAGGGTAGTAGTGAGACCCGCTGCTGCAGAAGAAAAAACTGCAGGTGGTATTATCATTCCGGATACTGCAAAAGAAAAACCTCAACGTGGTGAAGTAGTTGCAGCAGGTCCCGGTAAAAAAGATGAGCCAGTAACTGTAAAAGCTGGCGATACTGTATTGTATGGTAAGTATTCAGGTACTGAAATTAGTGTTGACGGTCAGGATTTTCTCATTATGAGAGAAAGTGACATTTTAGCAATTGTTTAAAATAACATAATTAAGTAATCAATTTTATCCCAAAATGATTGCTGATTATAATACCAATCTGATTATAACCTGGTATTATCTTCCTAATTTTTAAATTCCAAAATCAAATTAATATGGCAAAACAAATTTTCTTCGATATTGACGCACGTAACAAAATGAAGAAAGGCGTTGATACACTGGCCAATGCAGTGAAAGTTACCTTAGGACCAAAGGGTCGTAACGTAGTTATTGAAAAGAAGTTCGGTGCTCCTTCCGTTACTAAAGATGGTGTAACTGTAGCTAAAGAAATCGAACTGGAAGATCCTATTGAAAATATGGGTGCCCAGATGCTGAAAGAAGTAGCAAGCAAAACATCTGATATAGCCGGTGACGGTACAACAACGGCAACCGTGCTTGCACAGTCTATCATCAGCGAAGGTTTAAAAAATGTTGCTGCAGGTGCAAATCCAATGGATTTAAAACGTGGTATTGATAAAGCTGTTATTGCTGTTGTAGCTAACCTTAAAACACAATCGCAAGACGTAGGTAATGATAATAGCAAAATTGAGCAGGTAGCTTCTATTTCTGCAAACAATGATCCTTCCATAGGCAAACTGATTGCTGAAGCAATGACAAAAGTTGGTAAAGAAGGAGTGATAACTGTTGAAGAAGCAAAAGGTACTGATACCAGTGTTGACGTAGTAGAAGGTATGCAGTTTGATCGCGGTTATATTTCTGCTTACTTCGTAACGAACAGCGAAAAGATGGAAGTTGAATTACAGAATCCATACATCCTGATCTACGATAAAAAGATTTCTGCAATGAAAGACATCCTTCACATTCTGGAAAAAGTTGCCCAGAGCGGACGTCCATTGCTGATCATTGCTGAAGACCTTGAAGGTGAAGCACTGGCAACATTGGTTGTAAATAAATTACGTGGCACTATTAAGGTGGCTGCTGTAAAAGCTCCTGGTTTTGGCGACAGAAGAAAAGAAATGTTACAGGATATTGCGGTACTTACCAAAGGTATTGTTATCAGTGAAGAACAAGGTTTTAAGCTTGACAATGCTGACCTTACTTATCTGGGAGAAGCTTCCTCGGTATCTATAGATAAAGATAATAGTACTATAATCGGTGGAAAGGGTAACAGTGAAGATATCGAAGCCCGTGTTAACCAGATCAAGGCCCAGATTGAAACAACAACTTCTGATTATGATAAAGAAAAATTACAGGAACGCCTGGCTAAATTAAGTGGTGGTGTTGCCGTATTATATGTAGGTGCTGCAACGGAAGTTGAAATGAAAGAAAAGAAAGACCGTGTGGATGATGCTTTACACGCTACAAGGGCTGCCGTTGAAGAAGGTATCGTTCCTGGCGGTGGTGTTGCTTACATCCGTTCTATAGCAGGACTTGAAAGTCTGAAAGGAATAAATGATGATGAAACTACAGGTATCGCAATCGTTAAGAGAGCAATCGAGGAACCTCTCCGCCAGATTGTTATCAACAGCGGTATTGAAGGTAGTATTGTTGTACAGAAAATAAAAGAAGGTACTGGTGATTTTGGTTTTAATGCACGCACTGAAGTATATGAAAATATGTTTGCAGCAGGTGTTATTGATCCAACCAAGGTAACAAGGATCGCTCTGGAAAATGCTGCTTCAATTGCAGGTATGCTGTTGACAACAGAATGTGTAGTTGCTGACAAGCCTAAGAAAGAAGAAGCTCACAGTCATGGTGCTCCAGACATGGGCGGCATGGGCGGTTACTAATACCAAACAGTTTATTTAAATTTTTACATCCCCGTTGTGCAATGCATAACGGGGATTTCTTGTTTCAAGCCATACTCCCTTTTTTTATAACCACGGAGTCCTTTATGAATTGAAATTCAAACATCATGGTAAGATAACAGAATAAGTTGCATTGATCATTGGTTGTCTTTGAACCACGGAGACACGAAGGCACGAAGGAGCACAAAGAGTTTTTTAGAACAAACACAAAAGAATATAAAAACTTTGTGCTCCTTCGTGCCTTCGTGTCTCCGTGGTTCCAAAACTGCTAATAACAGTTTAACAACTACTTGATAAAGAACCAAAATTAAATACAATAGGTATTTCATAAAGGCGTTTGTATATTTAGAAATACGGCCATGGCTGATTTTTTATAAAGAACCAACAGCAGGCTTTCTTCGTAACTATAACCGTTATTAAATTATATGATTACCCTAATCCGTTCATTAACCCTGTGTTTTGTTTTCTTAATAAGTGTATACAGCACCACATCATTTTCATATAATAAAACGCCTGTTAACCATTTCTTTAAACAGGGATTTCCCGACACAATCACTACCCCATCCGCTCCTGACACCGCCATGAAACATTACCTTGCACTCGGAGATTCTTATACTATTGGCCAGTCAGTAAAAATAAATGAACGATACCCCGTACAGTCGGTAGAACAACTGCGCATTGCAGGTTTTAACGTGGCAGAGGCAGAAATAATAGCTACTTCCGGATGGACTACCGGTAACCTGCTTGATGCAGTAAAGGATAAAGCTGCCGCTCCGGTTTATGACATGGTAACATTGTTAATAGGAGTTAATAATCAATACCAACGCAGGTCAATGGAGGAATATCGTAAGCAGTTTACAACATTGCTGAAAAAAGCCATTTATTTTGCAGGGAACCGCCCCGGAAGAGTGATAGTATTATCTATTCCTGATTATTCAGTAACACCTTTTGCGCATACGTCTGATAAAGAAAAGATAGCACGTGAAATTAATTCATTCAACCTGGTAAATAAACGCATTTCTGATGTATGCCATGTTAACTATCTTAATATAACTAATGAAAGTCGTAAAGCCGCCCGGGACCATAGTTTGATAGCTTATGATGATCTTCATTTTTCAGGAAAGGAATACAGAATATGGACTTCGTTACTGGTGCCAATGATGAGCGAAGCATTAAAAAAATAAGCCGAGCTCTTTTAAGAATACTTCCTGCTGAAGTATTAATGCTAAATAATAGATTGCTATAATAACGCTTCCTTCGATTTGCCTGTTAAGCTATAATTTTCAACCCAATAATCTGCATACGAAATCATAGACTTATTGTTCTACCTGAACCCTGGTAGTAGTACTGTTCTTATAAAACCAGCGGTTAAGAGAATCGCGAATTCTTAATGTATCCGCCGGTGTGGCAGGTAAGGAATAATATAATTTAAAATTTATGGAGTCGCTGGTTTGCAATAGAATTTTGTTGCCATATAATCTTAATGCCCTGTATCTTTTAAGGGCGTGTAATTTATCTGTGGTGGATTCAATGACAAACTTATAATTGCCTGGAATATTATTATTATCAACTGCAGACTGAGTTCCAGGCCGACTAACCACTGACTGTGTATCTTTTTTTGCTGTAGTGGTGCCTGTGAGTATGCTATCTTCGAGCGATGTGGAAGCAGCATCGTGTTTTGTAGTGGTTGAATCATCAGTCACCATATTTGATTGCTGGTTTACATACATGTTATAGAAATAGTAACTGCCCCAGCCAATCAGCGCAAGACTTCCAAGAATAAGCAGCCCTAGTAATATTTTTTTTATTGTGTTTGTATTGGATTCCTGTTTAATCCGGTGTTCTTCATGTACCGACCGGGTTTTACCTTCACTTCTTTCAATGTTCGGATCTTCCAGTTTAGTAGTTATATATTGACCGGGTATAAATTCAAAACGCCCGTCTTTAGCAAGTTGCAGCGTTCCGATACCTTCCAGGTAAAAAGGTTTTCCAATATATAAGAATTGCTTTCCTAAAGTAAGATACGATTCAAGGTCCGATATAGCCAGGGGCTTCATCTTTCCGGTTTGCTCTTTTATAAAATCAATAAGGCCATCATCTGCTTTTAAAATTGTTTTGTTGATAAAAGTAATGCCTTCCATTGCCTGCTTTTGCCTATCACTTTCATCAGATGCGTATACTGAACTATCTGCTTCAAATATTCCGATGCCTGGCAGGTTCAGTTTTTTGTGTTGGTATAAATACTGGGCTAATAATAGGTCAAATCTCAAGTTAAAAAATTTCACCGCAATTTAAGGATAAAATCACTAGAAAATAATGAAATTAGGATAACGGTGCTGTATAATTAAACAAGCTAACTTTGAAAAAAAGTTATATGCTGACAGATGATGAAAAAAGATTTGTCAATTACTGGAAAGAACACCGTGACAATGAAAAAAAAACTTTTAAGCAATGGCTGGTAGGACTGCCTCTAGGTTTATTATTTGGCATACCCATACTCATTAATTTTTTTTCAGGATGGTACAAAAGGGCCAATATGGATCTTAATGCCCAGCTTTCTAATCATGAGTTCAATCCGATGGTGCTGGTAATTGCGTTTTTACTGATAGTTTCGTTTGTTGCTATATTTTCAAAGCGGCATAAATGGGAAATGCATGAGCAGAAATACCGTGAGCTGTTAGCCAGGCAGAAAAAAGAAAATGAATAAGTAAGCAGCGAAAGGTGTTTGATTATAGTCGTATTAAGATATATTCACGAAATATTTTATACTATGAGGAAATATCTTGTGTTTGCTTTAGCGGCTGGAATAATAATCACTTTGTCTTGTAATAAAGGAGGGAGTAATCCTACTAATACTCCTACCTGTTCTTATGATGCCTGCCAGCTGAAGGCTCCCGATTCAGAAATTGTTAGATTGGAAAAGTATTTAGCTGATAATAGCATTACAGCGGTAAAGCATTGCAGTGGCTTGTATTATACCATAGTAACACCAGGTACCGGCAATTCACCTACATCTTGCTCAGATGTATCCGTTAATTATGTTGGATCATATACTAACGGTAATGTGTTTGAAAGGTCCTCCACACCGGCAACTTTCAATCTTCTTGGTGTGATTTCAGGATGGACTAAAGGAGTGCCTTTAATAAAGAAAGGTGGTAAAATAAAATTGTACCTTCCTCCTTCATTAGCATACGGCGCTCGTGGCACTCCTAATGGCACCATTCCCGGTAATACTATTTTAATTTTTGAAATAGACCTTCTCGATTTTCGGTAATAGTGGTTAATGATTAATTAATGTCGTTAACTTAAAGATTTCGTATGTAGCAGGCATCCCTTGTGCTCCTTGTGGGATTTCCTTTGTGTTCCTTGTGGTTAAATGCGGTCTATGATTCC
>JAABUK010009731.1_pt1 | contig 13048 bp, 18 predicted proteins | sample 5559141 | NCBI WGS metagenome assembly JAABUK01 (sample SAMN10711869, study PRJNA513367) | rock metagenome | isolation source: Antarctica rocks | place: Antarctica: Victoria Land, Pudding Butte nord | collected 2016-01-03
GCATCTCTAGACAATGGTATTACTCAGCCGTGAGCCTCCCTTAGAAGATACGTCAAACTATGGCATCAAATGGTATCGTCTTCTCAAGTAATTCCGGAAGAAGAATGAGAGTTTGACCCTGTCAACTTTAGGGGCGCGGGCTAGCGACGGCGATTAGGGTAACGGCGGGGGTACCCAGAACGGCAGATATGTTTATAATAACGGCGGTGATGATGGCGTCAAGTATAGGCGTCGACGACGTTGTTGTTGTTAATATCCATGGGGTCTCTATAAAGGGTCTCCCGTTAGTAAAGTGGGGTCTCCCTCTATCCGTCCCCTAAAATAGGGCTAGAATTGAGGACGAGAGATCGAGGCTACTACAGCTCCTCGCCAATTCACTTACCATATTCCAATAGCTCCACCTTTTGATGAGTCTGACACTGAAGCTACACACGAACCTATCCAGCCACGAGGACATACTTGCGAGATAGCGCAATATGGATTGGCGATGGAGGTGGGGGCGGGCCAGAAGGCCGATTCTTTGGCTACAAAGCGGACTGAAAGACCAGTGCAGGGGAGTGGTCTAGGTCGAGACTGAGAAAGAGAAATCAAGAGATGGATATGCATACAGCATTGGACCCCACCCAGCCTCCTCTGCACTGATAACTCCTTTCGCTCTCCCTTACAAACGGAACTTTCATTCCTGAATTGAAAACAAGCAGCCAGCACACAGCACATACCAAGACCTAGCCCTGGATTTCCTCAAGGAAGCCAAAACCCAGCTCAAGGAGCTCCTCAGGGCGACTTGAACAAAGCCACCGCATCCCTTGGGCAGGACGGGAAACAGGCGGACGCCCCTACTGTCCAAGCTCCTATGAATGCCGCACCTGACTCCAGCGCCTCCACGCCAGCAGCCGTTATATAGACATTTCGCAGTGTTCATCGTTGGGCTTAGAGAATATGTGAGAAACGATGGCCCGGACGGCAAGAATGAGCTGAACGATCTATGCACTGCCCACACTTCGACCATCGAAGCCGACAAGAGCGGAAAACCCTTCTACTGCGGCTGTACGATATCGGGTGGCTGCTTGCGTATCCTCTTCAACGAGAAGTACCTCGGCTCCAACATGCGTGATTCAACAGCCGAACTCTGTAAAGCTATCAACGACGCCGTTATCGCCTCCTCTGGTTCAGGCGGTGCAGGACTCGACTTCCACGCCAAGATAGCCATCAAGAAGGACTATAAGCCAGCGATCGGAGCTATCGAAGCCCGAATCGCCGCTGCAATTGACGCACTCGTCACAACCCTCTTACCACAATTTCGGACCCAACTTTGCCAGACTCGCCGCTTATGTCGCGTCGGGTCAAAAGGATTCTATGTTTCCACGCGAGTGGCAGAAGAATATTGGCAAGGATACAATCTCATACTTGAAGCCTTTTGCAGAAAAGCTTGAGCATACCGGATTAAAAAGGATGAGATGCTGCAGGAGGGTTTCAAGGAGGCTGTAGAGACGAGTGAGATCTCGTTGCGGATTGTTAACAAGCTTGTCAAGGGATCCTATTATGAATGTGTGATCGAGCGTGGGGTGTGCTATACGCAGACCACTCCGAAGTACTACACTACCAACATTCGGAAGACAGTAGCGGATATCATGAACTTCCTGTAGAGGACATCTGCTGTAGATAGGATCTAGTGAAGTCTGAGACATGCAGTCCAGGGCGTTTTATCATTCACAATATATATACGGTGCATCTAGATGGCTGGCGATGTTGCCAATCTCTCCTCCTCTAATTTTTAGATGTATATATTCCTCTATTGTCTTACAAGGCTATTGGCCCTGGTCGCTGGCGATGTTCTCTCTCTCACTGGTATAGAGAACCAGCATCCCACAGCATACAAGCCCATTGGACTCCCTTGGACGATATTGAGTACTTTCGCCTGCGGCAGAACACGCAGAATCTGCTCAAGAGTTTGGTTGTCCCCAAGCGTCAGGCTTCTTGAAGTGCACGAACCCCACCCATGGGGTTCAATACAATTCGCAAACCTCGGAACAGTAAGTCGTCGACTCCAATCGATTCAGAGTGATAGAACTTTGATTCGAACTTCTTCTTGCTCTTCAAAAATAAGCCTCTGAGGACAAAATCGTGCGTTCGTGAGCTACAAATATCTCGCACCACACCAATTTAACACCTCCTCGACGGAAAATTTGGTCTTCCTATTCTATATTGTACGAAAAATACAAATCCACCCCGAGGCGACCGATTCGCCCAAAAAATATCGAGCCTATAGTTAAATATAATTACGTAGGTCAATCTCGACGCGGCAACACTATTGACGAGCTCCATATACACTTCTGAAGATGTCGATGAGTTGGTTCCAAGTGACGAGATTTTGATCCACACCGATAGCACCTCTATGTCGATGAGTGAGTTCCAAGCGACGAGATTATGATCAGTAGCGATACCATTGCTGGAGGTGCTATCGGTGTTGGCTTCGAAGTAGAGCTTTTGCTGGAGTCTGGATGTTATGACGGTTACTTGCAACTTGGTGTTGACAGATGGCTAAAGGTGTAATTAACTTGGTTCTGTATGCTGAAGAATTATTTCCTATGTTTTCGGGAAGGGCGAAGACTTTGGTGGAGGCTGATCTACGCTTTGTTGCGGTATTCTGCTAGCCCTTTTACAGGATGAATCTTTCTTTTGAGGAGAGACGTTTGCGAAGTGAGAACATGTCGTTGATGAAGAAGGGGTGTTGCTGTGAGCGGAATTGGAAGTGTTGCGATATTTAATAATCCCTGTGTCTGGAAATGCGTCGGTGCGACGATAGAGTATTGGAAGCTTAGAGTCTGTGTTCTACAAGGTGTTGGACCTTTTCAATACACCCCAACTCTTCCCAGTCCATCCAGCTCTTTCGATAAATCACACTCCACCCTCACCCTTTTGACCACGAAACCTCCAATACCAACTCTCCCCCATCCTCCCACTCATGAACCCCGATCTCCTCATCCGAATACTCGTCGGCGTCGCGTCGACTGCTGCGGCTGCGAGGTTTTCCTGGAACGTTTCTCCTCTTCACCTCTGCGGCCAAAGGCTGCATTTCCTTATCTGCCGCATCGTGATGTTCATGGGATCGGAGAGGGTTTGGAAGAGACGGTAAGGGCGTTGTTGTGCTAGTGTTGCGGGATTGAATTGGAGGTTTCTTTGCTGTTGATGATGAAGGGGTTCGAGACCTGGGTTTCGATGTGGTGATGGTATCTACGGTGGTAGGCTGGATTCAAGCTTTCGTCTGGTGAGTCTGCCAATCTAGTGAAGAGATCATTTCCGCGTCTGTGGTACGTTGTCTGGATAATGCGGGAGATGGTATCGTTATCTCTGTGGGTGACGGTGTTGCTTGCGGAAAGCTCCGGAGATCTATTGGATGGTGCTTGGTTGAGACCGGGGGTATGTTTAACCAAATCAAATGGCCATTGGCAAGGGAATCTTCTTCCATGGAAGGGTGATGATATCGCCTCTCTGCAAATGTGTCTTCCATTAGCTGATTCAGGACAATAAACTCGAGTTTAAATTTTAAGATGTAGCTAAAGGCCTGGCATGGATGGCTTAGGCCGGGTTGATTGAGGAATACCTGATGAATAGTCAATGCCCATCCTTTGTTCTAGAATTGAAGGTGGTCTCGGGGATCGTACGAAGTTCACAGCTAGTATGTCACAACATAGGGCAATGACGATAACGTAAGTCAAGTCCAACAGGACACGACGCTGCCGAACACCAGACTTGAGTCTGAGAAGCCTGATCAAGGACCAGAGGTAGACACCACTAATCGTACCTTCAGCACAGGTGAAGACGGGTTGAGTGTAGCGATCCACGATGGCTTCCCCTGGCGACCACATAGAAGACGTCCCTGAAGAGATGTCGAAACCAGGCCAATCGACAACCCAGGACGGAACGATCGTGGCTATAACGGTCAGAATGATCATAACCAAAATGCAGCGCTGGACCTTTCTGTTCTGGTTGACTAGATATAGCCGGGAATACAGTAACTAGAAGTTGTGCTGGAGCATACAAGGACCAGCCGCCCAGAAGGCATAAGAGGGCAACAGTCCAAACATGTGAAGACCTTGATCTCGTTGGTGGCAGGAAGTACTTTATTACGATACCGATTGCGTCGATTGCACAGCCCCAAGCCCCGATTAGCATGCTGTAGTAGTACAAGCCTTGTCGCTTTCTGAAGGCACGATGGATTGAGATGTTCATTTCGACTACGAGAAAGATGACCAAGGCCACGAAGCCACCCGCTGCAACTTTTTCGCCAGGCATCCATTCTGTGGCAGCAGATGCCGAAACGTGGTATGGAGAGTGCGATGTCATCGTGGTATTGGTCGATTACCATTACCAGGATACCACACCGCCGCTTGACAGTCGGGGATGACGAGGATAATCAAAACCACAGAGCAGATAACAGAAGAAAGGAAAGTAAAGCAGATGAATCGGAAGGATGAGAGACTCAAGTGACATGAAAGAATAGCAAGGAATAACCGACCGCAACGACACCCATACGATGAAGAAAGATTAGCATAGTCAATTGACCTTCCTTTCGACGAAGCACGATAGCGGTCAATGCAAAGGCGAAAGGAGACAAGCACTGTCAGCACGGAGATGTAGGGGCTTGGGCCCTATGCAGGACTGAGCCATTCCCCTCTATGTATTTAGAGCGTCGGCCAAGATCGGAAAATGAGGGATTGGTTGGGTGAGTAATTTATACTCGCCCTGCTCGCTAGCCAATGATTGGCGAAGTGTTCCGATCCACCGCGACGTGCATGTTTCGGATCGTGCTTCCTCTACTCGCATCTGCAGACTACTCGTATCTGCGGACTGCCGACTCCACCCCTGGTGTAGAGTACAGGGTACGACCAGCCTCGGATACTTACAACCTCATCAAAGTTGTCGCAGCTGGCCGGATTTGCTATATTATATTGTTAGAGAGTGGTGACCTTGGTTGCTGTGGAAGCTATACTAATCGCTGTAGGACAGGCTTCTGAGTCTCTCATGGAACAGTCGGAGAAAACGGACTAGCTGCGCGTTTTAATTCATGACTCCCAGATGTCCCAAAAGATGCAGGACATACCGTACGCACAGTAATAAGGCATGCCACATGGCACAGCTGAGCCACGCTCCGAGGTTGCGTCAATCCAATAATAAATGAAGTCTTGACTCGACAATATCTATCAAGTTTAGGAGAGATGGCCGAAACGGGGCTTGGCACGCTTGGATTTAGCGTGTGCAAAACTCATGATAATTCTTGGCAATATCGATCACTACAACACATATGATCCAAATATTCGAACCCTATTATCTCAACGCAAACTCTACTAATCTGATTAGTTAAAAAAGTTTTGGAATCGCGAGATTAAAATCTATAGATTTCATATACAATAGTTTTTTATACAGGTTATATTGAATAATCTAGAAATTTAACGAGATCTCCACGAAGTTAGCGTACGAATTCTAGGTTATTAGATATAGCCCGCATACAAAATTATTGTATATAAAACTTATAGAATTTAATCTCAAGATTCCAAAACTTCTTTAATAAATCAGATTAATAGAGTTTCCGTTGAGATAATAGGATTCGAATATTTGGATCATGTATGTTGTAGTGATCGACGTTGCCAAGAATTATCATGAGTTTTGCAATGTGCGGCTGAGCGGCCGGCTGACTGTTTTTAGTGACAACGCGCGCATTACAGCTCAGTCCGAGCTCCTATATGCTGCGCCTCTCCATAAAGGTCTCGATCGGTGCCACTGGATGGGACACGTGCCGAGACGAGGATTATAGTAGTAAAGCAAGCAATATGCCGGCACAGTAAGGCTATGGGACAGCCTAGTATAAAATACATCTAGAGCAGGACCGCATAGTTCTGATGCGGAGCGATTGCGCTATGCTAAGAGGTTCTTCACGGTACGGCTGCAATGGCGCGTACAATGATGTCCGATTCCATGACGATCTGAAATGCGCTGAGCTTAGGCAATTTGCTTGGCTTTTCAGATTGGCACATTCTGTGGACAAAGGAAGCACGTTCCATGGTGTTCATCTGCAGGTGTCCCGCATGACTTTGGACCCTTCTGACGTTGGGTTGCTTGGAAGACCAGACTCCTGGGTTCTTTACCGCTGTGTAAAACCATCACACCGAGGCATCTTCGAGACTCAGCCCCTACTTTCCATTTTTACCGACTTTGATGACAAACGCCGCCAGCCAAAATTTCGCTCACTATCAAATTGTCAATCGTCGTGTGTTGTAAGTGGGCGTAACAATCGGCTGCCTTGATACATCCATTCGTGGTCACAGGGAGTTGATCGACACTCTTAGCTTCAAATCCGGTTGTGTGCTCCATATTTATGCATTAAACTCAGCTTTTCAGCTACTGACAGGCAGATGTTCAGCTTTACGTACAATCGGTAATTCCTGGACGGCTCTGAAACTTCGGGCGCAGTCTGCCCACAACATGCGCAATACCTGTAACCCTGGATGTTCACGAACTCTTCTCAGCGCTGATGCAGCTTACCTGAGCCAATCGTTCCATCACCACCATTCGATGCCGAACTTGACGCGATATCGATTCTTCCTGCGGCAGCCTTTTCACCCTGTGGATATCTCCGGTTTTTAGTGCACTGCCATGCACAGATCGTCGCTCGGTGAAATACAGGGAGAGAAGGCTATGGCGGATTTATTCCCTTTCTATATTAGCGTTCATACCCCACTGTCGCAGCAGTTCGGAATGACTTGAAAGTTCTTTTCTATTTTCAATCCTCAGGCTTTTCTAAAGTCTTAATTATCGCAGCATTTGTTGAATACCCCCAGGTCGAACTCTGGCCATGGAAACATTTGTACAAGCGCCAAAAATCCGCTCGCCCAATCCTCTGTATCCAACCACGCTGGTAACAGTCTTACTCTGCAGCATTTTGACCACCATATTCACAGCTGCCCGGCTAATAACGAAACGGTTGATGTCGAAATATAACATCGAAGACTGTGAGTCCAATAACTCAGTCGTCGTGGTACCTGATCAGCTACTAACACCTGACCATCATAGATTTTCTGATCGCAGCATGGGTAACCAAGGAAGACTTGTATGACTTTCAGAAAGCCTCCAGCTGACATCGAAAAGGCAACTGGTATAGCCTACAGTTTTGTCCTGCTGGCAGCTGGATTGGGTGGACTGGGTCGTCATATTTGGGACATCCAAGCGACCGATTGGCCGAAGTTAGCAAAAGTACGTCCACAATACCATTTTCCGGGTGTTTTGCCTTATCGCTGACCAAATCCTGATCTCATGTAGTTTGGTTGGTCTCTTGAGATACTCTACATTCCTGGGATTTGGCTGGCCAAAGCATCATTGCTCTTCCAGTTGATACGTATCTTCACACCCATGAAGTCCGGTCTGGTCTACTGGGCCTGTCATACTCTGATTTGGAGCAATCTGGCCTTCTACGTTTCCATTCTTTTGACGCTGATCTTTGAATGTCACCCAATCAGCGAAGTCTGGAATCCAACTTATGTCTATGGCAACCATTGTATCGACAGGAACATGGTGCTGTTCGTATCTAGTGCCGTCAACGTGTTGTCAGATTTACTTAACATACTTCTTCCGCTGTGGGCAACGTGGCACTTGCAAATGGCACCGAAACGCAAAGTTGGTGTCAGCGCCTTCGTTTCGAGCATCTGCCGGCTTGTTTTCACCACACACATCGTCTCCAGCGATGACATCTTTTACACCATTGCTCAAACAGCATTATGGGCGTACGTGTCTTTCTCCCATTCTCACCCTAATTATACTAATCTTTTCAACCGCATTAGTCTTGCAGAGATAGCAACAATTATTCTTTGCACTTGCTTCCCTATGATGCCTCGTTTCGTGAAGCTCGTATCCGACCATTCCACCAGTCTCAAGATTTCTTCGATGTTCTCGTCTAGACGAAATCCGAAAGGGATACTAGCCAATAGACGCAGGAGTCGAAGCTCCCGCCACGCAGGGGATACTGGCTTGCATGAAGAGGATATGGCTAGGCTGAAGAGTCCATATGAGCAATTGGGGAAGGAGAGAGACCAATCAACTGAACAAAACGTGCAAGTCGAGAGACATGGAATACGGAAGACTGTCGATATTGAATTGGGGTCGTTGGACCAACCACATGAACCGGAAGATAGGGTTTCGATGGTCTGACAATTGTACCACTTCAGACTCTCCACTATTGATATAAGGGGGAACGTCTTGAGCGTGTCCGTGATCCTGACCACAAAATCTTTCCGGAGACGCGAGGAGTGAAGGGCTATTTAGACGAGTAGACGACCCATGAATAATGTCAACCACCACGTCGTTTTTGTCATACTATCGGCCTGTCCATCAAAATATCAAATTACTTTGTGGCTTCACCCTCAGGACCATTTCGTAATCATAGGTGTTGATCATCTCCTATAGCAAAATCTATAACAAGCTATGAATCCTAAATGCTGCGAGCGTTGTGAAGAACCCATGAGAAAAGACCTTTCGCATTCGCGCGGAGCGTATACTCGGTGCCATCGCGATCAACAGCGACTGAGGCCCAATCGTCTCTGTACACTGGATTCTGCTGAGTACGTGTCGTCATTCTATTTGTGTACATCCACATGCATACATGTAGCTTGCGGGGTTGAAGTCCTTGGCCTTTGGCAGGGCCCGACTACAATCTGTGCCGCGCTGCTCTCTTGACAATGTATAGGCGCACTCATGGCATCATCAATAATGCGCAGCAACTTCAAGCCTCGCCACTCACAATGTGAAACCACCTGCAGTCTTCTCCTCGCCGACCGCCGAATGGCACAATGCTAGCTACGATGCCATCTCCCCAAGCCCGCTCTCTCTCTATATGGCTACCAAAATTATAGTCATTACTGGCTCAGGTCGTGGTATTGGCGATAAAACAGTCAGAGCCTTTGCGATTGCTGGAGCCGCCCATGTTGCTCTAATTGGCCGTACCAGTTCTACCTTATTCCAATCAAAGGCCACCGTGGCGGCAGAGTTTCCATCCGCACAGATAAGTACATATACTGCCGACGTAGCGGACCAAGCTGCCATAAGAAAGATAGTGGAAGCGATTGGGGCTTGTGATGTGCTGATCCTGAACGTAAAGCTGGGCGGCGAGTCGGGACCTATTGGACAGGCAAATCCTGATGACTGGTGGCACGTCTTTGAGATTGGTACTTTACGTTCGATTTTCGGTGCTACTCGATCCCCCATTATTTTTTATTCTCCATGCAGACTCGTACTAGCCGCGAAATATTACTCTTAGACCAATGTCAAAGGAAACACGGTAGTATCCCATGCTTTTCTTCCCTACCGTAACATGAACAACGGAATTGCCGCGCAGGATTTCTTCGTTGCTATTTTGCCAACAATAGATCACCTAAGATTTGAGGCACCTGCCTTGAATGGGGACTTATCCAGTACTCTGTATTGAAAATTGGTGGAGAAAATGCAACAACATGAAATCTTCGAGGACATGATCTTGAGGCTTGGGACGGATACATCTTCGACGCTGCGGAAGGAGAGAGGGCAGTCTGCTTTGTATCACTCAGATAGAAACAACCTTGAAGTGGTGGTCCACCCTTCCCTGGTCAAATCAAACAGCGTACTCAGCCAGCATAGCTAAAATGGGCTATTTCACGCCGATTTCCTCAGAGTCCATCCATCCTATATGGGATTGAGTATGGCTTGTTGCGAATACGTCATCGTACCGATATTGTTATCGCGACATATTTTTACTAGCACCACCTCGGGGTCCCGTAGCGAGGCGTTTTGCCACCCACAGATATGCTGAAAAGTTTGAGCACTGGAGCAATCTAGCTGAGGCTACAACTACGCTGATAAGGCAGCCTGTTGAGTCACAAACTGTGCGCGAAGCCAGCAAGCGAATGGTTGCCCACTTATAGTCAAGAAAGTCCTCTTCTTCTCAGCATCAACAGATACCACGTACTCTACCTCTCAGTACCGATTATTTGCTTATGACTTCCATCGTCATCATGGTGGAGATACTCGGTGGTGAGGAGCAAAGATGCAGAAGTTTCAAGTCCTTCTGCATAGTGACGACAATGAATACAGGATCTTCACTCATATATGCGCAGTGTGGGTTGGCTCGTCGTACACAGGAGCTGTGCAACCCGCCTTCCCAGAATAGTATGGATATCCGATCATTGTGCAGCTAACCTTCGATTTTGCGCAATTTGTAGCTTGGAAAATCTTCATGTGGGGGGGTAGTTCGGTTCAAATATCTTGAAGCTTGCTGCTCGTTCTGCCAAATTCTGAGCTCCCTCCATCGAAGGCGATGGTCTATAAGACCTTCCTTAATCACCGGTCACACTTCTCTCCTGCAGAGAGCTCGTCTACAGCGGGAAGTCATCCCTCTCAGTGGAAGCAGGGATCTAGACCCGGTCCCAGTGTCCGATAAGAAGTGGGAGTGGTATCATGTAACAGGCTTCTGGGTCGTTAAAGGTTTCTGAGTGTCTCAAATCCAGACCGCCTCAGCATGTGTTGCTCTTGGGCTGAATCCTGGTTTGGCGTTGGGGCCTTTTTTGTTGGCAACGTAATTGTTGCAGCAGCGTGCGCCAGTGTTGGATATATTGGCTCCAAGGTGATCTTTCACCGTGTGCTAAACTTGCTTCAGAGACCCAAACTTGCTTCGCGTCACTTTATCTTTAATGGCTAGCACTGACAGGAAACAAACCTCAGCAATCAATCAATTTCCCAGTGATCTCGAGAGGGTGAGCAAAAACCACCTACACGTCCGTATACACGACTGAGCCACATTTGCAGGTCCTTTGGGCTCCGAGGTTCCTACCTGCCAATCGTTATCCGAGCAGTGGTCTGCCCCATTTGGTACGGCATTCTAGCCTACCTTGGCAGTCTTGGGATCCAAGCGATGATTGAAGCCATCTGGCCTTCTTTCGCTACATGGCAAAAGGACGCGCTCCCTGTTAGTGCTGATATCAATGCCCAAGGCCTGCTCAGCTTCTGGCTCTACTGGCTGGTCTCAATTCCATTCCTTTTTATCAAGATGCCAACCTTGCGCTGGATGTTCCTGCTCAAGATGTGCATAATGCCCTTCCTTGGTGTGAGCTTGTTCACCTGGGCTGCGATTACGACGGCTATATCTGCAAGTTCAAGTCAGTCCAGATTTCAGATCCGCTCTACATTTATCTCTAATCCAGATCCGTAGCATATGCTGTCAACATGCCAGATATCACCCGTTATTCTCGTACTTCCGGCACGTCGTCTGTGGGACTGTTTATTAGTCTTCCTGTTTGCATGACTCTTAGTATGCCCCTGGCTATTAGGATTGAATTTATGAGCCCGTACTGATGGCTGGCTCAATGCTTGTCTTCTTGGAAGTAAGTGCTTCTTGGCAAGTCATCTCGGATTGTGTTGACTCTGGCGGTAGTTGTTCTGGTCCGGTTCCTCAGAAGTCATCTACTGTCAAATTATCTGGAACCCGCTCCAAATTGTGCAGCTTCGGGACAACCGCGCAGCAAAGTCCTTCGTTGGTCTTCTGTATGTTCCGAAGTCTTTGGTACTTCTGTTCAACCGCTGAATAGTCTGAGGTTCGCCTTTGCAAATATCGCAACAAGTATGTAAGGAGTGCTCCTAGCCCGTTTTGATCCTAAGATATGAACAGATGTTGCTGGCAACTCCATTCCCTTTGGCAACGATATCACTGCTCTTGTGCCAAGATATATGAGCCTTCGGTAGGGCAATAATTCTGTCCTCAGAAAATTTTGCTGACAGGACCAGCCGCGGCCAAGTCTTGTGCGCAGTAATCGGCTTTGCCATATGCCTCTGGAAACTGAGGCTAGTGCGACCAGGTTTATGGATTTTCTGAATGGGTACACGATCTTTCTTGGACCTATATCTGGTAGTAAGCTCCTTTGTCTTTGGCAGTCGCAAGACTGAAGTTTGATTCACTGCAATAGTTCTCATTTGCGACTATTTCCTAATCAGGAAATCCATGGCATACAATATCCGCCAGCTCTGCAAGCCGTGGAGCCTCTATTTGTACCAATTAGGCATCAACGTGCGAGCCGTGGTATCATTCCTTGTCGGTGTGATCCCACAGCTACCAAGCCTTGCATATCAGTTCAACCCTGAGGCTAGAGGGCTCTCTCGAAGTTACATAGATTTTGCATCCCTCGGATGGCTCGAAGGGCTCGTGATCTCGGCGTAGGCCATCCCTACTCTAGTCATGCAGGAGAACATGCTCACATTTTTGATAGTGCCGTCTACTATACCCTCTTCCCTGTGGCCCCATTCGACATATAGCTTGACCGGTCAGAGATCGTAGTGAGTGCCATGGAGGAGGGCGAGCGTAGAGACGCAGCGTCGTTTACCAAAGTATGAGATAAGTAGTACCACCGAAGAAGCTAATTAGATAAAACTATCTTGATATTGGACTTGGGCATAGAAGAACACCATACTTCTTAGTCTACGTTGCGGCACTTCAAAGTCCAATTGGTCACGACCCCGTTGACCTAGTGAGTAAGTCACACACATAAACCACACCTATACACGCAAACGCTTTTGCTGATCTATATCCTTTCCCTGTACATCGCTGCCAGTCCATCACCCTTGTCTGCTGAATTTTGCTTCGGGGCCTCCCACTTGACATCGATGGCATCATGATCGTTGCTGAGAACAGTCCTATCCTTGGTCTGTAGCTGAAATTTGAGATCTGCCGCTCCAAGGATGACTTTGATGTTGAACTTCGCCCGCAGATACTTTTCCCCACGTTGGAACCAGTGTCGGTTCTTCAGCTTCATTTCCACGCCTTTGTCTTGGAGGATCGACTCGACATCGCACAAACGGTTCACTCCATCTTGGCTTAGGCTTGCTGGGAGTTGTTCGCGAGGCTAGAAATCTTAGAGTCATTCAGCCGGTCTAAAAGTTCCAAAATGCTACTCACCACAGTCGACATCACAACGTGAGTCTGCCACAATTGTCCTTCTTTCCCGGGCTTTATCTTCATCACGTATGGTTTCAGAAC
>JAABUK010009732.1_pt1 | contig 13046 bp, 15 predicted proteins | sample 5559141 | NCBI WGS metagenome assembly JAABUK01 (sample SAMN10711869, study PRJNA513367) | rock metagenome | isolation source: Antarctica rocks | place: Antarctica: Victoria Land, Pudding Butte nord | collected 2016-01-03
AAAGCGGCAGGTTCAGGCCGGAGCCGATGCCAATCTCCAGCACCCGCCCTTCGGCAGCGGCGGCGATCCGGGTGCGGAACGGGAGCAGCACCTCCTGCCGCATCGCCGCGTGCAGCAGGCTCGGCAGAATGTGGCGGGCATAGAATCCCATCTATCGCTCCGTCAGCGTCTTTGGCGGGGCCATCGCTCGTTCCATGGCGGCCAACACCGCCGAAGATGACAGCAGCTCCGGCAGCGCCTCACCGTCTGGCCGGGCAGGGCCGTAAACGACGTTGAGCGGCACGCCGTAGCGCCCGAAGCTCTGCAGATACGCCGTGACCTGCGGCTCCGGCCGGGTCCAGTCGGCGCGCATCGCGACCAGGCCAGTGTTCGCAAGCCGGCCTGCGACCGGATCGCGGTCAAGCACGGCCGCCTCGTTCACCTTGCAGGTGAGACACCAGGCGGCGGTCACGTCCACGAAGACGAGCTTGCCTGCCGCCACCTCGCGCCGGATGCGGGCGAGATCGAAGCTCTGCCATTGGATCGCCTGTCCCTCGTTGGATGCGCGTTGCGACGGGGGCGGGACGGCCAGCCCGGGGACCAGCACGGAAATGGCCACCAGAGTCATTGCGGCTCCTTGGGCGGCGCGCCGCCACCCGCCCACGTCACGATCCTGCAAGGCTAGAGCCGCGACCAGTGCAACGAGGGCAATGCCGGCGATCGTCGCGGCCCCGGGGCCGGCCAGCTGTGCCAGCACCCATAGCAGCCACAAGGCCGTGCCCGCGAGCGCCACCCCGAGCACCCGGCGCAACCAGACCATCCAGGCGCCCGGCCGGGGCAGGAAGCGCACCAATCCCGGCGCCGCGGCGACGGCCAGCAGCGGCGCGGCCATGCCGAGGCCGAGCACGGTGAAGATCAGCATGATCTCCGCCGGGCCGCGCGCCAACGCAAACCCTACCGCCGTGCCGACGAATGGGGCGGAGCAGGAGGTGGCCATCAGCGTCGCGAAGGCGCCTGCGGCGAAGGCGTCCAGCATCTGATTGCGTGGGCGTATGCCGGCGGCTGTGGCGGCGAAGCCCGGCATGCCGATCGGCAGCACGCCCCATAGGCTGGCGGCGAACAAGGTTGTCAGCGCCGCCATGGCGGCCAGGAACCAGGGCTGCTGGAACTGGATGCCCCAGCCGACGGCGGCGCCGGCGAGCTTGAGGCCGGCCAACACGGCGGCGATGGCAAGAAAGCTGCCGACCACGCCGGCAGCGGTCGCCAGCAGACCGAAGCGCACGCGCCGCCGTTCGGCCCCCGCATAGCCTGCGACGCCCAGCAGCTTCAGCGAGAGCACCGGGAGGACGCACGGCATGACGTTCAGGATCAGGCCGCCCAGCAGTGCTGAGCCAAGGATCGCCACGATCCCGCTCGAGTTCCCGTTCGTGGATGCCGGCCCAAGCGTGGGCGTTGCCGTGAACTCGGCCGACCGGACGCCATCCACGACGGTAAAAGTCAGCTGCTTGCCCAGGGCGGTCCGTGCAGTCTCGGCCGACAGCGGCAGGACCAGCGACGTGGTCCGTCCGGCGGCACTGTGGAGAACGGAAGGTTTCGGCGGCGTTGCTTGCGGCATGCCTTCGACGAACAGGTCCGGCGCCGTCAGCGGGCCTGCGTCGCTCGCCAAGGTTACGGTTAGCGACGGCCTAGCCTCGTTTGGCCCGTTCACGTCCACCGACAGCAGCCGGAGGCCGGCCCTGGACAAGGAGCCGGGCACCTTCGCCGCGGCTTCGGCGATCAGCGACGCCTCCGGGCCGGGCACCGCCAGCCCGGCCGGCAGCGCCAGGTCGAGGCTTGCGTGATACGGAATGCAAATCTTTTCGCAGCTGGCGTAATCCACCTCTGCCCGCAGGCGCACCGGCTTGCCAGGATCGGCAACGGTGAGCGCGATCGGCAGGACGACATGGTCGAGGTAGACGATGTTCTCCAGCCCCTCGATGGTCAGGCGGCGTGGCGCGGGCCAGGAGATGTCCGCGCTCGCCAGGTTCTCCGACCCGGTCCAGTCGATGGCGGCCGGAAAGCCGGCGTCGCCCGGCGTGCGCCAGTAGGTGTGCCAGCCCGCGGCGAGCCGCAGCTCCAGCGCAGCATCGAGCCGGGTGCTTGAACCGGTCGCCTCGACGGCCGTCATCAGCCGTGCCGACCCGCGCTTGTCGCCGGCCCAGGGCGTCGCTGCTGCCCAAGCAACCACTGGAGCGAGGAGCGCGAGACAAAGGGCAAGAGCACCTCGCAAACGGGCCGGGGTACGGACCATCAGGTGTTCTCCAATCCATGCGGGCGCGCCAAGACAAACGCGAGTGGCGGCAGGATTAACCACTGAAACAACGGCGACAAGCCGGTGCCGAGAATGGGAAGCGTGGGCATGGACGGTGCATATGCCCAGTTACCCAACACGTCGACGTTTACCCATTCCAACCCGATCGTGGAAGCGACGCCGAGCGCGCTGGCGATAATCTCCGTTCGCAAATAGCTCCCGATCGGCCAGCTCCGGTCGGTCGTCAGCACCACGGCACCGAGACATGCTGCTGCGATCAGCAAGTCACCAAGCAAGTCACCAAGCCAGCAATGGAAGGCCGCGTAGGCGATCTGGCCGCCGCTCGCCGTCTGCCAGATCGTGTAAAGCGGCATGTGCGCGAATTCCCACGCCAAGTTGCCCGCACCAATCACTACCAGGTATCGCACCAGGACGGGTAGCCGGACGGCGCGAACGGCTCTCGCCGTTGCTGCCGCCGAGCCGTGCACGATCACCACCGATCGGTATCCTAACGTTCGACTGCCGGCGCTGGACGATCGAGCGCTCCACCCTGCTTCGCGCAGCCCCCGCCTCCTTTCATGCAGAGCCCGGCGGCGCACATGGCCGCGCAGGGCAGCAGGCTCAGTACGGCGGACCCGATGCCAAGCGCCTCGAGCCACGGGCGGCCGAAGGTGCCGGCCGTCAGGAGCAGCGCGACGGCGAGGCCGCCGAACACGAGCCGTGGCCGGGCGCGCAACCAACCAAGTACCGGGTTGCGCAGTCCCGGCAATGCCTGCGCCGAAACGGAGACCGTCGTCATCGCACTGCTCCCGTCACTGCACGTCGTAGACGGTTGGCGCGGCGCCCGTCTTGCTGATGGCGAAGATCTGCAGTGGGCCGGATTTCGGGCCCGGCATGCCGGGAGTGCCGGAGGGCATGCCCGGCAGCGTGATCGCGGCCACGTCCGGCCGCTCGCGCAGCAGCTTGCGGATCGTGGACGCCTGGACATGGCCTTCGACCACGTAACCGTCGACTTGGATCAGGTGACAGCCCTGGAGATCATCCGGCACGCCGGCGCGCCGGCTCATCTGGTCGAGATCGTTGGTCGGCCGCACCTCGACGTCGAACCCCTCCTGTCGGAGATACTCGGCGTGCCCCTCGCAGCAGCCGCATTGCGGATTCTTGAACAGCACCGCCCGCGTGCCGGCGGCGAGCGCGGGAAAGGGGAGCGCCATCGCGGCGAGGACGGCACCAAGGCGGCGGCGGGTGAAATGGCGCATGGTCGGTCTCCTGTCAGTTGGTGGGGTTCAGGCAACGCGCAGCACGGTCATCAAACCGGCTGTCTGGTGGTCCATGACGTGGCAGTGCAGCATCCAGTCGCCGGGGTTGTCGGCAACGAAAGCGACCTCGACGACCTCGCGCGGACCGACGAGCACCGTGTCGCCCCAGACCTGGTGCGGCACCGGCGCGCTATTGCGGGCGAGAACCTTGAAGCTGTGCCCGTGCAGGTGCATCGGGTGCCACCAGGCGGTCTCGTTGCGGAACACGAGCCGGGTCGTCCGGCCTCGGGTCAAGGTCAGCATCGGCGGCATGCCGTCCGGGCCGTCGCCGGTCATGGAGGCGCCGTTGATGGCCCAGAGCGCGCCGCCCCGGCCCATCCCCATGCCACCCATCATGCCGCCGCCCATCATGCCGCCGCCCATCATGCCCCCACTCCCCATGCCCATGCCGCTCATCCCGCCGCCTTGTAGCGCCATCTCGTGGCGTTCGGCGGTGGCCAGGTCGGGCTCGGGCAGCGGATTTCGCGGCAGGCGCACCGGGACATCGCTTGGATGCTTCCGGACTGGGGCACCGGCGTCGTATGCCAGTTCGACCAGAGTGTAGGCCATCCGATCGCCGTAGAAATCGTCCGTGACGCGGTAGCGCCGTCCGGGATCACCCTGCATGTCGAGGACGATGTCGGCCCGCATCGCGGCACCCAGCAGAATGCGGCCGTCCGCAGGCTCGTGCGGGTCGCAGGGCTGGCCGTCATAGGCCACGACCACTGGCCGATGCCCCTCGAACCGCAGCGCCATGGTGCGGGCGACGCTCATGTTGGCGAGCCGCAGCCGGACCCGCTCGCCGGCCCGGACGGCCACGCGGTCGGGGATGCGGCCGTCGATGGTGACCAAATTGCCGATCCGGCCGGCCATCATCGCGCTCATGCGGTTGCCGAAGCCCGGCGCGATCTGAGCATCTTCGGTCAGCTGCCAGTCCGAGAGCGGCCAGACCAGTTCGCGATCGAACGGCGGCGGCTCGGCTTCCTCGACGATCAGCACGCCGGCAAGGCCGCGGCCGATCTGCTCCAGGCCGTTGGCGTGCGGGTGATACCAGAACGTGCCGGCATCCTGCGGCGTGAAGGCATAGGTGAATTGTCCGCCCGGACGGATCGGCGGTTGGGTCAGCCCCGGCACCCCATCCATGGCGTTCGGCAGGCGCATGCCGTGCCAGTGCACCGTCGTGTCCTCGGCAAGGCCATTCTCGACCAGCGCCTGGAACGGCACGCCCTGGCGCACACGCCGGACGGGGCCAGGCACTGTGCCGTCGTAGGTCCACATGAGTGTCTCGGGGTGCCCGGCTCCTGCGAGTGGCACGCGCACCGGCCGGACGTGAAGCCGGGTCGTGTCCGGCACCGCCGGGCCGGCCGACGTTGGCCGTTGGGCGATGGAGGACAGCGCGGCGGCACCTCCCAAAAGGGCGAATGTCCGGCGGCCGATCGCCGGCGCGAATAATCTGTGAGTCGTGGTCATACTCTGCCCGATCATGTTGCAGATGGCGCTCCGGCCAGCTCGGGAACTCATGCGCCCGGGCGACCGTCTCCTGCCGCCGATCTGCCTGGGCAGATGACGGCTATACGGAGTTGAGCGTTCTCGGCGGGAACGGGTCGGGCGGCAGCGTCGCGCCGATGACCGGCTGCGGGAGGGCAGGAGGGAAGGAAATGGCCCGCGTGACCTGCGCACCGCGCAACACCGGACTGGCGGTCACGATCGCTGCCGCGGCACACAGCGCAAGCCCACACGTCAGCGCTTTGGCCGCATGGTCGTTACAGTCCGACTTTGGTCCGGGCGCCGTTTGCTCCGCGGCGCAAGGCGCCATCGCGGCGACCTGGTTATGGGCGGAGGCCAAAGTCGGCATCACCGTCGCGAACAGGAAGGCCAGCCCCGCAAGGGCATACCAAAACCGGCCGTGGGGCAGCGCGGGCATGAGGGGAGGATAGATCATTGTCCCGTCCTCAGCAATTCTCGGTTCATTCTCGCCACAGATACTTTGCCAGTGCAGCGATCAGAAGGACCAGCACGATGAGGCCAAGCAGCCAAACAAGGCCCATGCCCGCCATCATGCCGCTCATCCCACCACTCATCCCATTCATCATCGTTCGACCTCGCTGAGGAGCGAGACCAAGACCGGAGGGCTCTGGTCCGCATTGGTTTTATGACCTACAGCTTGAGCACCCGAACTCGGTCGGCCTGCTCTCGGGGCACGGTCGGCGAGGTCGTCGATGATCGGGCAGTCCGGCCGCTGGTCGCCGCGGCAATGCGTGGCCAGGTGCTCGAGCGACCGCGCCATCGCCTCGAGTTCCGCCATCTTGCGGCGCAGCTCGGCGACGGTATCCAGCGCGATCCGCTTCACGTCCTGGCTGGTCCGCGAGCGGTCCTGCCACAAGGCCAGCAGCCGGCGGATCGCGTCGAGCGGAAAGCCCAGGTCGCGCGCCCGAGGGACGAATTGCAGCGTGTGCACGTCCCTGTCGTCGTAGGTGCGATACCCGGCTTCGCTGCGCCCGGCGGCGCGGATCAGGCCGATGCGCTCGTAGTAGCGGATCATCTTGGCCGACACGCTCGACGACTTGGAGGCCTCGCCGATGTTCATCGTCCATCCTCCCGGGGCCGCCAGCGGCGGAGCAGGAGCGCGTTGGAGACGACGCTGACGCTGCTGAGCGCCATGGCCGCGCCCGCCACCACCGGGCTGAGCAACCCGAACGCCGCCAGCGGAATGCCGACAAGATTATAGGCGAACGCCCAGAACAGGCCCTGCCTGATCTTGCCGTAGGTGCGGCGCGATACGTCGAGCGCGGCAGGCACCAGCGCCGGATCGCCGCGCATGAGCGTGATACCGGCAGCGCTCATCGCCACATCGGTCCCGGTCGCCATCGCGATCCCCACGTCAGCAGCGGCCAGGGCCGGGGCGTCGTTGACGCCGTCTCCGACCATGGCGACGACGTCGCCGTTGCCCCGCAGCCGTGCGACCGCGTCGGCCTTGCCGTCCGGCAGCACCTCGGCGATGACCTCGTCGATGCCGAGCGTCTTGGCCGCGGCTTGTGCTGCGCCCTGTCCGTCGCCGGTCAACATCACGGTCACGACGCGTTGGCGTTGCAGCCCGGCCACCGCTTCGCGCGCCGAGGGCTTCACCGCGTCACCGAACGCCACCAGCCCGAGCGTCCGCGGCTCAGGCGCGGTTTCCCCGAGCCAGGACACGGTGCGACCCGACGCGGCGAGCGCCTCCGCCTGCAGCGCCAGCTCTGCCATCGCCAGCCCGCTCTCCTCCAGCAGCCGCCGGCTTCCCATCACGAGCGTCCGGCCCGCAACCACGCCCGAGACGCCACGCCCTGACAGACCGCGGAAGTTCGTCACCGTATCCCCGACCGCCCCGTCGGCCGCAGCGCGGCGCAGCAGCGCAGCCGCCAACGGGTGCTCGCTGCCAGCTTGCAGCGCCGCCGCTTGGCGCAGCATTTCCGCCGCATCCACGCCGGAGCCGGGCACGACGTTCGTCACCTCCGGTCGTCCTTCGGTGAGGGTGCCGGTCTTGTCGAACGCAACGATCGTGACCGCGTGCGCGCGTTCGAGCGCCTCCGCATCCTTGATCAGGATGCCGTGCCGAGCGGCGGCACCGGTGCCGACCATGATTGCGGTCGGCGTGGCCAAGCCCAGGGCGCAGGGGCAGGCGATCACCAACACCGCGACGGCGTTGAGCAGCGCCGGCACCGGGTCGCCGGTCGCCGCCCACCAGCCAATGAACGTCAGCAGCGCGATGCCGAGCACGACGGGTACGAACACGGCGCTCACCCGGTCCACTAGGCGTTGGATCGGGGCCTTGGACGCCTGCGCGCCTTCGACCAGCCGGACGATGCGGGCCAGTGTCGTCTCCGCACCGACGGCCATCGTCGCGACCACCAGCAATCCATCCGCGTTGATCGATCCACCCGTGACCCGGCTGCCCGGCGCCTTCTCGACCGGCAGACTCTCGCCGGTCAGCATGCTCTCGTCCACGCTGCCGCCGCCCTCGACGACCTCGCCATCGACGGGGATGCGCTCGCCGGGCCGGACGACGACCACGTCGCCGACCACGACTTGCGCCAGCGGCACCTCACGCTCCGCCCCGTCCCGGCGCACCCGCGCCGTGTCGGGGCGGAGCCGCATCAGGGCATGAATGGCGGCAGCGGTCTGGCCCTTGGCGCGGGCCTCCAACCATTTGCCAAGTAGGATGAACGTGACGATCAGCGCCGAACTCTCGAAATACAGCGCTGGCTCGTGCCCTGTGGGTGCGGTCAGCAGCTCGAACACGCTCAGGCCCCAGGCGGCCGAGGTGCCGAGCGCCACCAGCAGATCCATGTTGCCGGCCCCGGCGCGGACTGCCTTCCAGCCGGCGACGTAAAATCGCCAGCCGAGCCAGAACTGCACCGGCGTGGCCAGCGCGAATTGCGCCCAACCGGGCAGCATCCATGGCAGGCCGGCGAAATGCCCGGCCATGCCGACGAGTAGCGGCGCCGACAGGCCAGCGGCGATCACGACGTGCAGCTTCTCGCGGCGCCGGGCCGGGGACGGCTTGCCTTCCCTGGCGCCCGCTTCGGTCACCCGCGCCGCCTGATACCCCGCCTTGCCCACGGCCTCCGCAAGCTGCTCGACGCTGACGCCGGCGGTAGCCGTGACGCGAGCGCGCTCGGTCGCCAGATTGACCTCGGCCCCGACCACGCCCGGCACGCGCTTCAGCGCCCGCTCGACCCGGCCGACGCACGACGCGCAGGTCATCCCGCTCACGCCGAGGTCGATGACCTGGGTGGCGGCCGCATAGCCGGCCCGGCCAACGGCCTCGACCAACGCGGCAGCGGTGCCGGGCTGACCATCGTAGGTGACCCGGGCGCGCTCCGTCGCCAGGTTGACCGAGACGGCCGACACGCCTGGAACTTGCTCGAGCGCCTTCTCGACCCGGCGCACGCAGGAGGCGCAGGTCATGCCTTCGATGCCGAGATCCATCTCGGCCGTGGCCTCGCTCGAGGCGTTTGCGCCCGTCGGGGCCGAAATCACCGTATCCATACCTATCCCTCACGCGCGGAGCGCTCCAGAACCTCACATGGGTCTTACCAACGTGGGAAGGTCAAGGGTGCGCGACGAACATTGGCGTCGTTGGTTTCACGTTCGCTAGAGAACCGTGCCGACCGCCGGGGGAGGGTCTTGACCTACCAAGCAGGGAAGCACCCAGCCTATGGAGCGCAAAACAAGGAGCAGGCGAATGTTGCAACTGAAGGTTTCCGGGATGACGTGCGGACATTGCGTCTCTGCTGTCACCCGGGCGGCCAGCGAGGTCGAAGGTGCCAAGGATGTGAAGGTGGACCTGAACCATGGTCTGGTCACGGTGGATGGCAACCCGAACCCGGCGGCGATACGCGAGGCGATCGAGGCTGAAGGCTACCAGGTTCAAGCATAGTGCGCTTCGTCGCGCGCCTGTAACGCAACCTTCCCCTATGGGCAGGATGTTCGAAATCTGTACGATGGAGTTCACGCGATGCAACACCAATCCCCCAAGATGCAGTCCTGCATCGAAGAGTGCCTGCGCTGCTACTCGACCTGCCTGGGCATGCTGATGAACCACTGCCTGACGGCAGGCGGCAAGCACATGGAACCCGAGCACGTCCGGATCATGCAGGCCTGCGCCGAGATGTGCCGCACGTCGGCAGCGATGATGCTGATCGGCACGGAGCACCACAAACACACGTGCCGCGAGTGCGCCGAAATCTGTGAAGCCTGCGCGACAAGCTGCGAACAGGTCGGCGACATGGACGAGTGCGTGCAGCAGTGTCGCCGCTGCGCCGAGAGCTGCAAGAGCATGGCAGCTTAAGGGGTGGCGGCACTCGTGCGGAGCCAGGCGGAGTGATCCCGGCCTGGCTTCATTCGCTCTCGATCGCCTTCCTGCTGCTCGGGCTCGTGTGCGCGGTCGTCGTTGCCGCCGACCTGGTCCGCCACAAGCAGCACATGTGGATCATGAACGTCGTGTGGCCGGTGACGGCGTTGTTCGGCACGGTCTGGATCGTCTGGCAGTACTTCACCTACGGACGGCTCGCGGAAGACGCGCGGGCCAAGGCTGCCATGGCCCGCCACGAGGCGATGCCGAGCAAGAAACTCACGCCCTTTCCCGTGATGGTTGCCAACGGCGCGCTGCATTGCGGCAGCGGCTGCACGTTGGGCGACATCGTGGCGGAGTGGTTGGTCTTCCTCGTGCCGGTCATTGCCGTATGGTTCGGCTACGGCAGCCTGTTCGGGGACAAGATCTTTGCCGTTTGGATTGTGGACTACCTGTTCGCCTACGCCTTCGGCATCGTGTTCCAGTATTTTACGATCGCCCCCATGCGGAACCTGGGTTTCATCGAGGGGATCTGGGCGGCGATCAAGGCCGATACGCTGTCGCTTACCGCGTGGCAGGTCGGCATGTACGGGTTCATGGCCGTCGCCTACTTTTACCTGTTCGGAAGCCTTCTCGGGGTCAAGCTTGAGCCAAACCGTATCGAATTTTGGTTCATGATGCAGCTTGCCATGATTTGCGGCTTCTTGACGTCCTATCCAGTCAACTGGTGGCTGATCCGGACAGGCCTGAAAGAGAAAATGTGATCGGGACCGGGTCGGACCCCTTCATCCGCAATTGTCTGCCAGTAGAACGCACTCGCTCCCGGTGAGTAAGGCTGCGGCGCCTTCCGTGGGAGCACATAAAACTCTCAGCGAGCGCACCGAGAGCGCGATGCGCGACGTTCTAGAGGGCAGACGCAAGGGCGCTAGCTCCGCCCTGCTGTTTGCAGGACCGGCGGTGATCGCCTCGATCGCCTACATGGATCCTGGTAATCTCGCGACCAATATTCAGGCCGGATCGCAGTTTGGCTATTCGCTGCTCTGGGTCGTGGTGCTGGCCAACCTGGTCGCGATGCTGTTTCAGGCTCTGTCAGCGAAGCTCGGCATCATCACTGGGTGAAACTTGGCCGAACTATGCCGCGACCAATTTTCGCGACCCGTGGGCTATGTCATGTGGAGTGTCAGCGAATTGGCAGCCATGGCCACGGATCTGGCCGAGTTCTTGGGCGGCGATCGGGTTGTCACTGCTGTTCGGTATGCCCCTGCTGGCAGGGATGGAGGTAACCGCCATGATAACATACGCTATCCTCCTGTTTGATCGCCGGGGCTTCCGACCGATGGAGCTGGTCATCGGCGGCTTCGTTTCGGTGATTGGGCTGTGCTACCTGGTCGAGTTGATGATCGCCCCAATTGCGTGGGGCCAGGTTGGCCTTGGCGTCCTCACCCCATACCTACCCAGTACCTCCGCGTTGATCGTTCAGTCGGAATAATCGGCGCCACCGTAATAGCGCACGCGGTATACCTGCACTCCGGCCTGACCCAACATCGGGTAAGCGGCGCAGATGCGCAGCAACTCCGCATGCTCCTCCGCTTCTCCAATCGGGAGTGTATCGTCGCTCTGGCCTTGGCCGGGGCTGTCAACCTGGCCATGGTGATGACGGCCGCAGCTGCGTTCCATGCCGGCCACAGCGATATTGCAGATATCGAGGTAGCCTATCGCACGCTCACGCCACTGCTTGGCGTCGCTGCAGCGAGCGTATTCCTGCTCTCATTGATGGCGTCCAGCATCTCCTCTTCGGTCGTGGGCACGATGGCCGGTCAAATGATCATGCAAGGCTTTGTAGGTTTTCGCATCCCTATTTGGGTCCGGCGTCTGGTGACAATGACGCCGGCATTCGTCGTCGTCGCCTGCATCATAAACAGAACTCGATTGTATCGACGCTTAGCTCCACGCCGACCATGCTGCGGAAGATGTGGACGTGAAAGCTCCCGAAACTCCCGCTGCTTCTAAGCCGCCGATGAGTATCGTGAGAGCTGCCTTGTTGATCATGTCATCTCTTTCATCGTTTGTGATGTCCTCCAAACTCCGCGGTGCGGGAGGACGAACGCGCCTTCTCACTCGGCTGGGAACGGCTCCCTTCTGCGCTCGGGAACCGAATCCGCGAGGCGGCGAGGCAACCTCCATCCTTTTACGATCGCGTAGATCGCGGGAATGACGAGGAGGGTGAGCACGGTGGACGAGATCATGCCGCCGACCATCGGCACGGCGATGCGCCGCATGACTTCGGAGCCAGTACCGGTGCTCCAGAGGATGGGCAGCAGCCCGGCCATGATCGCGACGACGGTCATCATCTTCGGCCGCACGCGCTCGACCGCGCCGTGCATGATTGCAGCTTGCAGGTCGGCGCGGCTAAGTGGCACGCCTTCGACCAAACGTTGCTGCCTGATCTCGGTCAATGCGTGATCGAGGTAGATCAGCATCACCACGCCGGTCTCGGCGGCCACCCCCGCCAGGGCGATGAAGCCGACCGCGACGGCGACGCTGAAGTTGTAGCCCAGCCACCACATGAGCCAGCCTCCCCCGACCAGGGCGAATGGCACCGACAACATGACGATCAGCGTCTCGGCCAGGCGGCCGAAATTGAGGAACAGCAGCACGAAGATCACGACCAGCGTCGCGGGGATCACGATGCGCAGCTTGGCCGCGGCGCGCTGAAGGTACTCGAACTGGCCGCTCCACTCGACGCGGTAGCCCGGCGGCATCTTCACTTGAGCTTTGACCGCCTGCGACGCCTCGGCGACATAACCGCCGAGGTCACGACCTTGCAGGTCGACATAGATATAGGCGACCGGCTGGGCGTTCTCGGTGCGGATGCTCGGTGGTCCCTGGGTGACGTGCACGCTCGCGAGCGATCCAAGCGGCACCATCGCGCCACTCGGGGTCGGCACGAGCACCTGGTTGGCGATGCTCGCCGGGTCATCACGCAAGCCGCTCGGGTAGCGGACGTTCACACTATAGCGCTCTCGGCCCTCCACAGTCGTGGTGACGGTTTCGCCGCCGAGTGCCACGGCCAGGACCTTTTGGACGTCATCCATCGATAGCCCGTAGCGGGCGGCCGCGTCGCGATCCGGGGTGATTTCCACGTAGTGGCCGCCCAGCAGCCGCTCGGCGAACGCACTGGTCGTGCCCGGCACGTTGTGAACTACCCGCTCGATCTGGGTTGCCAGCTTGTCCAGTTCGGCCAGGTCCGGGCCGAATACCTTGACCCCGACCGGGGTGCGTATCCCCGTCGAGAGCATGTCGATGCGCGCCTTGATGGGCATGGTCCAAGCGTTGCTCACTCCGGGAAGCTGCAGCGCCGCGTTCATGTCGGCGATAAGCTGGTCGAGCGTCATCCCGGGGCGCCATTCGCTCTCCGGTTTGAGGTTGACGACCGTCTCGCTCATTTCCAGCGGCGCCGGATCGGTCGCCGTCATGCCTCGCCCGGCCTTCCCGAACACCGACTCGACCTCCGGGAATGTCTTGATGATGCGGTCCTGGGTCTGCAGCAACTCGCCCGCCTTGGTCACCGAAAGGCCGGGCAGTGTGACCGGCATGAACAGGAGCGTGCCCTCGTTCAGGCTCGGCATGAACTCGGTGCCGAGCT
>JAABUK010009734.1_pt1 | contig 13045 bp, 15 predicted proteins | sample 5559141 | NCBI WGS metagenome assembly JAABUK01 (sample SAMN10711869, study PRJNA513367) | rock metagenome | isolation source: Antarctica rocks | place: Antarctica: Victoria Land, Pudding Butte nord | collected 2016-01-03
ACGCATCTTCTTCGCCTATCTCGCGCAGCAACGGGACCAGCTCTCAACTCACCTTGCCGCCAATTAAACCTTTTCGAGGGGTTGGGCAAAAATAGCCAACTCCTGAATTACCGGAATGCCTTTGGGCTGGTGTCGGACTACCTGGGCAGCGGCGAACCAATCACCGAGGGGCTGATTCGGGAGATTCACAAACGCCTGGTGCGGGGTGTCCGGGGAGAAGCGGCCACCCCGGGCGAATACCGGCATGTACAGAACTACATCGTGAACTCAATCACCCGGGAAGTGATTTACACACCACCACCGGCGCTGGAGATTCCGCGGTTGATGGCAGACCTGGCTGGATGGCTGCGGGCACCCGGGAGCGGAACTTTGATCTGACAGGCTGGCTGGAATACTTCACAGCAGGGCTAGGAACCCAATTAAGCGAGGTTCAGGCCCGGGGAGAAGGGTTGATTCGTCAGGACATGCTCGGGTTGCGCTACGGGCTTTCTAAGCGTCAGAAACAGGCAATCCAGTTAGCAGGAGAGAAGGAAAAGTTTGGAATTCAGGATTTGGAGCAGGTTTGCCCGGGTGTGACGAGGCGGACATTACAGCGGGAATTGAAGGAACTGGTGGAAAAGGGCGTCTTGCGGGTGGAAGGAGCTACCCGGAATTTGAGGTACTCACTTGAGGAAGAGGTTTGACCTGGTTTTTGCGACATTTCGCGACATGGTTTTGCGACATAACGGGTTTGGGGTTGGTTTTTGGCCTTTGTTCATTGGGAGCTTTTGACTTGGGGTTTGCAGTGGTGGGGTTGGTTTTGCATCGTGAGATGCAAACCTGCCTGACTGGCTAAGTCCGGGGGTAGCAGAGGCAAGAACAATTTTGGAGCGCTAGCGATCGCGAGGAATGCCCGGCTGCCGTTTGCCGGGCAGGGGAAAATTGTTCTTGCCGTCGCGAGGGGCGGCGCCCCTTAGCTTTCTTCCACAAGCGAAAGGCCTTAACTACAAGAAAAAACTATATTAACTATTAATAGGGATACCGTTTCACCCGTCACAATCGGTAAAAAGGATACCGTTTCACCCCTACTAAAGATACCGTTTCACCCCGGAAAACTTTCCTTATCCAGTGAGCTTTGCACTGTCTTTTGGGGAACGGCCAAGCGTATTGCATGGACGGTAAAGCCGCCTTTAGCCTTGCCTATAGTGAGACCGGGGTAAAGAGTCGTAATCTTGCGAAGTGCGCCGGACGCTTTAGTTTTGAAGTTCTTGGGCGTACTGTAATCTGCTCCAAGCTGCCGCATAAGAATTGACCATGCCGTGAACTGGGGCGGCTGTTTCTTCTGGACGATGATAAAGGCCCGGTAACAAATCCATGCGTAGAGGTCGAGAGCAAGTGGGGAGCGTTTTAAGGCCCGCAAGGCCCGCATATCGAGCGGTACCGGCAAATCTTCGAGCGCCTTGTAAAATTCCTCTCCTAGACGTACCCAGCTTTGCCATAATGCGCCCTGCCCCGGCTGTTTCGGGTTCCACCATAATTCACTTTCGGGGGCGATTTCCATATTCAGTCGCCTTTTGCCGTGGATGTCTCCCGCTTCAATGGTCTGTTGAAAGCTGATACGAGAACCGAAAAGCCGGTCCATCTGGTTATGAAGGCGTTTGGCGTCCCCTCGTTTTCCGCGCCCGGTATCTGGATTAAGTCCTACTTCTCGCATGAAATCGGCAAGGCTGCGGCCCAAGTGAAGCGTATGGCACTCGGTCGGCGTTAAAGTCTTAACGTTCTTGCGGCGCTGGACTTCTGTTGTCATCCAGAACAACAGCAAGCGCGGAATAATCCCGAAAGGAAAACCAATCTTTTTGCCTGTCTCAAAGTCGAAGGCCGGTTGCATACCGAGGGCAGCGTTACCAGCGCGGCGCGTCCATGTTTCAACGTTGCCGGGGTCGCTGTGCGGAAGGGTGCAAAGGACAAGCTGCCGGACCATAAACGCACGTTCGGCGGCATCAGGTTGTTCGTGGATTATCGCGGCGGCTTCGATAAGGTCAAGCTGTGCGCGGGTGGGCGGCGCGAATTTCCTTGCAAGTGCTTTCATGGCTGGAATTTCTCCCGCCTGAATTAACCCACCCTCTCCGCGCTTCTTTGTCATGTGCGTACCTAGTGCAATTGTGTACGTGTGTACAATTGTTATTCACTCAATCTAGCTTGGCGGCTTGCGGTACGTTGTACTTGGCGAAAAGATCATTCATCGCCTCAACTACCAAATCCTGCATGAGCTTATCGGGGTGTTTGGCCTGTATCAATTTGAACGAGGACCGGGCCTCAATGGGAAGCCAGCCGCTAACCATTACCCTGCCTTCGCGGCTGGTCGTTAGCTTCCGTGCTGGCGTGGATGCTGAAGCGGGGGACGATGTTTCGACACCTTGGGCCTTTTCTTTAAGCGCGGCGGCTAGAAAGTTCGGTTTTGGTTTGGCCATTTTGTGTACCTGTGTGATTGTGTAGAAGTGTGATTGAGAATTTGTACAACTGTGCCAGTTCTTGTGCGGCTTTGCCGTCCGGCTCGTACTCCTGCACAGCAAGGCCCGGGAGGGGAGAATCATAAACCGCTGCCCGGTGAAAGATAACGATGGGACAGACCATGAATCCGGCTTGCTGGGCTGCCTCCTGCGCGTGTGTATGGCGGCTTCCTTGTATCGGCGCATTGTTGATAATCACTAGAGCCGGTTTATCACCAGCTACGCGCAAGAGGTCGCGGAACGCTGGCAGGGTTTCAATATCGTTGATGATCGGCTGGATTGGGATGAGAATGAGGTCGGCGGCTTTAGCGGCCTCAAGAGTTGCTTCGGCATTCTTGCCGGGGCCATCCAGAAACACCAACTGAACGCCATTTTTTTCAGCCTCGGACAGGACAAAGCGCAGCCGCGCCACCTGACAGCTAACGACGGTCGGCGTTTCCGCCTTGCGCCGGTCACCCCAATTGGTCGCGGTGGTTTGAGGGTCCAAGTCAATAACTGCAACGCTCTGCCTTGCTTCTGTGGCAGCTACGGCCAGATTTTCGGCAAGGGTAGTTTTGCCGGTTCCCCCCTTTTGCCCCACTATTGCGATTGTGTACATGTGTAATCCTGTGATAGTCCACAAGTGTAACGGCTGCTCTCGTTTCAGTCAAGCCCGACATGACGTTATGTCTGACAATGGGCAGGGATGCGCCCGAAAGCGGACATAGCGTCGGATATCGGAACTAACGCTGCTTCGAGGTTCGCAGGCTTTTAAGGGATGGGTATACTCATGCCTGTGTTGGATAAGCCTAAGGTTTTCTTAAGCCACATAACCGAAGAGCGTCAACTTGCGGACTTCATCAAGCGCCAGGTCATGAAGGACTTTCTCGGAATGCTTGACGTTTTTGTTTCTTCCGATCAGGTAAGTATTTCGGTGGGTAGCAAATGGCTTGAAGAGATTGACGAAGCTCTTAAGTCTGCGCATATAGAGTTGATTTTGTGCAGCCATGAATCCGTCCGTCGTCCGTGGGTTAACTTTGAGGCGGGAGCCGGGTGGGTTAAAGGCATTCCCATCGTTCCCGTATGCCATACAGGAATGCGCCCGGTCGATCTTCCAATACCCCTCAACATGCTGCAAGGGATTGCAGCATCGGACGAGTCAGGTTGGGACCAAGTCTACAAATTACTTGCTTCGAAACTAGGTTCTGCTGTACCGCAAGCCAACTTTGCAGAGCTCCTCCGAGACGTTGGGGTATTCGAACACGAGTATGGACTTGTCCGGGAGGTCTCGGGTGCGGTCCGCGCGGTTATCAAAATACTCCCCGCACTAGAGCAGATCTTTCGGCCAGACCCTCCGAACCGCTCGGCTGGTGGCGATGTTACGGATATTTTGCTCGACAAGATGCGTCCTCACCTGGACACCCTTCAAGCAAAGGGCATGGTGATGTACGGGCTTGGCGGAAATAAGATCGTCGTCTCCGATACCGGCGGCGGCGGTAATGTTATCGATTTCAAAATTCAGGTGCAGCCGTCCTACTATGCAATTGCGTCGAAGATTATGATCGCTTGAAGCTTGTGTCCGGAGCCGGAATGATGAATGAGCAACCATCCTATGCGGAATCCGACGACCGGCCCCGATCAATGCGTGATGCGGACGTGCGGGAGCGTCGCCGGGGTATGCTCCGTTTGCCGCACATTGCACCGCTGACCGCTTATGCTGCCAAGCTGCGTGAGCGTGATTCGGTACAAGTTCCTGAGTTTGACCCGTTTGACGGCGGTGTAGAGGCGCAAGTTCTCTTCTTGTTCGAGAAGCCCGGACCGATGACGGCTGAAAGAGGCAAGCGCCAAGGCTCAGGTTTTATCAGCCGTAATAACGATGATCCTACGGCGGAAGCGACCTTTGCTTTCATGCGACAAGCTGGGATACCACGAAAGCTCACGGCCACTTGGAACGTTATTCCGTGGTGGAACGAGACGGTAGACCTTACCAGCGATGAGTTACGGGACGGCTTAGTGTGTCTGGAAGCATTGATTGGCCTGCTGCCTAAACTGCGTGCGGTCGTAATGGTGGGCAAGAACGCAACAGCGGCAGGGCCTTGCCTCGGAACGATGAAGCTGGCGCTGTTCACATCCGATCATCCGTCGCCCCGAGTGAAAGCGCGTTGGCCAGAACGATGGAAAGCAATTCCATCGGACTGGGCCAAGGTTCACGAATTCATAGACGTGAGCGAAGCGGAATGAACGAACTGACCAGACTTCCTCAGGAATGGAGACCGCAATCGAGGTGGCGCAGCGTATGACCGGCCACTCAAACGCGAAAACTACCGGGCTTTACAATTCGGCGCAACAATGACATCAGCGTGGGTGAGGTGGAAAGAATGGGCATTTGAAAGTGACACTGACAATTAAATCCTACAGGATAGATTGCATATGCGTTGCTGTGATCGCTTGCTCGTTTGCTTCATGTGGTCCGGTTCAAGAAAGCCACGATACGGATGCCGACATGGTGCGCTTAGAACAGAAGCTGGGACAGCCCAATCGGTTATTGAGTTCGGAACTGGCCAACAAAGCTAGGAATGAGGGAATTAGCTTATTGGAGTTGAAAGAGGCGACAGCTAGAATTATCACCACTCGGGCGCACTTTGATGATCTGGACAAGACGCTGGCCACAGTCGCAGTCAAGTTTGCTGTTGTCGATAATATTCCTATCAACCAGTCAGCCGATTTGGTAATGCGGCTTGCCTATGACTTGGAAATGGGCTCAGACGCTCTCAAGATGTTAGGTGAGGCCGCAGAAGCTGCTAAACAAACTCCGAATCTAACAGGGGCAGGCGGAGTTCAGTTGGTCATAGATATGACACCGTATTGGAATCAGTTGCATCGGTTGACAGGTCGCCCTTTGGGAAAGATTGTACTTGAGAAAGCGGCCACCGTACTGACAGTTCAGAAAATTCTTTATACCACGTATCCGGGCGATCCCGACCCGGCAAAAGTTCTTCTTCGTGCGACTGGGCTATCTCCAGAAGGGCTGACAGATGAGAAGGCTCAGGCAACAAGTCAGCTGTTCAGCGCCTCTGAGTGGGCCAGCATCGTTAATCGGTTTAATCGGGGGGAACCCGACGTGGTCTTCAAGCAGATGCATTCACGATTGGCTGCGGATTTCAAGCAAATTGATGGCAGGTAATCTCTGTAGACCAGCGAGACGGAACTTAATTATAATTTATATTATACGGCTCTTTTTTGAGCCTGACATTTGATACACGTTAACCCCGCGATTGGCGCGGCTTCGGGCGACGTGTCAGAATCTACCATTGTGATACCAACCCGATCAGATTAACGAATACCGTCCAGCGATCAGTAGCCTAAGAACCTTAAGTAAAGGTGGACCTCGTTACGGCATTGCTCCTCCATACGCATGATAAAGGAAGTTATCATGCGTATTAGATGGATTGGCTCTCGTTTATAGAAACGTCTCGCCAATTTCTCGATAGGGACAGGGAAGGGAGCCTGGTGCCCTTGGTCGAAGCGGTGGACGAACTCTACCGAATAGCGCCGGAAAAAGTTCCTTTTGGGCGCGGCATAGAAGCTGACTGGTTTACCAAATGCTTTTTCCTATGCCACCGGGGCTTGCTATCAGCAGCGATGATCATGGCAAGCGGTTCACCGGAAGACGGGGAAGTAATCACGCGCCGGGCTTTAGAGGTGGCACAAACATGCCTCGCCATCAAGGTTGATCGGAAAAACTTAGACCTGTGGCTTTCTACTGAACTACGGCAAAAGCGCTGGCAACAACGCGGTAAAAAACAAAAGCCCGATTTTCTCTCCGTCAAATTTAAGGTGCACGGGGAACCGCTGTACGAAGGTCTAGGAGCGGAAATAGGCGCTCTGTCCGACTTCGCGGTGCACTTCACGCCGGAATTCTTTGGCCGATACGAGTGGGAGAAAAAGCCAGGGCCGGAAAGCGGCACCGAATACTACTTCGGCTTAAGAGAAGGTGACATCGAGAAAGGGTTTCTAAGGCTCTGCCGACATCATGTGCTGATCGTTCGCGCCTTCGACCGCTGCCAAGACGGGAAGCTGCTGCATCACCCGGAAGTTAAACAGGCTTTCGAATACGTGAACGCATTGCATGAGCGTTTTCGACAAACGCTTTTAACCACACTGACGGGAAAACATGAATAATAATCTGGCTTCCTATAAGCCGCCTCGTGGGTTGGCAACCTTAGCCGCCGCGCCGCCCAGCTTGTTTCTGCCGGACGCAAAAGCGGCCGAGCGTTTCTTCGATTTCTTCACCTCAAATATCCGCAACAAAAACACGCGCCGGGCTTATTACAAAGCCGTCTGCCGTTTCGCCGATTGGTGCGCGGGCAGGGGAGTGATCGACTTGGCGCGGGTCAAGCCCGTCCACGTCGCCACCTATATCGAGGCGCTTGCGGTCGACGTCGCCAAACCTACCGTCAAGCAACACCTGGCCGCGATCCGCATGCTGCTCGACTGGCTGGTGGTCGGCCATATCATCGACGTGAACCCCGCCCATGCCGTGCGCGGGCCGAAGTATGTCGTCAAGAAAGGCCGTACGCCGGTGCTGACTTCCGAGGAAGCCCGCGCCATGCTGGCCGCGATCGACGCCGGGACGCTCACCGGCCTCCGCGATCGCGCTCTGATCGGCACCATGATCTATACCTTTGCCCGCATCGGCGCCGTCCTGCAGATGAATGTCGGCGACTACTTCACGCAAGGACGCCGCGGCTGGGTGCAGCTGCATGAGAAGGGCGGCAAGGAGCATGCCGCGCCCTGCCATCACAAGCTGGAAGCCATGCTCGATGCGTATCTGGCGGCGGCCGGCATTGCGGGCGATGGGGAAGAGGCGTTGTTTCTTACCACCGGACGTTCCACCGGGACGCCGCAACGCATGACGCAGCCGGACGCTTACCGCATGATCCAGCGGCGCGCGCGCCAGGCCGGGATCGAAACCAAGATCGGCAATCACTCGCTGCGCGCCACCGGCATTACCGATTACCTCACCAACAACGGGACGCTCGAACATGCCCAGCAGATGGCCAATCATTCTTCGCCGCGCACAACGAAACTTTACGACCGGCGCAACGATGAGGTCGCGCTCGAAGAGTACGAGCGGGTGGGGATTTGATTCGCGGCTGAAGTCAACAAACCTTCAACCGGGCCAACCGTTGCGAAAAGCTCGCTGAGGAGATTAGGAACTTGGCGTGACCATATTCAGGGCCAAATTGCTCTATTCCCAAGGGTCATCCGAACACTTATGGTCGTTTAGAAAGCCTCTCAGTACTGTTGCGGCGCTAACCCCAAAATTCTGGCTCTTCTGGTCCATTTTGGCTCCGAAGTGAGTAGTGAGCGATTCAAGCAACGTCGCCTTCTCTTCCTTGGTAATAATCATGTGACTGACGTGATTCTGGAAATCGGGCTTTGGATCAAGCAGGGTCATAGCAACCAGAGGGGTGCCGTCCTTAAACAGTGTTTGGTCGATGTAATCCAGCCTCGCCCTAAGGGTAGGTAGCTCGGCAGCTAATCCGCCGTAATTAGCACCAGGTTTCTGTCCCGCTGCACCTGTCATAAGCGCCGTGAGAACTTCGATTAAACGCCGGAATACTGTAATTTTAGAGCCGTAGAAGCTCACTATGAACGGAATGAGTTCGTTGTAAGGAGGGTTGAGGCGCATACGCTTCAACATGGCGACTTCAGATTGCAATTCCAGTTGAAACAAAGTGTTGATGTGAATACCGCTCGGAATTTTTTCTGCGTCGTCAGCTTCCTTGAGCTCCTGCTTACCAGAGTCTCGGATAGTCTCGATTTGAGCTAATTCGCGTATGTATTCCGTTACAAACGCCAGGTGGGCGGTCTCCGGTTTCGGGGCAGCAAAAGCTGGCATATTTCCAGCGATCAAGGCACAGAACACGGGCAACATTCGCATGTTTTCAAGGCCGAGGGTTATGCAACATCGGCAAAAAAGACGTTTGTACCCGGCTCGGGAACCGCATCGCCGTCTTCACGTAAGCCTTCGAGATGAAACTCAATTGCTTCGTGAATATTGCGCTCGATTTCTGCCCGCGTGTCACCGGTCGAAACGCAACCGGGGAGATCCGGGACATAAGCGCAGTAATTGCTTTCGGGGACTCGTTCTATGACTACGGCGTATCTCATTGAGGTCTCCTGATTTGTGCCTGTTGAAAGATGCTTCGCAGAACCCCGGGACTCAAGTCGTCCCCCGGCTTCCCTGGGACTGTGACTCGCCCCTTCTTGGTCGGGTGAACATACTGGCGATGACTGCCCTTTTGTACCCGGAACCGCCATCCGTCTTCTTCGATCCATCGCAGTACATCCCGGACCTTCATTCCTAGGCTTTTTTGTGGATTGTCATCACAGTAATTTTACCCTTTGCGCCCGCCCGGTTTCTCCGAACGCGCAGAACAGCTCGCACAGTAGGCACGCGGACATGAGCTGATTACAAGAATGCCACCCCGTGCAGATCCTAAACGTTGGTTTAGGTTTGTACAGGGTGTTTTACCGATAGCGGAACTCGCTTTTTTTAGAGGTTACATCTTACTTTCTCGCATTCCATCATCATTGATACCGCTCACGGTTCAAAAATTCGCATAAGGTGCGCACAGCCGTAACAGCCCGGGACAATGTTGCACTCTCGACGATCAGGCGCGTACGCTTCGAGAAACTGCGTTTCCCTCTTGGATCGGCGAATTCTGACTTGGGATATTTTTTGGCGTAATGCGAAGTCTGAAATGTATCAAAGCTAAACAGATCGACGTTATGCGTAAAATCATTTCGCATAAGGATTACTTGCTCAAGAAGCTTGAGGTCCGCCCCGCTCGCTTCCCAGTCAATTTGAAGGTGATCGTGAAATAAGGTTTTGTAACGGCCAAACCAGCCATCACCCGGAACGGTTATTCGACCCTGCTGCTCCAAACCAAGCTCACGCATGTATCGATCGATAAAGGCGTGGAGAGTTGTTTGCAGCCAATCCAGAGCGGCTACGCCCGTGATGGTCATAGCTGCATCAGCTTTCTGCCATTCCTCGAAAAAGGCAGGCTCGTCATCCGGGTCATCCGGGTGTCGTTCATCGACGTAAGGCGGTTCCCCGGCTTCGATTTTGCTCATGATGCCCTCGAATGACGCTTTGGTCTGTGCGTAGTAATATTCGACTACACCGAGGCGTTGATTGAGGAAATGCATCATAGTTAGTCATTTCAGCCATGTCTGTCATTGTGACGCTATCGCTATCGTGCGAACAGGAGTTTCGACACACGGTCCAATGACCGCCATTTTTTGTGGCTTTGCTTTTGACAACTCCACGTGGCCCACTTTGATCATTTCACCTAGCCAACCTAAGTCATTGATTTCCCGTGCTCACGCAGGGTCTTGTCAACGCCGCTCTTTTTTCGTTTCTTGTGGCCTTTTATTCTTTGTCTCTTACGCTTCTCGATCGTTCTGCGGAAGCGATAAGGAATCGGTTTCCGGTCTCGATGTACGAGCCCGGTCCGTGATACGGTCCAATAGCGCCTTGCAGAGCCGCGCATTGGGAATCACCTGCGTCCATTCCGAGAACGGCAGATTAGTTGTAAGAATTACCGCCGCTTTCTCCGCCCGTTCCGCGATTACTTGGAACAGGAACTCCGCTCCTATGTCGGCCATCGGAAAGTATCCAACCTTATCGATGGCGATTAGATCGTAGCGGGCCCACCTGGCGAGCACGCGCCAAAGATTCAAAGGACGTTATCACACTCGATCCCAGACGACTAAACTCTGAAAACATACTATTTGGGGTCGATCTGTTTGCCGCAACCGTTACAGAACTTAGCGGTAGGCTGGTTTGCGGCACCACAATAAACACAAAATTCACCGGATGGGGTTGGTTTGGGCTGGCTCAAACCAAGAGAAAGAAATTGACTGTTATCCGGAATTTGTTTGCCCAGTAAAGGTTCTGGTATTTCGGAAGCGCGTATAGCCGGACTGAGAGTAGCCTGACACCGAGGACACCGAGTAGCCTGCGGGTGGATCCGTTCTTTGCAATATGGGCAGTTTGCATTTACGCCTGAGATGAACGCCATTGCTAAGCCGATCGGCCCGAGTACCACGCCCAAAAAGAACCAAAGGCAACCATTTGCACCACGATCCTGCGCTACCTTGGCAGCGCCTATTCCGCAAAAAAGCCAAATCAATAAAGCTAGTAGCCACATGTCATTGGAATGAACATGCTAGCACCATCATTTCGCGGTTGACGTGGGTCACTTCGCTGAATACGGTGCTTATCGGCTCCATCCATCGTCCCGATGGTCACATCACACTTCGCTTACGCGACCCGGTGGCACCGACGACTGTGTTCTTGTCGGGGTTATTTCTGGTGCTTCGGCATGTTCTGGCGCAGGACCTGGTTGATCAGGGACTGCCATCCTTTGCCCTCGTTGCGGAACGCTTCCAGCACATCCGGATCCAGGCGAATAGTCTGGTTGACCTTACGGTCTTCTTTCAACGGACGGCCCTTGCCACGCCGGAGCAGTTCGTCCGCTGCTTTTGCGCCAATAAGCCCCGGCAACACGTCAGCCGCAGGGCGAGCTTTGGCCATATCCTCTGGCGTCCATTCGGGATTATCCACATCGAGTCGCGTGGCGCTAAGTTTTTGGGTGTTGCTCATACAGTTTTTCCTCTTTTCGGTTCGCTTTCCTGAAGCTGATGATTCGCAGTTCATCCTCTCGGGGAGTTACGACAACTGCGTGCAGGCGGCCATTTAGGAGTGCCAGAACGCGCAAACGCAGCTCGCCATAATTACGACGGGTATCCTCAACAGTTAAGGCAGTAGACCATTCAAGTTCCGATGCAAGATCATAAGGACAGGCCGCGCTCGGTTACATTCCTGTCGTTCTTGGCCGGGTCGAAGGTGATGCGCATCTTGATTTAATGCTACAGCAATAATCCCACAGGAGAAGTTAGCTTTAATCTCACCTTGATGCGGCTCGAAAGCAGTCTGCCTTGAAGTTTTACCGGCTCCAGCCGTCGTCACGATCATGGCCCCGGTCGTGATCGCGCTCCGGCTCCTTCTCCCGCTCAGGCGCTTTATCGGAACGTGAGGGTGGCTGGCGCTGGGCAGCAGCTCGGCTCATCTTTGCCTGGATTCTTTCCTGGAACTGGTTGTGCTCGTGTTCAAAGACTTCCTTAAAGTGTTCCGGGTTTTCCTTAATTACCTTCAGGTTCTCCCGGGCTTCCTCAATCTGCCGCCCCTCCTTTTCGAGCTTCTGCTCATACGCCGGCTGCCGGGCACTCCAGGCATTCTCGAGCTTCTCTATCGTTCTCTGGCTACCCTCCAGGAACCGCTCGGCCTGGTAATGCTCCTGCTCGAGCGATTCCAGTGTGGCAGGTTTTTCCTGCAATCCTTTGTCGATCAGGAAGGATCGGACCGGGTGGTCATCATGCCATTTCTCGACAGCTTGGGCGGTCTTATCGACTGCTTCGGTTTGCCACTCGATGGTGCGGCTGGTTTCCCTCCAAGCTTGTGCGCCCGGTTCCCAACGATCGTTCTCCCAGATCTCCCGGGCATCTTTCACATCTGGGATGTCCTGCCCAGCCAAGTAGTCCCACTGCCCCAGGGTGGATTCCTGCGTTTTGTGGTAACTCCCTCTAAACAGTTCCTCCACTCGATCCAGCTCCCGTTGCCGGGTGGCCTCTTTCTCCCGCTCGGCGAGCTGGTCCCGAAGATCACTGATATCGATCACTACGCCGCGGCGTTCGTGGTTGTCTTCTTTCCCTCTGTGGAACTCGTCGGCCCGGTCTGAGGGTTCACCGCGGCGCTCCATCTGAATGACTTTCCAGCCCAGTTTGATCTGCGGTTCCCGGTCGAGCTCCGCGGCTCGCTCCGGCTCGTTTCTCCGCTCGGCTTCCTCGCGTTGATCGGCAAGCGACCGATGATCGACCCGTTCCTCCTGCCCGGCCCGTTCGAGGGAATCATTCACGCAATTAGCCCAGATCTCCCGAACCTCTGTAATCTCTTCCCGCGCCGGTCCAAGACCCATGGAAAGGCGCTTGGCATCGGAAAGCTCGATGTCGCATTTCTCGCCCAACCCGTCACTGGACACCTTGCGGGTAGTGGCTAACAGATGGGCATGCCAGTTGCGGTCATCGCCTTCCCGATCCGGCGCATGAACCGCAACATCCACAGCGCAGCCGTACCGGTCGGCAAGATCCTCGGCGAAGCTGACGGCCAGCTCGCGCCGTTCACCGTCGCCCACTTCTTCCGGGAGAGCGACTTCCCACTCGCGGGCGGTGCGTCCATCTTTCCGTTTCTCTGCTTCTTCGGCGGCGTTCCATAATTCCGAGCGGTCCCACTCTCCCGCATCATCGGGGAGCACCAGCTCGGAATAGATGACGCCGGAGCGGCGCGTGTAATCATGCTCGATTCCTTGACGCTCATCGAGCAGGCAATCGCCTGCTCGGTAAGCGGCAGCCGCAACCGAACTCCGGCCGGAGGATCGGGACAGCGGCTTGGTCGAGCAATGATAGATCGCCATGATGCGATCTAACTGCGCGCCTTTGCCGCC
>JAABUK010009735.1_pt1 | contig 13044 bp, 9 predicted proteins | sample 5559141 | NCBI WGS metagenome assembly JAABUK01 (sample SAMN10711869, study PRJNA513367) | rock metagenome | isolation source: Antarctica rocks | place: Antarctica: Victoria Land, Pudding Butte nord | collected 2016-01-03
CTGGCAGCACGATTACAACCACCTGCGGCCGCATGAGGCCCTTAACTTCTTAACCCCCATTGAGTTTCGTCAAGCTGCCTGACCTCTACTTTTGACTGGCTCACTTTAAAGGGGAGCTTACACGACCAGTTATTTTTGATGGCTTGTACCTCATAAAAATTGCGTTGCAAGGTGGTATCTAGCTTGAGCAACTCAATGAAGTGTGAAAAGCTTAGTCGGCTTAGTAGCAGGGATGGCGCCAGCCCCGACGTCGGGGAAGCCAATTGGTCAGACAGTGTCTGACCAATTGCAGTTGCGGGCAATGCAATACCTAGCTGCTGGAGCTTAGCACTCTCTCGCTCTAGCAGTGTGGGGTAGGTTTGGTAGAACTGGCGACATAGTTTGAGGTTTGTCAGAGAGAAACCGCTAACTCCCTGCTGGCGAAGCATACGCGCTAATTCACTAAGCACGCGTTCACCATATATGGCACGGTCGCTACCCTGTTGTTCATATTCCAAGATATAGCACCCAGCTAGCCAATTCCGAGCGGTTAACCAATAATTAACTTGTTGCAAAGCCGCAGCTTGCGACTGTGTATGCACGGAGCTTATTTGCTCCATTAAAATATTTAATGTATGCTCCATAAGTTTACTATTTTTAATTACACAAACAACATAATAACAGTTACTTGCATTTTATAAATAGAACTGATTTCAGGCTTAAAAAAAGCCCTGATTTCAGTTTCAAAAATAGGTTTACAATCAGTTTGGGTATGAGCCCTATTTATTGGCGGATTTTCGGCGTTCTTTCTTAATTTTCTCTTCAATAGCCTCTATAATAAAGCTGTGAATGGACTTTGGCTTTCTCCGAGGCTGAGCTTCTTTGATAGCCTGCAATTCCTGGAGCATGCTAGCGTAGAGTCGAAGCGTAAATGATTTCTGAATATCTTCCTCCTCCTTCGGCGCTTCAGGTATAGGAGTTACTACTGGTACTGGCCGTGTGGGACCTAATAGCAACTCATCAACAGACTCGGTAGGTTTGGCCAAGTGGGCCAATGAGATTTTCTGCTTGCTCATAGGATTACTTAGCGAGAGTAGCAACTATTTCGGCGGTCAGGGATTCGTAGTCTTGTAGGGCAGCACAAGTGGGGGCCCATTCATATAAGGATTTGCGCTGCACTTGCGCTTCCGCTACCGCTACATTCTCTCGAATGGTAGTAGTCATGAGTAACTGACCTAGGCTGGGGTGTTCGTGCATCGTTTCAACGAATTGATGGTGTAGACTACGGCGGTAGCTGGCCGCGTATTTCGTCAGAAAAAGGCCACCAACTCGCAAGTCAGGCGCAAAATTCTTCTTAATGCGTTCAACCAATTCCAGTAGGCTTTGCAAGCCGTTAAACGCAAAGAATTCTGGAGAGGTAGGAATAAATATCCGGTTAGCAGCCGTGATAGCAGCCAATGCTAGCGGAGAGTTAGGGGAAGGGTTAGTATCAAATATCACGTAGTCTACCTCGCTAGCTAAGCCTTCCAGCGCATTGCGTAACACTAGCGCATACATGGCATCGGCCCCTAACACCTTCTCGGCGGCGGCTAACGTAGAGGCAGCCGGTACCAGCCAAAGGTTATCCCTTACTGGTTGCATTACATCAACCAATCTTGCTCCTAATCCATCGATAACCTGCGTTAGACTCCGCGTGAGGTCTACTTCGGGCAAGCACTGCGTTAAGTTCATCTGAGGGTCACAATCTACTAGTAGCACCTTACTACCCTCACGAGCGAGACACTCTCCGACTGCCCAAGCAGATGTTGTCTTTGCAACTCCACCTTTTCTATTAACAAAAGTAATAATACGCATTTCATTCTTGTTTATCAGGTGATTACATAGAAAAAATAGAACTACTAACAGCCCTATTAGCGGTTGTATTATTAGGCTTGTTAACGAGCCTAGTAACAGGCGCAAACTTACGTCTGAAAATGAAACTACCGATAGTCCTCTAATTATCCTTCAATCATTTTTACCAATACCTGACATGAGCTGACCAGCTAGGCTGCTAAAAAATAAAAATATATACATAAATTACCCCCCCCCAAGTTTGCGAAGCTTTTATATTGGGCTGAGATAGTACTCTGTCACCCTTTTGAGATAGTTTCAAAAAAAAAAATGAACACGGTCTATTCAACATTTTTTTATTAATCTTATTATAATATTAAGGGTCTCATAACGTATTGATAGTCAATTTTTTATGAAGGTGAAGTCGTACGACTTCACCCTTGAGATAGTACGACTTCACCCTTGAGATAGTACGACTTCACCCTTGAGATAGTACGACTTCACCCTTGAGATAGTATGACTTCACCCTTGAGATAGTAATTTTTATTATCTCAAAACTTATCTCAAAAACTATCCAGGCTTATATTGTGCCGTATTAAGCTTTAGCACCATGTCCAAGAATCTGTTCCCTGGCACCACGTACGAGAAAAACCGCGGCCGTTGGAAAGCACAGGGTCGTATCAACGGGATAACCAAGAGTTTAGGTTATTTTGCTACCCAGGAGGAAGCCTATGAGGCAGTGGTGCGGGCCAAGAAAGAGGCTGGTTCAGCGCAACAACAATTGTTGTTGTTAGAGCCCGCGCCTGCGCTCAACCAGTTGCAGGTAGTCGAAAGCCAGCGGGGAGCCACTATTGCGCAGAGCAACGTGCTGATAGAGCGGCCCTGGGCAATGACAATCCTAGAGGCCAGAATATTTGTATTACTGCTACGGGGGCTCAAGCGAGATGAGGCGGACAGCCGGCGTATTGTGGTTCCACTTAGCGATTTAGTAGGACCTGCCTCCATTGGAGGCAAGGGCTATCAGTACTTGCATGCTGCGCTCGATAGCTTAGATGCAGTGCGTATTGAACTACCGATGCCCAACCGTCAAAAGGACTGGCATAAAGTGCCCTTGGTACACTCGCTAAAACTAGATAGTGGCCAAGGAACGTTGTCGGGATACTTCTCGGCCGATGTGCTGCCCTATCTAACCAATTTGGTTGACAATTTCACATTAGGCCAAGTGGCTGACTTACTTAGTATTAAGACACCCACTACGTATCGTTTTTACTGGCTTATTAAGTCTTGGGAATTTCGCTCGCCCGTGACTGTGAAGGTCGATAAGCTTCGTGAACTGACAACCGGAGTGAACACCTATCCACAGTTCACCGAATACCGGCGGAGTGTGCTTAAACCAGCACTGGATGAGCTTAATAGCTTAGATTTTGACATTACCTATAAGGAGAATAAGCTAGGTCGGAGTGTGAATTCGGTGGAATTTCACATTAGTAGCAAGACGAAGAAAAACGTTACGCAACTGGCATTGCCCTTGGAATCAGGTACGCTAGCTGAGGCTGCGGCGCTGCCGAAGTTGTCAGCATTAGAACAGAAGGTCAGCACCCGCCTCACGAAGCTTAGGTTGACGGAGGCCCAGATAAAGAAGGTGCTACATGTTCTGACTACCGAGGCCGAGCTAACCAAGCTTATGCAAGAGACTTACCCCATCCTGCGCGACTACGAATCCAAGGTCAAGCCGGGAGAGAATGTAGCTGCTGCCACGATGGTGCTGCTTAAGAGTACATTCCCGGCCGTTTGGGCTAGTAACTAACTAATTATCAGTTTAGTATAAAATAGCATTTCGCCAATTTTTCAGCATTTATACCATTATAAACTAGTTAGGGCGTGGGTATTTACAGCCCTTTTTAACTTAAGCTGAGAGGTACTTGGCGACGGTACTCGGCGATATCTTCAGCGCCCGCGCAATGGCCTGATTAGAAGCCCCGCTGGCTTTGAGGCACCGCACCTGCTCAATGACAGCAGCACTTTTAGCCGGGGCGCCCAGCTGCACGCCCGCCGCCTTTTTCTTAGCCAAGGCTGCCTTCGTATTCTCCGAAATCTTAATCAAGTCCTGCGCCGCGATGGTGGCCAGCATCGAGACGATGACGTCGCCAAATGGCCCCAACGAGTCGAGGTAGGGCTCGGTAAAGGATTTATAGTTCACCCCGTGGTCTTTGAGCTCCTTCAAGTAGCGCAACGTGGCTAAGGCTCCTTCGCGGCTGAAGCGGTCGAGCCGCCAGAACACCACTAGGTCAAACTTCTTTTGGTAGGCCTGCAGCAGTAGGGCCTTAAACTCGGTGCGGTCCGACTTACTCCCGGATTCCTGGTCGGTGAAGACGTGGTGCACCTGGCCGTGTTGCTCGGCGAAGGCCCGCAGCTGGTGCAGCTGGTTTTCGGTGTCCTGGCCTTTGTCCTTGGTCGATACGCGGGCGTAAATGGCGACTCGCATGTTAATTTCTATTCCCCCTTCTTCTCCTTACGCTTGCTAATGAAATCCCCTACCGTGTAGCAAGCCTGTATAAGTATAGTATGATTCCAGCGATAACTGTTAGTGCGAGAACTGGGGGTTCTGACAGGATGTCCCACATGGCCGAATTTACCCTCCAAAAAACGGTATCTGAAAACGCCCCTAAAAACCCGCGTTTCCGGGCCGTTTGAGCGGGTGGCTGAAGTCTCCAAGAAACGGTCGTTTTTTGGAGGGAAACGAAGAGTGTTTTCTTACCTGCTAGTATGCCCTACTTCCGCACCCTGTCTAGCACTGACCTTTTCCGAAGCAGCTACCGTGCCTTGGGGAAGCGTGGACGCACGCGGTGCGCACCAGCAGGCAGCAAGTTAACCGCGCTCCCCCTTCCTCCCTAAGACCGCCCTACCCGCTACCTTCGCAACGCTTACCCCTGGCACTGGCTACGACCTACTTGGCACGGGGCTTGCCAATTTTGCAGCTGTTGCCGTCTTGCCTGGCTCCTTTTTCCGCCCTTTCTTTTCCGCCCATGAAACGTCTTAGTTGGCTCCTCTTCCTTCCGTTCCTGCTGGGCCTATTTCCCGGCTACCCAACGCAGGCGCAGGACCAAATCCCACCTGCCCCGCGCAAGGGGTGGAGCCCCGCGGCGAAAGATGCGGCCATCGGCGGCGCGGCCGGCGCGTTGGGCGGTATTCTTATTAATGGCCGCAATCGCAAGGTAGGTAGTCTGCTGGGTGGCCTGGTAGGCGCGGGAGCGGGCTTTGCCCTCGGCAAGTATACGGATAACAAGCGCAAGGCGGCCGAAGCGGCCGCTGCCCAGCAAGCCGCTGCCCGGGAGCAGGCCGCGGCGGAGGCCCAAGCGGCCGAAGCGCAGCGCACCGTGGCTAGTACGCCCACGCCCGGCGCGCAGACTACGGCGCACGCCACCTCCCAGCGCGCTACTGCGGCTACCCACGTGCGCGCCGCGCACGCTGCCCAGCGCGCTACTGCGGCTACTGCCCGCGTGCGGGCCGCGCACGCGGCCGTCGCCCGCACGGCTGCCGCCCGCACGGCCGCCGAGCGCCGCCTCGCCGCTGAGCGGCGGGCGGAGGCGGCCCAGGCCGCCGGTACCGCCCCGGCCGTAGCCGACGTGGCGGTCGCCGCCGGCTACTTGACCAATCCGCACTTTGACCAATCCGGCACGCCGTATCCCGACTCCGTAGTGCTGCGCAAAAGCTGGTAGGTTACCCGGGTGTTTAGCTAGCCAAGCAGCTCCTAGGCCTGCTTCGCGGTACGGCAAGGCTTCCTGTATTTTCCCCAACCCTTCATGAAACGTTATCTACCTGCTAGCGGCGTTGCGCTGCTGTTGGCCGCCTGCTCGGGCAACGGCCAGCCCGCGGCCAGCTTATCCGCCGCTCCGGTCGCGGACCTTAACCAGCAATTTGTCAGCGCTTGGAACGCCAAGGATGCCAGCAAAGTGACCGCTATGCTAGCCGACGACGTGCAGTTTCTGCAAGGAGCCACGCACTTCGTCGGCAAGCAGGAAGTAACCAACCGCTGGGTTACGCCGACTATTGGCAGCATTGCGAACCTGAAAACCTACAGCGTGCGTACGGGCGCGGCAGGGGATGTTGCGTATGATGCGGGCACTTTTTCGGTGGAGGTGCTGCCGACCCCCACCGAAAAAAACACGGGTAACGGGACTGGCAACTACGTATTCGCTTGGCAGAAAGCGAGTGATGGCACCTGGAAAATCAATATGGCCCTCCTGGAAGACCTGCCGGTAGAAGAGAAAAGATAGGTAGCCTCCCCTAGGGAAGCGGCCCCGGCCCTAGTGGTGCCGGGGCCGCTTCCCTAGGGGGTGCTCCGCCGCCAACCTGCGCTAGGTACGCCTCGCCATTCAGTACGGGAGCCCGGTCTTTTGACCCTTCCTGGGGGATTCGCCGCAAGCGAAGTAGTAAGCGCACGCCCCGCGGAATTTCTAGCAAAAAGCGAGCGCCCCTCCCCTTCGTTACCTCCCTGGTAAGTGGCGTAGGCTACCTCCCTAACGTAACTCCAACCCAACTTTGCCGGCAACTGGTCGCCCCGCGTCAGCGGGGAGAAGTGCCTGCTTTACTGTTGGGAAGCCAACGGGTGTACGTGCGGCTAGGTCGTTTCTACTACGCCGCCAAGTAGGAGGGGAGGGCCAGTAGGGAAGCACAAGGAGGAGGTTCCAGTGCCAGTACCGCGCGCTAAAAAACGACTTGATTAAGCTAAAGCGGCCCCCGAAGCTATAGGTGCTGGCCTTGTGAGCCGAGTCGGCGGGTTTTCCCTAATGGAGTAACAACACCTGCCGACCTAAAAGGCCGGCTCATTTAACTAGTACCAGGGTTTTTCAGAACCCACTTCTTGACCCGGTAAAACCCGGCTTTTCGGTTGCTTGAGTGGGGTAGGAGAGGGGGTCTCGAAGGTGCACCTTGCTGAACCTACCTCTTCAAACCACTTCGAAAAAATATGCGGTCAACTATCCGTTTCTAATTAGACCACCCCAGCCGATGCCATCGCCGCCAGTTCGCCCGTGAGCTGGCGGCATATCAACCTGCACGGCGAGTATAACTTCTCCGACGAGGCCCTCAAAGACTCCCTGCACTTTGACAATGAGGCCCTTTTGGCTTTCAACTGGGGGCAGACCGCCAACCCATCCGTTTAACTGGACCAAGCTTTTAACTAAGGCCACACCTCGTTGACGGTCCGCACGCTCAAGCCCGCGAGTCAGGCCGCGTCCGAGGCCGTCAAATCCAAGGTAAACAGGCTTAGCAGACAGCAAAAGTTGACCGTCGAAACTTTGTTGGATTTATAATATTCGCTAAGCAATTGATTAATAGAAGTTTAATTTTCCTTTTCTGATTTTAAATTCTTAAGCTCCTCTGCTATTATTATTTTTTCTTGAGGACTATGCTTTCCGGCGTATACTTGCAGCACTATTACTTATCTACCGGTCAACGTCGGTAGTCCCGCGCACTCCTTTCGCTCTAGTTATAAATTACGGGTTGCATTAGAACACCTTACTATCCTTGCGGATACTAAGCCTTTCTCCTTATGCCCTGCCTGTTTAGAGCATCCGCGCGCTTTTCACTCGCTAGTTTCCGGGTAAAGCTTCCGTCCGCCAACTCCCTTCGCAACCAGAATGGAGTGGTTCTGGTAGAGACTGTTTACTTATTTTATCAATTTATAGTAGCATATATTTATCGAAGTACTTATTCCCTCCGCCGACCCGGCTGGTCATGTTCCCGTTGCGCCCATTACCCACCCCGCTCCTTGCGTATGAAAAGACCGCTTTACTCCGCCAGTGTCGTAGTGTTTCTTTGCCTACTAGCTGGGCTCACCGCAGTGAAGGCGCAGACTAGCCCGCCCACCGCTGGGGCTTATGGGCAAGTGTCAATTGCCTCGCCGACGGCCGCCTCCTTGGGTAAGTTCGTGGATATTCCCGTCAGCTACCATACGGGGATTCCCCAAATAAGCGTGCCCCTCTATACGATTAAAGAGGGTAGCCTCACTTTACCCATCAGCCTGAGCTACCACGCGGGGGGCATCAAAGTTCAGGAGCCCGCCAGTTGGGTGGGGACTGGTTGGGCCCTGAACGCCGGGGGAGTAATTACGCGCACGGTCGTTGGTGCCCCGGACGAAAGCGGTACCAGTATCGCGATAAGGGGCCATTTTAGCGATTATGGCTACAACAGTTATCTGATGATTGGCGCAGTAGTGGGCAACAGCTCTACTATGCGGCCGGGTCCCAACGATGTCGCCATTGCGAATGCCTTCTACGACGGGGAGCCGGATTTATTCTTCTTTAACTTCAACGGCTACTCGGGTAAGTTCTTCTTCAGTGACGACCGCACCCCCGTTATAGTGGATGGGCAGGATTTGAAAATTGAGTATTACTTCCCCCGCGAAAGCAGACCCAGCGGCAGTTACACGCTGGCCGACAATAATATTCAAGGCTTCATCATCACGGTTCCCACGGGCGATAAATACTATTTCGGCATCACGGATAGTCAGCCGTACGGGAGCAGCGGCCACGCCGGGGACAAGCCCGTGGAGATGACCTACACGGACTATGGGGATAGCCCGGGGGTAGATAACAACACGTATTCCAGCTATTACCTGAGCAAAATCGTGGCCGCGGACGGCATACATACCATCCAGTTTAGCTACCAGCGCGAGACGTACAGCTACTACACCTTGCTCACGAATCCCATCCCCGAACCGGTGTATGTAGACCCGAAGTATTTGGCAGACAATCCATTGTTAGGCGATTTAGCACTCCATCCAAAGTCTGCTCAGTTGGCCAAAGAGAATATTGATGGCGTCCGACTAGCTAAAATCAGTTTTTCCACAGGTTCAGTAGTGTTCAATGCGGCTGCCACGCCCCGCACCGATCTAAGTAGTTATTTATTAGGGGGCCTGGCTGAAATTATAAATACGGAGGCCAGGGCCTTAGATAATATCCAGATAAAGGATAACGGTACCAGCGCTCCTAATTTCTGCAAGCAATTCGCTTTTGCCTACAGCTATTTTGGCGGCGATGATACTAAACTAGCCCCGGGCCTGCTTACCCCCGATGGCTCCCCGATTAAAACCGATAAAACCCGGTTAAAACTTGACAGCGTACTAGAGCAGTCTTGTGACGGCACCGTAACCACTAAGCCCTGGAAATTCGCGTACAATGGCACGTTTTTACCGCGTCGTCTCTCTTATGCACAGGACCACTGGGGCTTTTACAACGGGGCGATTGATAATAATCGGCTGAATACCCTCATCCCCACCTACACCATAAGCGCTAACTTCTCCTACACTTCCGGCAATATCCCCGGCCCTGGCACGCAGGTTCCGGGGGCCAACCGCGATACCGACTCAACCGCGATGGCCGCCGGGATGCTGACTCAGGTAACCTATCCCACGGGCGGGAACGCCGTCTTTAAGTTTGAGCCTAATAACGTGTGGGTTAATTATACCAAGTGGGATTACCTCCCCCCCTTCACCATGTACGGGGACGCGGCAAATCTAGCGCACAACTACAATTATTATACTTTTAGCGCTAGTAGCTTCTACAAGCTGACGGTTGATTACAAGCGCGTAGCAGGGTGTACGAATACGGAGCCGGCTTCGGCCCTCTTCGGGTTTGGCGTTAGTGCCTACGCGTACGCGCCGGATACTACCCTGCTAGGTGCTAGCCCAACCTATCCCCATAAAGAATTTATCTATTCCCCTGGTGCTTTTCTCTCGAAGCGGCAGCGCATTCGACTCGATATGAGTTCCCCCTGCGCCGACCAGGCCGAAGTGAATCTCCAGGAAGTAGTCTTGCGCAACGTACAAGAGCACGCCCTGGCCGGCGGCCTGCGCATTAAGACCCTGACCCTGAAAGAGAGTCCCACTGCCGCTGGGATGGTAACGTCCTATGACTACCGGGAAGTAACCGGCCACTCAAGTGCTACCCTGTTTACCCGCCCGCGCTACGTGCAAGTGGTGCGCAACGATTTGGTAGCGCAGATTGGGTTCAGCGCGGATGGCTCACCTGATTCCTATAACCTAACTCCCCACGGGTGCCTGGGGCCGGAAACCGCCACGAATCAGCAGGTCTATCTCAAGTCGCCCTGCAACATCTTGCCGATGAGTACTACCCAGGGTAATCACCTTGGCTACAGCCGCGTCACGGTAACACGCACTGGCAATGGCCGCACGGAATACCGGTATTACTGCACCAGTGACCAGACGCTGGATACGGGCCAGGACTTGGGTAAAATATCCGGCGACGTGTGTTACCGCACGATTAATCCGGGCATCTGCGACCCGACTATTCCCCCCCTGCCGGCGCCCCCGGCGCACTTCGAGTTTAACCGGGGCCAGCTCGCCGCGGAAACCGATTATAATGAGCAGAACCAGTTGCTCAAACAAGTACAGTATACCTACCTCTATGACAGCAGCCGTATCGTTACGCCAGCTTACCTGACCAAATATGTGGCGCAAGCGCTGCTCGGCTGTACGTATGAGCGCAGAGGCTACTGGAAAAAGCAGACGAGCGTGGTAGAAACTGCCTATTCCCCCACGGGGCAGCCCTTCACCAAACAGCAAACAGCCTATTACGAGAGCCCCCATCACCACCAGCCCACGCGCCAGTCGGAAACAGGTCCCACCGGGGAGGTAGTAGAGACGCGCCACCAGTATGCGCTCGATATGACCGTACCGGCCTGTAGCAACTTGGATGACGGGACGGCCGCCTATGACCAGGCCTGTAGCACCTGTGATGCCACTTACGGGCGAGACTTTACGCAGTGCAACACGATGGGCTGCAAGTTTGACGCCTACATCGCGCATCTGGTCTGCCGGGTGAATGCGCGTAAAGCGTATGTAGCCTACCGGCGGGCCAACTTCACGGACCCCACGAATAGGTATCAACTAGCGCACAACCAGGCCAAGAGCAGCGCCGATGGCCAGCTCCAGCCGGTGCTGTACTTGCAGGATAGCTATCATAATGCGGAAGTAGAAACCAGCCACTGGAGAAATAGCCAGCTCCTGAGTGCTGCTTATACCACCTTCGGCCCCGGTCTCAATCAGGCCACTACCATGTACCCGGCCCGGCAGTACGGGCTATTTTTGGCTACTCCTGCGGTCAGCTTCATCCCGGCGGCCATCACGGGCAACAGCATCAGCCGCGACCCGCGCTACGCCAGTACGCCCGACCTGGCGCTGACCTTTGACCAGGGGGCCCTGGCGCAGGTGATTTCGCGAACGGCCCCGGTTACGTCCTACGTGTGGGGCTACAACAGTACCCTGCCGCTGGTGAAGGCTGCGGGCGTGCCCTATGCCACCCTGAGCGCCGCTTATCGCAGGGCAGGCGGGGATGTGGTGGCCTTGCGTAAGGACCTTGCGGTGGCCCATGCCTTGCTTGCTATTTATGCCTACCAGCCGCTGGTGGGAATGACGAACCAGACGGACCCCACCGGCCGGGCCACCAGCTTTGAGTATGATGCCCTGGGCCGGCTGCTGCGCACCCGCGACGAGCAGGGGCGCATCCTCTCCCAGCAGCAGTACCACTACGCCGGTACTAAGTAACGGTCGCCTCTTCTTTCTATTCTGCCTACCTGACGTCGTTACTATGCGCTGGACTATGCGCTGGACTACTACTGCACGCCGTTTAATCAGCTGCTTCAGCTCCTGGGGTTGGGCCAGCCTGATGCTGAAGCTCATCTTGTTACTCACCCCAGTGACTGGACGAGCCCAACCCGTGCCCGCTGGACAGGGCCTCGTAGCTGATTCCACTGAACTGCGTGTGTTGCACCAGCTCTACGTGGCTACACGTGGAACTACCTGGAAATCCCACACTAACTGGCCCGCTACTACAACCTGGCCCACTACGTTAACCAGCGCGGACTTTGCTACCTGGTATGGCGTAACGGTAAATAATGGTGATGTGAGCGCGCTAAACTTATTCCAAAATCAGTTAACCGGCACCCTTCCTGCTTCATTAAGTCAGCTCTCTCAGTTGCAGGAATTAATGTTATACCAAAACCAGCTAACTGGCTCTATGCCGGCCACCCTGGGTCAGCTCTCCCAGCTACGAGAACTGTACTTGGATAATAATCAGCTAACCGGCCCTATTCCGGCCACTCTGGGTCAGCTCTCTCAGCTACAAGACTTGTCTGTAGGCTACAATCGCCTCAGTGGCATCATTCCTCCACAACTCGGCCAACTCTCCCAATTAAGGCAATTAGGCCTATACGGGAATCAGCTTAGTGGCCCCTTGCCAGCGGAACTGGGTCAGCTTACTCAATTATACTACTTAGGCCTATTCCAAAATTATTTTAGCGGTACTATCCCTACTACATTCGGCCAACTTTCTCAGATAGGTGAATTATACTTGAGTAGCAACCGGCTTAGCGGCGTTATACCTACAGAGTTGGGTCAACTTACCACGTTACGTAGATTAGGATTAAGCAATAACCAACTCAGCGGCAATATCCCCACTACCTTAGGCCAGCTTCAATTATATAGTTTATTTATAGATAATAACCAACTTACGGGTGCCATTCCAGCTGAACTTGGCCAAATTTCTGGCTTACAGAATCTCTACCTTAATAATAATCAACTCTCCGGCGCTATTCCTGCTTCCCTTGGGCAGCTTGGCAGCTTGCTTTATCTAGAGTTGAATAGCAACCGCCTTTCCGGTGCTATTCCGGCCTCTCTTGGGCAGCTTAGCCGCCTACAATACCTTAGTCTCAATGACAATAAACTCAGTGGGTCCATTCCCGCGGAGGTAGGTAATCTGCCTGCTTTAAGCACCTTGTTTTTACAAAACAATATGCTTAGTGGGGAGGTACCAGCGACCTTATTTAAAAAACCCACTTTATCCTTAAACCTTACTATTAATAAGCTCACCGACATTCCCACTTTGGAGGGGATTACTAATGCAGCAGTTAATGCCTACCTCGCTAGCAATTACCTGGATTTTTCGGCTCTTGAACGTCTTTACCAAGGTCCTAGCAACCCACGCTTCAATCTGAGTTGCATTAATCAACAACCCTCCCCACAGGTCGATACCAGCAGCTTTACGGTGAGCAGTGCCTTAGTGCTGCAACCTCGCCGCCAGGGCTTGCACACCTACCAGTATCAGTGGCAACGGCTAGTGGGTGGGCAGTGGGCCGACCTACCCGGCGATACGCTAGCTACCAAAACCTGGACCCGGGCAACGGCGGCCGAACAGGGCACTTACCGCCGCCGCG
>JAABUK010009736.1_pt1 | contig 13039 bp, 11 predicted proteins | sample 5559141 | NCBI WGS metagenome assembly JAABUK01 (sample SAMN10711869, study PRJNA513367) | rock metagenome | isolation source: Antarctica rocks | place: Antarctica: Victoria Land, Pudding Butte nord | collected 2016-01-03
GGATGACAAAGTGCTCCCCTGGATCGGCTGGGACCGCCACGCCGATCCGGGCGCGGCGCTCGCGGCCTACCAGGCCGGGGCGCTGACCGTCCTCCCCGCCAGCCTGACCGGCGAACTGTTGTTGCAGAGCGCGCGGAACGCCCTGGCGGCGGTGGCACCATTCGGGACCAAGGGTGTCACCGAGCGACGCTACGAACGCGACGAGTCGATCGCGTTGGAGCGCGACGCGATCCTGGAAGTCCGTGAGGGGATCGTGGCGCAGACGGTGATCCACGCCGATGGTACGGAGGTGCTCCTCGGCCTCTGCGGGCCGGGCCAGTTGCTGATCGGCCACCCGGACGATAGCTGCTGCCTGCAATTGCTGGCCCATACCGAGGCCAGCGTCACCATTCGTACCTGGTCGGCGGCGGCGGCGCAGCCGAATTTCGCCGAGCGCTTGCGGGCGCGCTTGCGGCAGATGGAGGCGTGGTCGGCGATGGGCGCGCGGCACTATCTCGATCAGCGCGTCATCGGTATCCTCGGCCTGCTCGGCGAGCAGTTCGGGCGTCCGCAGGACGATGGCCTGCTGATCGATGTGCGGATCACGCACGCGCAGCTCGCCACCGCCGTCGGGGCGACCCGCACCACCGTGACGCGCATCCTCGGCGAGTTGCGCGCGCGCAAGCTGCTCACGACGGTTGGCAGTGGCGCGAGCGAGCGCTTCTGTCTGCGGAGCGTCGAACGGATCGATCACCAGTTGCGCTGACGCGTCGCGCGTCGCTTGTTCGGTGTGAAAGCACAACCCTCGCCGGTGCGGAAAGGCACCGCGCCGCGCGCCCCGGTCCGCTATCGTCGTAGTGTGCAGCGCCAGGCGGCGATAGTCCGCAGATCGGCGGATCAGGGGCAGGCAAGCTACCCGACGAGGGAGAAGGACAGCGCGGCTATGAGCGGACAAGCCGACGGCACGGTGAAGTGGTACCGCCCGGAGCAGGCGTACGGCTTCATCACCACCGCCGATGGTCACGATCTCTGCGTGCAGCGCAACGCCCTGAGCGATGGTCGCCCCTGGCTCGTCGATGGGCAAGAGGTCGCGTTCACCGTCCGCGCAGGGCTGAAGGACTCCGAGGCCGCCGATGTCCAGGTTGTGCGCGACGTCGAGGCGATCCCCGCCGTGTGCCAACGACTGTACGCGGGTGGCGGGCGCGATGATTACGGCGGTGACGTGCGCGGAGACGGCCGCTATGGTGCCGCGCCCCAGGCCGCGCCGCGCCCCTCCCGTGCGCCCCTACGCCGGCCCGATCCCGGGCGGTGCCGTGCCCGCCACGATGCTGCGTGTCGATCCCGCCGGACATTTCCTCTTCGCGCACGCCGCGAGCCTTGGCGAGGATGTCTACATGCATGGCGCGCTCTTCGGTGGGACCACCTCCGGCCCGGCGACGAGATCGCGATCACCATCGAGCGGAGCGAGCGTGGTTTACGCGCCCGTGCGCCGACTCCGCGCTGAGCGCCTCACATTACTCCTACCCGCTGGCTGATGATACCCTGGCCTCAGGCAGAAACATCGGACGATCCCCCTATGCCGCGCGCCTCGATGAGCAGCTAATGCGATAACGTATCAGCGGTCTGGTCGCCGGTGTGCAGCGGTGTGGCGAGGCGTGATCGCAGAATAGCGGGGTGTGTCATGGAGGGGGATCTGCCCCGACAGCAGCTGACAAGGGCTGACGCGAAGGGGCAGCCTTGCATCCCCACGGCGGTGCGGCGCGGCGGGCGGCTGCTCCTCAATCAGCAGATGTGGCTCTTCGGCCAGGACATCCGTCGCCCGGAGGGGAACGCGCTGATCGAGTACGGCTTCGCGCGGACGAAGCCGCCGGAAGGGGTCAAGGCGGGCAGCACCTATGCGATCTGCGAGCCGGACGGTATCAGCGTCTTCCTCTGGGGCTTCGGCCTCTTCTTCCATCATCCCGCGAGCGGCGGAATCTTCATTCCCCGCTTCGCCTTCACGCCGCGCCTCGCCCGCTTCGCGGGGCCGCCGGACCGATCGTGGGCCTGGCCGCAATTGCAGGAGTGTCGCGCGCCGCGCGATGCCGGCCAATGGGCGACGACGCGGCGCTTGTTCATCCCGGCCTTGCGCTGGATCGCGGCCTACGAGCGGTGGATCGTCGAGCGACGCGGCCTCGATTACCGTGAAGCGTGCATCGCCCCCTGGCCGCACGCGGCGATCCCGGCGGCGGCGCTCGATGACACCTGGCAACGGCTGATCGTGGATTGCGATGCCGGGATGAACACGTTCGTCGCCGCGCGCCTGCCGAAGACGACCGCATAATCCGCCCCGCCCCGCCAGTCGCATAGCCTCTCGTACCTGTGTGCCACCGTCGCGACGCACGTCCATGCGCCGCGCGCGCGTTGCGTTCGTCGTGCCCGTCACCCTTATCAAGGAGCTTCTCCACATGTCTGCCAATCGACCGCTCGCGCCGACCGTGACGCGCGAGCGCGGCGGTGGCGCTTCCCGCGCGATCTCCTGGCGTGCGGCTTCATCCTCTCGCTCGGCGGGGTGCTCCTGATCACCGTCTCGCTCGGCCCGATGGCGGCCGAGATCGGGGCGGCGTCGCTCCTCATCTGGGGGGTGACGGTGCCGATCGGCACCGTGCAGTGCCTCTCGCTGGCGGAGTTGGCCGGGCGCTTCCCCGCGAAGGTCGAGGGTGCGCCCGCCTACATCCACGAGGGCTTCATAGTCGCGGTCGTTGCTCTACGGGGCGGCGGCGTCCTGGGGCCACCGGGTGGCCTGGATCCCCGGTGTGGCGGTGAACCTGACGCTGGCCGCGACCTATCTCCGGGCGACCTTCTTCCCACCGATCAACATCCTCGCGCTGAATTCGCTCGGGTTGCGCCCCGGCGTCTGGTTCTCCGGCGTGATGGCGGTCTGCGCCCTCCTGCCGCTGCTGATCATCCTGGTCGCACCCCTCTTCTGCGCGGGGCTGTGGCAAGTGGCAAACCTCGCCCCGCTGCTGCCGCAAGAGCATTCCTGGCTGGCGCTCGGCACCTGGGCGCTCCCGGCGAAATGGGCCTTCGTCGCAGTCTGGTCGGCGTATGGCGCGGAGATGGTGACCGCCGTGGTCGGCGAACTCCGCGATCCACGACGCGAGGTGCGCGGCGCGGTCGCGGCGGTTTCGGCGGCGACCGCCCTGGCCTTCGTCCTGGTGCCGCTCGCGTTGCTCGGGATCATCGGCATCGCGGGGCTGGCGCAGGATCCCTACGTCGCGTTCCTCGCCGCCGCCGCGGTCTTCGGCGTGGCGGGTGGGCAGTCGGGACAATGCGCGAGGCGAGCAACGCGCCGGGTGTCGTCGGAAGGCCCGGCGCGGCGCTGTGTCCGCCGTGCGTCGTCCTTTCCCGTCAGCATCGTCCATGCCACACCGTTGGCCCGTGCTGCCGCGCTGCCGATTTGCCGCCACGCGCCGCCCGCCGTATACTCATCGCATGTACGTACATCCGTCGAGCCCCGATCGGCGACGAAGAGGAGCGAATTTGGTGCTGCATCGGCTGGCACAACCGGAGTCGACGCAGCCTCGCCGTGGCGGGGCATTGATGCCGCTCCTCCTCGCGGGCGGCGCGCTCTATCTGCTGGCCCTGGCGGCGATGCAGATCGGACCGCGCCCGCTGGCCTGGTTCGTGGCGCGCGGCGAGATGATCGCCACGATCTTCCTCGGCGTCTTCATCGAGGCGTTGCCGTTCCTGCTGATCGGCACGCTCGCGTCAGGAGCGATCCAGGTCTTTGTCTCGCCCGATCTGCTCCAGCGTTTCAGCCCGCGCTCGCCGGTCCTCGCCGCGCTGCTCGGCGCGACGATGGGCCTTTGCCTCCTGCCGGTCTGCGAGTGCGGGACGGTGCCAGCGACGCGGCGGTTGCTGGCGAAGGGGGCGCCATTGCCGCTCGGGATCGCGTTCCTGCTGGCGGCTCCGGCGGTCAATCCGGTGGTGATCGTCACCACCGCGATCGCCTTCCGCGATCAGCCATCGATCATCGTCGGCCGTGTGGTCCTGACGGTGCTGGTCGCCATGATCGTCGGCGTGATCGTCGGGCGGCGGGCCGGGGCGGATGCGGTGTTACCGCCGCCGGCCGGCGCGCATACCCACGACATCGGGGGGCATCGCGGGCTCGCGTTGCTGCGTCATACCGGCGAAGAATTCTTCGAGATGACCCGCTTTCTGACGCTCGGCGCGGCGATCGCCGCCACCTTCCAGGTGCTCGTGCCGCAACAGACCTTGCTCGGCCTCGGGCAGGGGGCGATCGTCTCAGTGCTGGTGCTGATGGGGCTGGCGGTGATCTTGTCCATCTGCTCGACCGTGGACGCCTTCGTCGCCCTCGCCTTCGCCGGGAGTTTCCTCCCCGGCGCGCTCCTGGCCTTCCTCGTCTTCGGCCCGATGATCGACTTGAAGAGCGTGCTCCTCTTCGAGACGACCTTCCGGCGGCGCACCGTCGCCGCGCTCGTCGCGCTGACGACGCTGTTGGTGGCCGGGATGACGATCGGGATCAATCTGGTGTTGGCGCGCTGATGGCGACGCTGACGCCACGGTGCCGTGGCGAGCGCAGGAGCACGCGATGAGGACGAGACGACGCCTGAACGGGGCCGCGCTGAGCGAGACGCTGCTGCTGGGCGGATTCGGCGTCATGCTGCTGCTGAAAGCCGGTGGCGGCGTGCTGGCCTACTACATCCACCCGCGCTACGCCCCGCTGGTGCTTGCCGGGGCGCTGGTCCTCTTGCTCCTCGCCGTCGTGCGTGCATGGGCGATCGGGGCGGGGGGTGAGTCGGCGCGCGGGCGGTGGCCGGGCTACCTGCTCCTCCTGCTGCCGCTGCTGATCGGCCTCTTCGTGCCGGCGCGCCCGCTCGGTGCGGACGCCCTGCCCGCCGATACGACCGTGACCAGCGGCGCGGGACAGGGCGGCATCCCGCTCGATGGCGATACGGCGGATTGGACGCTCCTCCAGTGGGGGACCGCGCTGGCGGTCGGCGGGCGCGACATCCGGGGCGCGGCGGTGGACGTGACCGGCTTCGTCTACCAGCATCCGCAGCGCACCTTCCCCGGCTTCACGGTCGCGCGCTACGCGATCGTCTGCTGCATCGCCGACGTGAAGGGGATCGGCGTGCCGGTCGCCTGGCCCGCAGGTGGCGAGCTCCCCGTGAACGGCTGGGTGCGCGTGCGCGGCACTTTCGGACGTACGACGATCGGGGGGCAGGAGACGCCCGCGATCCTCGCGACCACGGTCGAACCGGTGGCGCAGCCCGCCGAGCCGTATCTCTATCGCTAGGATCGCCACTCCCCGGTTGCAGAGGCTGTGGCGCTGGCGAAACCCCAGGACGCGGCGGCGATATCAACTTGCCCGCGCGGACGGGGGCAGCGAACAAGCATCTCCGCCCGCCCGCTGCCAGTACATTGCGACGATATCTGTCGAATAGCGGGCGACCGTTGGCCGCTACTGCGATTATGCTTGGCGCGACTGGTTTCCTTTCCGCGCGACCGGTGTGCCCCTCGCCCCATAGTGCCGCGCGATGGCTTTCCGTTGTGGAGGAACGATGGATCTGCTCGATCGCCTGCTCGGTCACGACGCCTGGACGACGCGCCAACTGCTGCTGCTGAGTCTCGATCTCGACGACGAGCAACTCGACCGTGCTTTCGACATCGGCCACAAGACGTTGCGCGCCACGTTCCGGCACCTGATCGGCAACATGGAGGTCTGGACCGATCTGCTGCGCGAGCGCCCGGTTCGCGCGCCCTCCGATCCGCGCGGCCAAGCATCGTCGATCGCCGGGCTGCTCACACGCCTGGACGCGATCGCCCCCGACTTCGCGGCGCTGGCAACCGGCATCCGCGATACGGGGCGTTGGGACGCGCTATGGACCGATGTGCTCGACGATCCGCCGCAGCAAAAGACCTATGGCGGGGCGATCGTTCACCTGATCACCCATAGCATGCACCATCGCAGCGAACTGCTCCACATCCTCGCGCGACTGGGTGTGCCCGATCTGCCGGAAGGCGATCTGCTGGGCTGGGAGCTGCGTCACAACGCTACGCCACACGCCTGACCCTGCGCCATATCTCGTCCCCGGCGAGCCAAGCCGCTCATGCTTCGCGGCACGGTTGCCTTTCCGGGCATTCTCCGTCAGTCATGTAAGCTGATGGGAATGCTCAGCTGCGGTGAGTATCCGCCCACCCAATGATGCGAAGTCGAAGCGTGGTCGGTGCGATTAAGCACCGGCCACGTTGCGCTCGTGGTGCCTTTTCAGACCGCGCACGTGTGTCGATCGGGACCACCCCAGCCGCACTATCGGCGTAGAGTGAGGCTGAAGCGGCCAGCGTTGGGCGTCGCGTGTTATCTGTGCGTACGCGGTCTGCGACGCACGAGTGGAAGTAGAGCTGGAAACGACATGGCAGGACTGAAAATGGCGATGAGCGAGCGACGGGTGACACGGCGTGGTTTCTTGCTGACCCTCTCGGCGGGGGCGGCGACCACGATCCTGGCCGCGTGCGGCGGAAGCATGACCCCGACGATCGCCCCGACCGCAGCCCCGGCGGCTGCCCCGACAGTCGCGGCCACCGCCGCCGCGACACGCGCCGCGACCACCGCAGCCGCAGCCCCCATCACTGTCTCGGCGACGAGCACCGTGGCGAGCGTGGCGACGCGGGCGGCTTCGCCGGTCGTCAGTGCCAGCCCAGCCACGAGCGTGACCCGCGCCGCCTCGCCGGTCGCGGTGGCCACCGCGCGGCAGATCGCGGTGGCCGCGACGACGACGCATATCCAAGATTTCTTGAAGAATGTCGGGGGCAATCGGCTCCTGGTCAGCGGCATCCTCAAGCCGAACGTCGATCCGCACGACTACGAAACGTCGGTGCAGGACGCGCAGACGATCAGTCGGGCGGAGATCATCTTCGTCTACGGTGTCGGACTCGATACGTTCATGGATAAGGCGATCGCCAACGCGAACAGCAAGGTTCCGACCATCACGGTGACGCGCGGGATCACGCCGCTCGCCGGGGACGCTCAGGAGCCGGATGGCGATCCGCACATGTGGTTCGATCCGACCCTCGCCCAGAAGATGGTCACGAACATCGGTGAGGCACTGGCGCAGTTCGACCCGCCCTCCGCCGTGTTCTACCGGCAGAATGTGCAAGCCTACAACGCGCAGATCGCGCAGATGGACACCCAAGTGCAGGGGATCTACAATCAGATCCCCGCCGTCGACCGCAAGTTAGTGACGAATCACGACGCCTTCCAGTACCTCGCCAAGCACTTCAGCCTGAACATCGTCGGGGCGGTGATCCCGAGCATCTCCGACGCCGCCGAGCCGACCGCCCAGGACATCAACGACCTGATCGACACGATCCGCGAGCAGCAGGTCAAGGCGATCTTCGCCGAGTCGTCGGCGAATCCGAAGGTGGCCCAGCAGGTCGCGCAGGAGACCGGCATCAAGATCGTGGACAACCTCTACGGCGATACCCTCGGCGCGCCGGGGAGCGATGGCGACACCTACCTCAAGATGATGGTCGCCGACGCGACGACAATCGTGACCGCGCTGAAATGAGCGAAACTCCGCCGACCACCCCGGCGACCCCGGCGATCGCCGTCCGCAACCTCACCGTCGAATATGGCGGCGCGCGCGCCCTGGACGCCGTGAGCATCGCCATCCCCGCCGGGGCGGTCACGGCGATCATCGGGCCGAACGGGGCCGGCAAGACGACGCTGTTGCACGCGCTGATGGGGATGCAGCGCGCGCAGGCGGGTACGGTCGCGTTCTTCGGCGAGCCGTTGAAAATGGCGCGGCGGCGGATCGCGTTCGTGCCGCAACGCGAGGCGGTCGACTGGCACTTCCCGGTCACCGTACAAGATGTGGTGCTGATGGGACGCTACCCGGCGACGCCGCTCGGACGCCGTCCGACCGCCGCCGACCGGGCGATCGCCGCCGAGTCGCTGGCGCACGTCGGTATGACGACCTTCGCCGGACGACAGATCGGCGCGCTCTCCGGTGGGCAGCAACAGCGCGTCTTCATCGCGCGCGCGCTGGCGCAGCAGGCCGAATTGCTGATCCTCGATGAGCCATTCACCGGGATCGACGCCGCCTCGCAAGAGACGATTTACGACCTGCTCGCCGAGTTCAAGGCGGCGGGGCGCTCGATCCTCCTCTCGACGCACGACCTGATGAGCGTGCGCGCGCACTGCGACTATCTGCTCTGCCTCAATCGCCAGGTGATCGCCTTCGGTCCCGCAGAGACGACCTTCCGGCTCGATGTGCTGGAACGGACCTATGGCGGGCGCATCTTTCATCTGCATGACAGCGCTGCGGCGCTCGGCGAAGGAATACTGCTACGATGATCCTCCCCCTCACCCTCCCGTTCGCCTCGCTCTGGTCCGACTATGCCTCGGTGGTGGGGAAGCAGTTCTTCCAGCACGCCCTGGTCGCCACGGTCCTGATCGGGGCGCTCTGCGGCGTGGTCGGCACCTACGTCGTCCTGCGCGGCTTCGCCTTCATCGGCGACGCGTTGGCGCACGCCTCCTTCCCCGGCGTCGCGGTCGCTTACCTGCTGGGGACGAATATCCTCGGCGGCGCGCTCGTGGCCGGCTTCGCCACCTCGGCGTTGATCGGCTTCCTGGCGCGGCATCGGCGTGTGAGCAACGACACCGCGATCGGCGTCCTCTTCGCCGGGGCGTTCGCGCTCGGGGTGATGATCATCAGCCGCCTGCGCTCGTACCGGAAGGATCTCGCCTCGCTCCTCTTCGGGAACATTCTGGGCGTCAGCACCACCGATCTCCTGATCATCGCCGGGATCGGCCTCTTCGTGATCCTGATGGTCGTCGTCTTCTATCAGGAATTACTGGTCAACTCGTTCGACCCGACCTACGCCGCCTCGCTCGGCTATCGCACCGGCCTCCTCGATCTGCTGACGCTCGGGCTGCTGACGTTGACGATCGTCGTCGGCTTGCAGGCGGTGGGCAATGTGCTGGTGGTGGCGCTGATCGTGACGCCGAGCGCGGCGGCGCGGCTCCTGACCGACCGGGTGCCGACGATGATGGCGCTCGGCGCGCTGATCGGGGCGGGGTCGGGCCTGCTCGGTCTCTTCATCTCCTACCCGCTCGATCTCGCGCCCGGCGCGACGATCGTGATGGTCGCGACCGTCTGCTTCTTCCTGGCGCTGCTCTTCTCGCCGAAGCAGGGCTTCATCACCGTGCGGCTGCTCGGGCGGCGGCGTGGCGCTATGGTGGCCGCGCCGCTGGAGCGACCGCTGGCGGGGTGAGAGCTTGTGGCGGGGGAGCGCTAGGGCAACGTGCATACGGGTTGAGCGCTGCAACCGGGGCTGAAGTACCCATGAAGGGCAGTAGCTCCCACCCATGAAGGGCGCACTGCCTCCGGGGGATACTATCCTCTCAGGGGGCTGGGCGCTATCGCAGGTTCAAACTTTTTGCGCGGCGCTGTAATACTGCGGCAGGGGGTGGCGGTGTCGCCGCCCCTTCACCGTTCCTGGTCGGCTGACGGGAACTGACCGCCGCCTTGCTCCCAGTGCAGCATCTCGACCTCGACCAGCGCGTCGGCCGCGAGCGCCTCGACCCCTTCGGGGATCACGAGGAGGCCGTTGGCGCGCGTCAGCGCCGTCAGCACCCCCGAGCCCTGCTCGCCGGTCGGGCGTACGATCGGCCCGTCCGGCCCGGCGGTGACGAGCGCGCGGACGTAATGTTGACGCCCGCCGCCGTTGCGGACCCGCTCGGTGAGGCGCGCGCGGATCGTCGGCTTATCGAGCGCGGCGTGGCCGAGCTGGCGGAGGATGATCGGGCGGGCGAAAAGCTCGAACGAGACGTAGGCGGCGACCGGGTTGCCGGGCAGACCGAGGAAGGGCTTGCCGCCGAGCTGGCCGTAGGCGAGCGGCTTCCCCGGCTTCATCCGCACCTGCCAGATGTCGATCCGCCCCTCCGCACGCAGCACATCCTTGACCATGTCGTAATCGCCCAGCGACACCCCCCCGGAGGTGAGGATCAGGTCGGCGTCGCGCGCGGCGGCGAGGGTCGCGGTCAGCTCCGCGACCGTATCGCGCGCCACGCCGAGGAGACGCGGCACGCCGCCATAGCGCCGGACGAGTGCGGCGAGTGTGGTGCTGTTGCTGTCGCGGATCTGTCCCGGAGCTAACGGCTGGCCGGGCGGGACCACCTCATCGCCGGTGGAGACGATCGCGACCTGCGGGCGGCGATGGACCCTGACACGCCCGTAGCCGAGCGAGGCGAGGACGCCGAGTTCGGCGGGGCGTAGCGCCGTTCCGGCCACCAGGGCGATGTTCCCCGCGCGCAGATCCTCGCCCGCCTCGCGCACATTGATCGCCGGGCCTTGCGCCACGAAGATGGCGACCCTCGACTCCTCGCTGTCGTGCGCCGGTTCGTGCGCCGCGTCGCGCGTCGGCTCATCGGTCTCCTCGAAGCGCACCACCGTGTCCGCGCCGGGCGGCAACGGTGCGCCGGTCATGATGCGGATCGCCGTGCCGGACGTCACGGTGCCGCGCGGCGCGTAGCCGGCCGGCCCTTCGGCGATCACGTGCAGGCGGGTCGGCGTCGCGCGGGTGGCGTGATCGAGGTCGGCGGCGCGCACCGCGTAGCCATCCATCGCGGAGTTGCGGAATGGGGGGATGTCGGCGGTCGCGATTATCGTGTCGGCCAGCACGAGGCCGAGGGCATCGAGGAGCGGCACCTCCTCTGCGGGCAGGGGGGCGACGCCCGCGAGGATCGCGCGCCGCGCCGCCTCCACCCCGATCATGCCGTCATCATCCGCACCCGTCATGTCGTCGCCCCATACCGCTTCGCTACCCGACAATACAACGGGCGGGAGCTTCTGTCGCCCCCACCCGTGCGTGCTCCCGTTGTGTGACCAGTCGCTACGATGCCGCGCGGAGCCGGTCCATCGCCTCGACCAGCTCGCTCACCGCGCCCGCCGACTTGTCCAGCGCCGCGCGCTCCTCGTCGGTCAGGGTGATCTCGATCACTTCCTTCAGACCGCCCGCGCCGAGCTTGATCGGCACGCCGACGTAGAGGTCGTTGATGCCGTACTGCCCGCTCAGGTAGACGCTGCACGGCAGGATGCGGTTCTTATCGAGCATGATCGCGTCCACCATAGCGGCGGCGGCGGCACCGGGGGCATAGTAGGCGCTGGTGCCGAGCAATTGCACCAGCTCGCCGCCACCATTCGCCGTGCGCGCGGTGATCTCGGCGATCCGCTCGGCAGAGATCAGCTCGGTGATCGGGATCCCGGCCACGGTGGAATAGCGCGGCAGCGGCACCATCGTGTCGCCGTGCCCGCCGAGGACGAACGCGGAGACATCCTCGATCGAGACGCCGAGTTCCATCGCGATGAAGGTGCGGAAACGGGCCGAGTCGAGCACGCCGGCCTGCCCGATCACACGCTCTTTCGGGAAGCCGGATTCTTTCAGCGCGATGTGGCACATCGCGTCCAGCGGGTTGGTGACGACGATGATCACCGCGTTCGGGCTGCGACCCGCGATCTCGCGCGTCACCGACCCGACGATGTTCATGTTGATCTTCAGCAGATCGTCGCGGCTCATCCCCGGCTTGCGCGGCGAGCCGGAGGTGATCACCACCACGTCCGACCCTGCGGTCGCGTCGTAATCGTTCGCGCCGGTGATGATCGAGTTGAAGCCGATCACCGGACCGGCCTGCATCAGGTCGAGCGCCTTGCCCTGCGGCATGTTCGGTACGATGTCGATCAGCACCACATCGGCGTAGCCGCGCCCCGCGACGTACTGCGCGGTCGTCGCCCCGACCGCTCCGGCCCCGACTATCGTGACCTTGCCCCGCATTTCGTCCCCTCTTTCGCTCGCGTTTTCGGCGTGTGCCGCCGTCGCTGCGGCTCCCAAACGGGAGCATGATACCATACTAAGGTGTTCGGTTCGGCCCCGCAACGGCTGTGGCCTCCGGAGCCCCCGCACGTATGACACCGCCCCACCTGTGAGTACGAAAGCGTCTGGAGTGTGGCTTACCATGTCCGATTACACGATCCCTTTCGCGCAGCGCACCCTCACCTTCACCCTGCCCGCCGGGATGCGCGGCACCGTCGCCGCCTCGCGGCAGTCGCCGCCGCTGGAAGCGGAGCGGGCGATCCGTAAGGCGCTCGCCACGCCGCTCGGCGCGCCGACCCTCGATCAACTCGCCAGACCGGGCGCGCGCGTCTGCATCGCCGTCACCGACGCGACGCGGGCCTGCCCCGATCGGCTGCTGGTGCCGCCTCTCCTGGCGCTCCTCGCAAGTGCGGGCGTGGCGCGGGAGGATATCACGATCCTCGTCGCCACCGGCCTGCACCGCGACAGCACGCCGGAGGAGAAGCGCGAGAAACTCGGGGCGGCGATCGTGGAGGGGTACACGGTGCTCGACCACCATGCGCGCGACGCGGCGGGGCTGACCGATCTCGGCGCGGGGCCAGGGGGCTGTCCGCTCGTCGTCAACCGCCGCGCCTACGAATCCGACCTGATCATCGCCACCGGCGTGGTCGAGCCGCACCAGTACGCGGGCTACAGTGGCGGCGGGAAGACGTTGGCGATCGGCTGCGGCGGCGAGGCGACGATCGCCTTCACCCACGGCCCGGAGATGCTCGATCAACCGGCGACCCGCCTCGGGCGGATCGCCGATAACCCGTTCCAGGCGATCGTGCGCGAGGCCGCGCGGCGGGCGGGGCTGCGCTTCGTCGTCAACGTCATCCTCGATGACGAGGGGGCGATCATCGCCGTCGCCGCCGGTGCGCCAGAGGCGGTCCACGACCAGCTGGTGGCGACCGGGCGGGCGCACTATCTCGCGCCGATCCCGCACCAGTACGACGCTGCGATCGCGGGGGTCGGCGGGCCGAAGGATGCGAACCTCTATCAGGCCACGCGCGCCGCGTCCTATCTGCACTTCGCGCCGACCCCGACGGTGCGCGCCGGGGGCATCATCATCGTCCCCGCCTCATTGCCGGAAGGGGCGGGGCAGGGGACCGGCGAGGAGCGCTTCTACCGTGCGTTGAGCGAGGCCCCGAATCCACAAGCG
>JAABUK010009737.1_pt1 | contig 13039 bp, 9 predicted proteins | sample 5559141 | NCBI WGS metagenome assembly JAABUK01 (sample SAMN10711869, study PRJNA513367) | rock metagenome | isolation source: Antarctica rocks | place: Antarctica: Victoria Land, Pudding Butte nord | collected 2016-01-03
GCACCGGATCATCGTGCTCAACTTCGGCGGGAAGATCGCCGAGGGCACTCCCGAACAGATCCAGCGCAACCCCGAAGTGGTCGCGGCCTACCTGGGCACGCCGGCCGACGAGGTAGCCGAGGGTGATCTCAGCCAGCCGGAGCTACACCGGATCGACACCGCCAGAACGCTGGACGAGCTGACCGGGCAGGCGCCAGATGCCGGCCGGCACGACAGAGGGGAGTCCCGGCCGTGACCGAGGTGCTGCTGCGGGTGGAGAATATCGAAGTACGCTACGGGGCCATCAAGGCGCTCAAGGGTGTCAGCTTCGACGTCCACGAGGGCGAGGTGGTGGCGCTGCTCGGTGCCAACGGGGCCGGCAAGACCACCACCCAGAAGACGGTCTCGGGCATGCTGCGGCCGTCCCTGGGCCAGATCGTGTACGAGGGTGAGCGGATCGACGGAATCCCCGCCCACCGGCTGATCAGCCTCGGCATCTGCCACGTTCCCGAGGGCCGGCGGGTGTTTCCGCGGATGACGGTGCACGAGAACCTGGAGATGGGCGCGTTCCGGTTCAAGCGGCCGGATCCGCAGCTGTTCGCGCACGTCCTGGAACTTTTCCCGCGGTTGGGTGAGCGGATTCGGCAGCAGGCCGGCACGCTGTCCGGCGGCGAGCAGCAGATGCTGGCGATCGGCCGCGCGCTGATGGGCAAGCCGCGGCTGTTGCTGCTCGACGAGCCGTCGATGGGTCTGGCGCCGCTGATCGTCAAGCAGATCTTCGACATCGTCCGCGAGATCAACTCCGGCGGGGTGACAGTGCTGATCGTCGAGCAGAACGCCGCCCAGGCGCTGGCGCTGGCCAACCGCGGCTACGTCCTGGAGACCGGTGAGCTCGTCCTGACCGGCACCGGTGCCGAGCTGCTGGCCGACGACCGGGTGCGGGCCGCCTATCTCGGCGAGGAGATCGCGTCCTACAGTTGAGCGGTCCTACAGCTCAGCGGTCCTGAAGTTGAGCGGTCCTGAAGTTGAGCGATCAGAAGTTGAGCGATCAGCAAGTTGAGCGATCAGAAGTTGAGCGATCAGAAGTTGAGCGATCAGCAAGTTGGCCGCTCTGGGTCTTCGTGGTTGCCCGACACGGCGATGTGATCACGCTCGGTAACCCAGCTGTAACGGGCGGTTCATGGCGGCTTGGGCGCGAGCGGCGGGCACGATTTTGCCCCTGTCGGACTGCCTCGCAAGCGCGCTAGTGTGCGTTCGGGTTCGGATAAGTCAACAAACTCGCCCAGCGCCGGTGACCAACTCGAAATAGGGAGTGGATGTGTCGAGAGGCAACGTACGGATCAGGCCGGCCGTCACCTCGGACATCACCGAACTGATCACGCTGACTGTCGACAACGGGGTCACCGAGCACGTCGGGCGGCGCGTCCGCAAGGGCGATCCGAGTTCCCTCGCCGACCGCTACCGGACCTTGCTGTCTGACCTCGATCGGCTGGTGCTGGTAGCGGTGGACGAGGCCAGCCAGCAGCTCGTCGGCTTCGCGGTGATGCTCGAGGAGCACATCGGCGTGCTGGTGCCGACCACCACGCTCTACATCTCCCACCTGCTGGTGGCGCCGTCCTTTCGCAAGCGTGGCGCCGGCCGGGCGCTGCTGACCGGAGCGGTCCGGCACGCCGAGGACCGCGAGATCGACCATCTCGTCGTCGGTGTGCAGGCAGGTGCCCGCGACGCCAATCGCTATCTGGCCCGGCTGGGCTTCGCGCCGCTGGTGGTGCGCCGGATCGCCTCGGTGGCCGCGCTGCGCCGCAGCCTCGGGATCGCCGACACCATGGACCGGGTCGCCCTTCGCCGGCGCCGCACGGTGCGCGGGGTGATCCCCAGCCGTGTGGTAGGCAGAGGGGCATGACGACCCCCGCACAGCAAGCGATCCTCGACGAGCTGCACAAGCGCTGGGAAGGCTCGCAGGAACAGCTCACCGAGCGGCTCGGCATCGAGCTCGTCGATACCGACCCGAACCACCTGGTGGCCACCATGCCGGTGTCGGGCAACCTGCAGCCCTACGGCCTGCTGCACGGCGGCGCGTCCGCGGCGCTGGCCGAGACCGTCGGTTCGTACTCGGCGGCGATGCTGGCCGGCCCCGACAACATCGCGGTCGGAATCGAACTCAACTGCAGCCACACCAGGTCGGCCACCTCCGGGCTGGTGACCGCGGTCTGCACGCCGATCCACGTCGGCCGGACGCTGTCGCTGTTCGAGGTCGTGATCACCGACGAGAACGGGCGCCGGACCTGCACCGCCCGGCTCACCTGCGCCATCCGGCCCGCGCACTCGGCCGGCCTGGCCGGCCACACCTGAGCGGCGGTGGCTGTCGGGCCCCTGGCCTAGACTCAGCCACCGTGACGGACGCTGCAGCTTCGACCCCCAGGTTGCTCCTGGTCGACGGTCATTCGATCGCCTACCGGGCCTTCTACGCGCTGCCGGTCGAGAACTTCTCCACCAGCACCGGCCAGCCGACCAACGCGGTGTTCGGCTTCACTTCCATGCTGATCAACCTGCTGCGTGACGAGCAGCCCAGCCACCTGGCGGTGGCCTTCGACGTCAGCCGGCAGACGTTTCGCAGCGACTCCTACCCGGAGTACAAGGCCAACCGGTCCAGCACGCCGCAGCCCTTCCAGGGTCAGGTGTCGCTGATCCAGGAGGTGCTGACCGCGCTGCGCATCCCGATGCTCTCGGTGCCCGGCTACGAGGCCGACGACGTGATCGCCACGCTCACCCGCGAAGCCGCCGAGCACGGCATGCAGGTGCTGATCTGCACCGGCGACCGGGACGCGCTGCAGCTGGTCAGCGACCAGGTCACGGTGCTGTACCCGCGCAAGGGAGTCTCCGAGTTGACCCGGTTCACGCCGCAGGAGGTGCAGGCCAAGTACGACCTGACCCCGGCCCAGTACCCGGACTTCGCCGCCCTGCGCGGTGATCCCAGCGACAACCTGCCGGGCATCGCCGGCGTCGGTGAGAAGACCGCGGCCAAGTGGATCCGGGAGTACGGCTCGCTCGAGCAGCTGGTCGAGCGGGTCGACGAGGTCAAGGGCAAGGTCGGCGACGCGTTGCGCGAGAACCTCGGCTCGGTGCTGCGCAATGCCCAGCTGACCAGGCTGATCCGCGACATCGACCTCGACCTCGGGGTCAGCGAGCTCAGCCGTCAGCAGTGGGACCGTGACGAGGTCCATCAGCTGTTCGATAACCTGCAGTTCCGGGTGCTGCGCGAGCGGCTGTTCGCCACCCTGTCGGCTCCCGAGCCGGAGGCGTCCGAAGGCTTCGACGTCGATGTCGTCCGGCTCGACCCCGACCTGGTGGCCGGTTACCTTAGCGAGCATGCCAGCGACGGCCGCCGGGTCGGGCTCTCCTTCGGCGGCACCTGGGGCCGCGGCACCGGCACCCTCAACTCGGTGACGCTGGCGTGCGCCGACGGCACCGCCGGCTGGATCGATGTCGCCGGTCTGAGCGAGGCCGACGACAAGGCGCTGACGGCCTGGCTGGCCGATCCGGAGATCCCGAAGGCCGCCCACGACATCAAGGGCCCGGTGCTGGCCGTGACGCAGCACGGTTGGACCCTGGCGGGGGTCACCTCCGACACCCAGCTGGCCGCCTACCTCGTGCAGCCGGGCCAGCGCGCGTTCGACCTTGCCGACCTGGCGCTGCGCTACCTCAAGCGCGAACTGCGCGACGAGGCCGACTCCGAGACCGGCCAGCTGACCTTGGAGGGTGGCCTCGAAGAGTCCGACAACGCCCGCGCGCAGGCCGAGGCGGTGCGCGCCTCGGCGGTGCGCGACCTCGCCGACGCCCTCGACGCCGAGCTGGCCGGCCGGGGTGGCACCGCCCTGCTCACCGACCTCGAGCTGCCGCTGACCTTCGTACTGGCCGATATCGAAGCGACCGGCATCGCCGCCGACACCGACCACCTGGTCGAGCTGCAGTCAGAACTCGGCGCGGCGGTCCTGGATGCCGAGTCCGAGGCGCACGCCCTGGTCGGCCGCCGGTTCAACCTCGGTTCGCCCAAGCAGCTGCAGCAGATCCTCTTCGACGAGCTCGACCTGCCCAAGACGAAGCGGACCAAGACCGGTTACACCACCGACGCCGACGCGCTCGGCTGGCTGGCCGAGGCCAGTGACAACCCGCTGCTGCCGTTCCTGCTGCGCCACCGCGAGGTGACCAGGCTGAAGTCGGTGGTCGACTCCCTGCTGCCGATGGTCGATGACCTCGGCCGGGTGCACACCACGTTCAACCAGACCATCGCGGCCACCGGCCGGCTCTCCAGCGTCGACCCCAACCTGCAGAACATCCCGATCCGGACGGCCGAAGGCCGCCGGATCAGGCAGGCGTTCATCGTCGGCACCAAGCCCGCCGGGGCGTTCGAATCGCTGATGACCGCCGATTACAGCCAGATCGAGATGCGGATCATGGCGCACCTGTCCGAAGATGCCGGCCTCATCGAGGCCTTCAGCTCGGGGGAGGATCTGCACACCTTCGTGGCCGCGCGTGCCTTCGACGTGCCGCCGGACGCTGTGGACGCCGACCTGCGCCGCCGGGTGAAGGCGATGAGCTACGGGCTGGCCTACGGCCTGTCGGCTTATGGCCTCGCCCAGCAGCTCAAGATCACCACCGACGAGGCGAAGGGGCAGATGGAGGCTTACTTCGCCCGTTTCGGCGGCGTCCGCAACTACCTGCACTCGGTTGTCGACGAGGCCCGCCGCACCGGCTACACCGAGACGATCATGGGCCGCCGGCGTTACCTGCCCGACCTCAACTCCGACAACCGGCAACGGCGCGAGATGGCCGAGCGGATGGCGCTCAACGCCCCGATCCAGGGCAGCGCCGCCGACATCATCAAGGTCGCGATGCTCGGCGTGCAACGCTCGCTGCGCGAGGGCGGCCTCGCGTCGCGGTTGCTGCTGCAGGTGCACGACGAACTGGTTCTGGAGATCGCGACCGGCGAGCGCGAGCAGGTCGAACAGCTGGTGCGCCACGAGATGGCGGCCGCGGTCGAGCTGACCGTGAACCTGGATGTCAGCGTCGGGCTGGGTCCGAACTGGGACGACGCGGCGCACTGAGCGGCTCGGCACGCCGCCGCGGACTGACCGGGTCGGCTAGTACGGGTCGGTCCGGTCGTGGTGGCCGACCAGCCGGGCCAGCGGGTACAGCCTGAGCCGTAGCAGCACCTTGATGCCGACATTGCGCAGCCACCACGGCAGCTCGGCGACGATCCGCAGCCGATCCGCCAGGGTGACCCGCCCCACCTCGAACCGCGCGAGCGAGCCGGCCCGGTCGAGGTAGCGCAGCCGCCGGCTGGGCAGCACGTGGCGCAGCAGCCCCAGCGTGACACCGATCGAGGAGTAGGCGTCGTGAATGCAGAGCCGGGCGCCCTCGGGCAGGAACTCGCTCCAGCGCAGATCATCCGACAGCGTCCAATAGTCGTGCTTGCCGTCGATGTAGAGAAAGCCGATCGGCTCCGCCCAGGACGGCCTGAGCTCGGTGCTCTTGACTTGCCGCAGCTCGACCCGGCCGGCCAGCCCGGCCCGCTGCAAGTGGGCGGCGAACCGGTCCTTGGTCGCCAGGCCGCCGAACATGGCACCGCCGACGAACGGGTCGATCGCGACCACCCTGGCCCGCGGCGCGGCGCCGGCGAGCACCACCGTCGAGCGTCCCTGGTGGCTGCCGATCTCGACGATCAGAGCGCCGGCCGGCACCTGTCGCGCCTCGGTCCACAGCGACCGGGCCTGGTCCTCGGTCAGCCAGCCGCCGATGTCGTGCGCCTGCGCGAACACCGATTCGAAGGCGTGCTCCGGTTCGAGGTCCGAATACACCGGCTCTGAGGTGGCTGGTTGCTGATCTGCGGGCACCGCTGGACAGTACGGCAGGCCAGATCACGATGTAGCCACCGTGCCGGGTCTGGGCCGGTCCGGCCGCCGGCATTGGTGTTGGATACTCGGCATGCCCGTACCCCACTCCCGCCGTGGCGGCGTGGTCGCCGTCGGCGGCACCGCCCTGTTCGCCCTGCTGCTCTCCGGTTGCAGCACCAGCACCTCGACCGCCGTGCCCAGCCGTGAGAAAGGGGTGCGGTCCGGTGACAGCAACGTCAAGATGACCGACTGCGCCTCGCAGTGCACCGGTGAGATCGACGGCGCGAAGTACACCATCAAGCTGCCGCAGAAGTGGAATGGCTCGCTGCTGCTGTACTCCCACGGCTACCGCTTCGCCGCACCCATCCCGCCCAGCAACGCTCCGGTCCGTACCGACGCGCAGGTGTCCTCCAGCGACGCCGACGGAACCGGTTCCGATCCGTTGAGCACCAAGCTGCTCGATGCCGGCTACGCCCTGGCCGGCTCGTCCTACAAGTCCAACGGCTGGGCGGTCGCCGATGGCGTCAAGGCCGGCAACGACCTGCACGCCCAGTTCGTCAAGCTGGTCGCCACCCCGAAGCGGACCTACGTCTGGGGCGACTCGCTCGGCGGCCTGGTCACCGAGGTGCTGGCCGAGACCCACCCTGACTGGGTGGACGGGGCGGCGCCGATGTGCGGCGCGCTGGCCGGTGCCAACTACAACTTCGACGCCGCGCTGGATGTCGCGTTCGCGGTCAAGGCGCTGATCGACCCGCAGCTCGAACTCACCGGTTACGCCAGCCAGGACGACGCCGCCAACAACTGGAAGCATGCCTCGACGGCCGTGCAGAAGGCCGCGGCCGACGTGGCCGGCGGCGGCACCGCCAAGGTGCTGTTCATCGCCTCGCTGGTGAACGCGCCGACCGCCACCGAGACCTATGACGGCCACGATCTGCCCTCGCTCGTCAAGGCCCGGGTCGAGTCCCTGCTCACCGCGCTGGCCTTCGGCACCAGCGGGCGCTACGAGCTCGAGCAGCGGCTCGGCGCCGACCCGTCGGACAACACCAAGGCCGACTACACCAAGAGGATCGACACCGCCGAGGCGAGCCTGATCGCCACCGCGGGGGGCAAGGTCGAGGCCCTGCAGCAGAAGCTGGCGACGGCACCGCGGCTGACCGCCGACGCCGCGGCGCGCACGGCCATCGAGAAGCTGGGCGACCCGCGCGGACAGCTCAGCGCGCCGACGGTGACCATGCACACCGAGCAGGACCCGCTGGTGCTGGTGCAGAACGAGTCGGTGTTCGCAGCCCGGGCCAAGGCCGCCGACGACTCCGGAGAGCTGGTGCAGTTCTACATCGCGCCGCCAGCCAGCTACTCCGAGACGGCCAAGGCACCCTACGGCGCCGGCCACTGCAACTTCTCCGACGGGCAACGGGCCGGGCTGGTCGACGTCCTGGACAACTGGGTGCGCCGCTCGGTGTACCCGACCCAGGCCGGCGCCGCCGGTGCCATCGGCCAGGGCATCGACCCGGTCTACGTGCCGGGCCCGTGGCCGGGTGACGAGTCCAGCTGAGCCACTGCCCGGCTGCCCGCGCTGTTGCGAGAGCGCCGGTAGCCCGGTGCCAGCCGCAACAGCACCGCGCTGAGCGCGGTCACCACGTTGAGGGCGCACATCAGGGCGATGACCAGCCGTACCGTCGGGTGCGGGCCGAGGCTCAGAGCCAGCACCGCCTCACCGGTGATGGTGGCCCAGATCAGCGCCGTCACCACCACGCTGCGTACTGCCAGGCCGGCGACCAGGGTGAACTGCAGGACGGCCAGGCAGCCGCCGAGCAGCGCGAACAGCCAGGCCTCGGTCCGCAGCTGCGGGTACCGGCCGCCGCCGACCACCTCGGTGACCAGGCCGCTGAGCAGCCCGCTGCCGCCCACCAGCGCCAGGCCGAGCCCGCCGATCCCCGCGACAGCGCGGCCGAACACCCGGTGGTGGCGGTCCTCGTCGGTCAGGGACGCGAACAGCACGTTGGCCACCGACTGCGGTAGCCACAGGCTCGCCTTGGTCAGCACCGAGCCCGCGGCGTAGACCGCCGCGGCCGACGTTGGCAGGACGTGCCTGGCCAGCAGCACGTCGCTGACACTGAGCAGCAGGAACACCCCGTACGCGTGCGAGGCGTGCCCGGACTCGACCACCAGCGACAGCAACGCCTGCCGGCTGCGCCGCCGTAGCTCGGGCAGCGCCAGCACGCAGCCGACCGCCGGCATGCTCACCCCGACCGCCAGCGCGCCGACCGCGGCGGTGCTGGTGCCGCCGACGAGCAGGCCGAGCAGGCCGGCACCGGAGCGACCGGCGGTTCCGACGAAGGTGGCCAGCGCCAGCCCGGCCAGTCGGTGCTCGCCCTGCCAGACGCCCTGGCACAGCCCCTGCAGTGCGGTGCCCGGCATCGACAGCGCCACCAGCAGCGGGCCGGTCATCCCGGGCAGGTGCAGAAACGCGACCAGCACCGGTGAGAGCGCCACGCCAAGCAACGCCGCCGCCAGCCCGACGAGCGTGCCGGCGCCCAGCAGGCCGTCGGCCGAGCCGGTGGCGACCCGGCGGGCGGCCACCGCCTGCAGGGCGAAGGACGGGACGGAGCCGATCAGCAGCAGGTTCAGCAGCGTCACGAACTCGGCGTAGTCGGCGGTGCCCAGCCGGCGGGCGGCGGCCAGCAACAGCAGGTAGCTCAGCCCGTTGCCCAGCCAGCCGGCCACCGTGACGCCGAGCAGGCCGCGCGCGCTCGGCAGCGGCTCGGCGGCACCGGAGAACGAGGCCGGCCGCGGCTGCGCCCGGACGGGTCGGGGCCGCCCGCGCAGTGCCCGCATGGCCACGTTGGTCGGCCTCTCTGGTGCAGTGACGGCTACAGTCTGGCGTCGGTCCAACCGCAGGCTGCCAGCTGGGCACGAGCCTAACGACCCGCGCCCGGCCGGCCCGGAGAGGAACAGCGGTGCGTCGTCGAAGCCGCGAGCTGCTGCTGGCCGACGGCTGGGTGCTGGCGTTGAGCGTGCTGCTGCTCTGGCCGCAGCGCCTTGCCGGCTACGGCCTCGGCCACGACATGGTGTTCACGCCGCACCAGCCGCTGACCGCCGAGTCGGTCGGTCTCGGTTCGGTGGCTCCCCGGGCGGTGCCGCTGGACGCGCTGGTGGCGCTGGCCAGCAAGGTGCTCGACGGCGCGGTGCTCGGCCGGCTCGCACTGCTGGTGCCGTTGCTGCTGGCCGGTTGGGGGTGTACCAGGCTGCTGCGTCCCCGGTCGCTGCCGGCACTGCTGACGGTGGCCGGCTTCGCGGTCTGGAATCCCTACGTCATCGAGCGGCTCGCGCTGGGCCAGTGGGCGCTGCTGTGGGCCTACGGGGCGTTGCCGTGGCTGGTACGGGCCGCCCGCCAGGTGGCCGAGCCGCCTCGGCCGGCACCCTCCCGACCTGCACCGGCACCTGCACCGGCACCGGCACCGGCACAACCTGCACCGGCACCGGCACCGGCACGACCTGCACCGGCACGATCTGCACCGGCACGATCTGCACTGAGCTGGTCAGCGCTGCCGGTGGCGCGGTTGCTGTGCTGGCTGGCGTGCTGTGCGATCACCCCGACCGGGGCGCTGATCGGAGCCGGCGTCGCGGTCACCCACGGCTGGTCGCGGCGGCTGGGCCGCTCGGCGGCGGTGCTTGCCGCGGCGGTGCTGGTGCAGTTGCCGTGGCTGGTGCCGGCGCTCAGCTCGGGTGCCGGAGCCGGCAGCGATCCGCGCGGGGTGGCGGCCTTTGCGGCGCGCTCGGAACGTCCGGGCGGGGCGGTGCTGAGCCTGCTCGGGCTGGGCGGTATCTGGAGTTCGGACGTCACCCCGGCCAGCCGGGCCGGAGTGCTCGGCTACCTGAGCACGGCGGCCGTGCTGGCGGCGCTGCTCGCGGGCTTGCCGGCAGTGCGCGCCAGGCTCGGCGACCGGTTGCTCTGGCCGGCTGGGGTCGGCCTGCTGCTGGCGGCGGCGGGCACGGTGCCGGGGCTGTCGGCCGTCCTGCGCTGGGCGGTCCGGGAACTGCCCGGTGCCGCTCTGGCGCGGGACGGCCAGAAGTGGCTGATGCCCTTCGTCCTGCTGGCGGTGCTGTGCGCCGGCGCGTCAGTCGAGCGGCTGACCGGCTGTGCGGCGGTGCTCGCCGGGGGCCGGCTGCCCCGCTGGCCGGCGGTGCTGGCCGGGCTGGCGTTGCCGCTGGTGCTGCTGCCCGACGCCCCGGCGACCCTGAAGACTGCGCTGAGCCCGGTGCGCTACCCGGCGCAGTGGCAGCAGGTTGCCGACCGGGTCCGGGGTTCGAAGGCGGCGGTGTTGGTGCTGCCGTTCGCCTCCTACCGCGCCTTCGACTGGGCGCCGGGCCGGACGGTGCTGGATCCGGCGCCGCGCTGGCTGGCGGCCGGCACCGTGGTCGATGACCGGCTGGTGGTCTCGGGCACCGTGCTGACCGGCGAAGACCGCACCGCCGCCCGGGTGGCGAGCCTGCTCGGCAGCAGCCCGACCGCGGCGGGGCTGGCCACCGGCCTGGGCGCCCAAGGCATCGGCTGGGTGGTCCGCGAGGCAGGGACGCCCGGGCCGCCGATCCCACCGCTGTCCGGGCTGCGGCCGGTGCTCACCGGCGGGGCGCTGGAGCTGTACCGGGTACCGGGCGAGGTGCGGCCGGCCGCGGCCACGCCGGCCCGGCGCTGGACGGTGCTGCTGCTCGACCTGCTGACCGCCGCCATCAGCGCGCTCGCAACGGCCGTTATGGCCGGTTCGGCCGCCCGGCGGTTGCTACACTCGCTGCCTAACATCGACCTCGGAGGATTCTCAGTGGGCAAGCTGATCTCGGCAGTGATCGCCGGCATTCTCGGCGCGCTGCTCGCCGGCACGGCCGTCTGGGGCGTCGTCTCGTCCACCACCGCGGCGCCGAAGCGCAACCCGGCCAGCGCTCCGATCGTCAACTACGGCAACCGCTGATCCTGGCGGTTCATCAGCAGGTGCTCGAACGCCTCGGCTGAGCGCCCCCAGTCGAAGCTGCCGGCCCGCTCGCGCGCCTGCTTTCCCATCGCCAGCCGTGCCTCGGTGTCTTGCAGTAGCGCCCGGCATTGGCTGACCAGCTCCTCCAGGTTCTCGACCAGCACGCCGGTCCGGCCGTCGACGATCGACTCGGTCACGCCGCCGGCGAACGAGTAGGCCAGCGCCGGCACCGAGCGGGCCGCCGCCTCCATGATGGCGATGCCCCAGCCTTCCTTGATGGAGGGCACCAGCATCAGCCAGCTCGCGTCCAGCAGTGCATCGCGCTCGGCGTCGCTGACATGGCCGTGAAAGGCGACCCGGTCGGCAACGCCCAGCGCCTGGGCGGTGGCGGCCAGTTCCGCTGACCACCAGCCGTCGCCGATCACGTCCAGCCGCAGGTCCGGCATGCTCGTGCTCAACGCGGCCAGGACGTGCAGCGCGTGCTCGAACTGCTTGTGTGGCACCAGCCGGCCCAGCACGCAGATCCGTGGCGTGGCTGATCGGGGCTGCAGCCGGGACGGATGCGGCACATCGATCCCGTTGCAGACCACCGAGATCCGCTCGAGGTCAACGCCCAGGCCGGTCAGGTCGTGCCGGCTGGATTCCGACACCGTGACGTAGGGCTGGCGCCGGTAGAGCCGGGGCGCGAGCCGGGACTCCACCCACCAGCCGACCCGGCCGCGAATGCCGGGATAGATGATCTGCCACTGCTCGCGGTGCACGTGATGCACCAGGACATGCAGACCGCGGCGGCGGATCAGCGGGCTGCCGAACGGCAGGCCGTTGTGGACGTCGACCACGATGTCGGTGCGCCGGCCGTCCCGGCTGAGCAGGTAAGCCAGCCCGTGCGGGTAAACACTGAGCCAGCCGCCGCGGCGGCGGAACCGGACGCCGTCGCGGACCTCGTCGGCCGGGGCGTTGGGATGCGCGGCGCAGCAGATCGTGACGTCGTGGCCGCGGCCGGCCAGCCAGCGGGCCATGTGCTCGACGTAGACCTCGGAACCGCCACCGTCGGGATGCGACGTGTCGCGCCACACCAAAAACGTGATGCGCCGCCGCGTTGCCGAATCCATTGCTCCCCGAAGCGCTCTGAACAGTTACCGGAGAGTAGCCCAGCGCGCCGCCGTGCAGAAGCGGCTTGTCGGAGTCGAGGCACGACTGGCGCCCGCGCCAAGCTACAGCCGGTACCGTGCCTGACGTGCTTAACCCAGCCGCCTCGACGCTGCCGGACCGGCTCGGTCCGCTGGACCGGATGCGGCTGGTCGTGGTCAGCACCGCGATCGCGTTGCTGGTGTTCTCCCAGAGCGCCGGCCTGGTCGCCGCCGACACCAAGCTGGACCTGATCATCGATCCCGCACGGTTCCTGGACCGTGCGATGTCGCTGTGGGATTCCAACGGGGCGTCCGGGCAGTTGCAGGACCAGGCCTACGGCTACCTGTTTCCGATGGGCCCGTTCTTCCTACTGGGCAAGCTGGTCTCCCTGGAACCGTGGATAATCCAGCGCTGCTGGGAATCGGCGATCCTGATCGTGGCCTTCCTCAGTGCCCGGCGGCTGGCCGCCCTGCTGGGAGTGCGCGGCTTCTGGCCGTGCGTGGCCTCGGGCCTGGTGTACGCGCTGGCCCCGCGCATGCTGACCGAGCTGTTCTCGATCTCTTCGGAGTTGTTGCCGGTGGCGGTGCTGCCGCTGGTGCTGATTCCGCTGGTACGGGCCGGGCCCACCAGGCCGGCGGCGATGCATTCGGGCCTGGCGGTGCTGCTCGCCGGCGGCATCAATGCCTCGGCCACGCTCGCTGTCCTGCCAGTGCCGGCACTCTGGCTGCTGAGCCGTAGCCGCGGCCCGCGGCGCGCCTCGCTGATCCGGTGGTGGTCGCTGGCGGTGCTGCTTGGCTGCCTCTGGTGGCTGATTCCGCTGGTGATCCTCGGCCGCTACAGCCCGCCGTTCCTGAACTGGATCGAGTCCTCGGCGGTCACCACGTCACAGAACTCGTTCATCGCGGTGGCCCGCGGCGCCGACCACTGGCAGGCCTACCTCGGACCCCGGGTCTGGCCGGCCGGCTGGATCTTCGCGGTCGCCCCGGCCGCGATCGTGGCCACCGCGGCGGTGGCGGCGGCCGGCTTCGCGGGCCTGGCGCTGCGCCGCATCCCGCACCGGCTGTTCCT
>JAABUK010009738.1_pt1 | contig 13039 bp, 13 predicted proteins | sample 5559141 | NCBI WGS metagenome assembly JAABUK01 (sample SAMN10711869, study PRJNA513367) | rock metagenome | isolation source: Antarctica rocks | place: Antarctica: Victoria Land, Pudding Butte nord | collected 2016-01-03
TTGTTACATGTGCTTGTGCTTTCATCCATCGCAAGCAAACCTTTGCTACTGGCAAAGAGTTGCGCGATGGTATCTTTTAATATTTGTTTGTTCATTGATTTACTTTTTACTGTTCATCAAAATCAGGAAGGTTTTATCAGACAGGCTTTACACCAAATCCTTCAAAAGAAACCTTCCTGGTTTTACTTCCTACTTCCATTTCCAATCCCTTATTTCCGGCATATCCAAACCATTCTTCCGGATATAATATTTGTGTTCAATAAGCTTATCCTGCATCTCCTGTTTCAGGTAAGCGGTTTTATCTTTTAATTGTGGTAACCTATCGAGTGTATCCATTACTAAATGAAACCGGTCAAGGTCGTTAAGTACTGTCATATCAAAAGCGGTGGTAATGGTACCTTCTTCTTTATAGCCCCGCACATGAATATTGCTGTGATTGGTGCGCCTATAGGTGAGCCGGTGAATAAGCCATGGATAGCCATGAAAAGCAAAAATAACCGGTTTGTTTTTAGTGAATAAAGTATCAAAATCTGCATCGCTTAATCCGTGCGGATGTTCTATTTCAGGTTGCAATTTCATCAGGTCAACCACATTCACTACCCGCATTTTCAGGTCAGGCAATTTTTCTCTTAAGATAGAAACAGCAGCCAGTGTTTCCAGAGTAGGCACATCACCGGCGCAAGCCATTATAACATCAGGTTCTTCGCCTTCATCATTGCTTGCCCATGTCCATATTCCAACTCCTTTCGTGCAATGAATTACGGCTTCTTCCATAGAAAGCCATTGCGGGGCAGGATGCTTGCCTGCTATTATCACATTTACATAATGTCTGCTGCGAAAGCAGTGATCCATAACCGATAACAGGCAATTGGCATCCGGTGGTAAATACACACGTACAACAGATGCTTTTTTATTCACTACATGGTCAATAAAACCCGGGTCCTGGTGGGTAAACCCATTATGATCCTGCCGCCATACATGTGAAGCCAAAAGAATATTGAGTGAAGCGATTTTCCTGCGCCAGGGAAGTTCTGATGTTACTTTTAGCCACTTGGCATGCTGGTTGAACATGGAATCAATGATATGGATGAACGCTTCATAGCAATTGAACAATCCATGTCTTCCTGTTAAAAGATACCCTTCCAGCCAGCCTTCACATTGGTGCTCGCTCAGCATTTCTATTACACGACCCTCTTTTTCCAAAAATTCATCTGTTTCAATGATTGGCGCTTCCCACTGGCGGTTAGTCGCTTCAAACATTGCATTCAATTTGTTTGACAACGTTTCATCAGGGCCAAAAAGACGAAAGTTTCTTTTATCTAAATTCAATTTTATTATATCCCTTATAAATGATCCTAAAGCCAACGTATCACCCGGGCCCATTTCTCCATGAATCTTTAAGTCATTTCCGTAATCACGAAAATCGGGCAGGCGCAGACCCTTCAGCAGCAGGCCGCCGTTGGCATGTGGATTAGCGCCCATTCTTCTATTTCCCTTCGGCGCTAAATCTTGTAATTCAGGTAAAAAACGACCCTGCTCATCAAACAGTTCTTCCGGCTTATAGCTTTTCAGCCAGTCTTCCAATTGTTTCAGATGTTCAGGGTTTGTGGCAGGGTCTGTAATCGGAACCTGGTGCGCCCGAAAATTGCCTTCTACCTTTAAACCATTCACATATTTTGGCCCCGTCCATCCTTTGGGTGACTTTAAAATAATCATAGGCCAAATGGGACGTTCAGCATCATTGTTTTCAACTGCATTCTTTTTTATCGCTTTTATTTCCTCAATCACTTTCTCCATCAACTGCGCCATTTTTTGGTGCATTTCCATTGGGTCGTCACCTTCAATCAGGTAAGGCTTCCAGCCATAACCTTTAAACAGTTGATCCAATTCTTCACTGCTGATGCGGGCAAGCACCGTTGGGTTGGCAATCTTATATCCGTTGAGATGAAGAATGGGAAGCACTACACCGTCAGTTACCGGGTTAAGGAATTTGTTTGAATGCCAGGCTGTCGCCAATGGCCCGGTTTCAGCCTCGCCATCGCCTACCACGCAACTCACAATTAAACCAGGATTATCAAAAGCTGCCCCAAAAGCATGGCTAAGCGAATAACCAAGCTCGCCTCCTTCATGTATAGAGCCCGGGCATTCGGGTGAAACATGACTGGGAATACCGCCGGGAAAAGAGAATTGCGTAAATAATTTTTGCAACCCTTCTTCATCCTGGCTGATGTTCGGATATACTTCACTGTAAGTTCCTTCGAGGTAAACATTGCCAACGATTGCCGGACCGCCGTGGCCTGGGCCTGAAATGTAAATCATATCCAGGTCATACTTTTTTATGATGCGGTTGAGATGCATATAGATAAAATTTTGACCTGGAGTAGTACCCCAATGCCCCAGCAGCATGTGCTTGATATTTTCCGGCTTCAAAGGTTCTCTCAAAAGCGGGTTCTCATGTAAATAAATCTGCCCCACCGAAAGATAATTGGCAGCCCGCCAATAAGCATTCATTTTATTTAAAAGCTCAGAAGACAATTGTTCTTTGTCTGTCTCAATAGTTTGTGTTTCCATAATATTGTTTTTTTGAGTAATTAAAAAATATAGTTCTAACCTTATTGTTATTATTGAGGTTACCTTACCTATATAAAGGCAGATAAACCTTGTTTAATTTTGGAATGGCCTATCTCAATAACTATTATTAATTATCACGGTAAGTAGAAAAAAGCTATCTTCTAAAGCACATACACTATGTGGAATATCAGCCTTTAAAGCAATCATTTGTCCTTTTTTCAGTGAAACCGTTTGTTGCTCTGTGTAGAAGTTTATTTTCCCTTCCAATACCTGCACATGAATGTTTCCGTATGCTTTATGCCTTTTTAATTCGGCATTTTGGTGCATTCCAATCAGAACTACAGTCGTATTGTCTGATTTAAAAATGGTGATGGAGTTATGATCAGTTGTTGTCCAGGTAATTTCATCTTTTATCTGCACAATAAAATTATTCAGATCCATTTCCACCAATGGAGCGTCTAATATACGGTCGCCTTCCGGCCGTAGTGCTGTAGCTTCGTTCGACTTATTTTCAACTTTTATATTTTCAGTTGATGCCTTCTTAAGAAGATTATCAGCATGTGTCCTTAATTTTGAAATTAAGGCATCAGATATTTCAACTGAGGAAATACCATAACCATTTACCAACACTCCTTTCACGTTAAATTTCGGAGAGGAGATAGCATATAGTATTGACTGATCATCAGGATTTGATTCCCCTTCAAAGCGGTAAACTTTATCAATCTCAAAATCATCGGGAGATAAGGTCATATTTGGTATATCACAGAGCACAAATTCCCGACTGATATTAAAGTCCAGCGTATAACCTTCCTTTTTTAAACCGTTAATAGTTTCTGATAATGTGCCATAGCTTTCTTTCATGCTTTGTTATATTATATTATTAAAAAATTCAACTGGATAGCATATGTTCTGTCAACTCTCGCTACGTTCAGCAATCTGAACAAGCTACCCCTTTAGCAATTATACTTCTTCTTGTTCAGGGCTTTTTCCTTTTGTTTAAGGCGGTGAGATGTTATAGACAATGCTCTGCTTGTAGAATCCGTATTATTATTTTTCATTTTTATTCTTTATGCTTTTTTCATATATCTCACCAGTCGTTTTAGCAATCATTAATTCTTCATTGGTTGGAATAACATATACTTTTACATTGCTTTCTTCATTTGAAATCTGCCATTGATTTTTATTATTTTTTTCTTCATTCAAATGAATATTCAGATACCCCAACTCATTACAAATGCGTTCACGAATTGCCGGTGCATTTTCTCCAATACCGCCTGAAAAAACCAGCATATCCAACCCGCCTAAAACTGCTATATAAGCTCCAATATATTTTTTGATTTGATAACAGAATACTTCAATTGCCAATGCCGCATCTTTATTCTCTTTTTCCAGCCGAAGCAGGTCTTGCATATCAGAACTGATACCTGAAATTCCCAGCAATCCTGATTGATGGTTGATCAAATTATTGAAATCTTTCGCATTCATTCCTTTCTGCATCAAATACCAGGCGACGCCGGGATCAAGATCGCCGCTCCTTGTGCTCATTGGAATGCCACCGGCAGGCGTAAAGCCCATGCTGGTATCTATACATTTACCCTCTTTCACTGCGGCAAGGCTGGCGCCATTACCAAGATGCGCCAGAATAACTTTTCCGTTTGCTTCTTCTTCGTTTTGCTTTTTTAATTCCTGCATTAAATAACTATAAGAAATGCCATGAAAGCCATATCGCTGAATACCTTTATCATAATAAATTTTGGGAATAGCAAAAGTTTTTGCTACAGCAGAAATGGTGGTATGAAAAGCTGTATCAAAACAGGCAACCTGCATTAAGGACGGAAATTGATTTTTAAGCAATCTTACCATTTCTATTTCTGCAGGAAGATGATCGGGATCGTAATCACTGATTTGATTTAATTCATTCAATAAATCTTCGTCTATTATTTCGGCCTGCGTATGTTCCATGCCATGAACGATACGATGACCTATGCATATCGTCTGTTCAAAATCCTTTTGTTTTTTTAACCATTCAATTAAGACTTCAGCAGCTTCGTTAAAATTTGTTGTATCAATTTTGAAATTGCTTTTTTCATTGCTGATATTATTCGTAACAGAGAACTCGGGATTATCCAAACCAATTCGTTTTATCTGCCCTGAAAATATTTTGTTTAAATTTTCAGCCCTATTGTACAAGGCGAATTTGATGCTGGACGAACCCCCATTTATCACCAGAATATTTGCATTTTTATTTTTCATCCGTTTATTTTTATTTATTTTTTTGGTCGGATGGAACCTCGCAATAATTATTCTCTGGGTGAGAAAATTTTATCATGCTCGGTTTCATACAGTTGTTTCAAATCCGAATGATTGCAGTTTTTTACAGGTTGTTTCATAGTTGATATGGCAAATGCCTTTTATACCCAGGCTTTCAGCAACGGTTATAAATACTGCTGTGTCATCAAGATAAATCACTTCAGCCGGCTGCACCTGAGCCATATCAAGTGCCAGTTTATAAATGTCCATGTCGGGCTTACGTATGTGTATATATGTTGAGGAAACAAAAAAATCAATAAAGCCTGCTAACTCAAATTCCTGAATTCTGTAAATATTTAATTCCCTCGCTTCATTACTTACTGCAATAATCTTTAAACCATATCGTTTTTTTAGCCTCTTAATTAATTCGATCATTTCCGGGTACGGCTTTGATTGAGTAAACATGAATTGCCGGAAATCTTCTTTTGTAAAATCCCGTGGTTCATAAAAAACAGCAATGTCTAAATATTCATCCATTGTAAGCTTTCCCAATTCGTAAGTCTCGAACGCAATGGCATGCCTGGTTTCGAAATCATTTAAATCAAGGTTGAATTTCTCTATGGCGAGGTGCCGCGACTCATGACCCCATCCGTTTGTAAGCAGCACTTCTCCGATGTCAAGAAATAGTGTTGTTATATATGTTGATTGCATTTTTTCCATTCTATTTTCTTTTAATCAATGTTGCCAGCGTATCAGGTTATCTTCAAGTGCAACTGAATCGTATTTTTCATAATCATTATTTACTTTTTTAGATTGAATGCTTATGAAAGAAATAAGTAAAAATTCTGCAAAGTTTGCTAACGTAAATTTTTGAATCCGGTGCCCGTTAGTTCAATAGCCACCCCTCGTCAAAACCCGCTCGTTGTAAACCTGAAGTGATGTATGGACAGTTCTGCATCAATCGCCACAATAGGCTTGTACGATGGTTTTCGATCATTAAAACAATCGGACCTTGATTAAGCCCATAGTGCCATGGCGACACCCACCAGCCATGAGGATTGCCGGGCTTTCCAGGGTGAGTCGGGTTAAAAGACGCTTTGAAGCCGTAGGAATTGAATTCCGTCAACCTGGCCTGGTGAATACAATAATGGAGATTGACTAACACAATTTCAGGCGCAAACGGAAGCGATGCTGCAACTACCCAAGGTGCAATAGTACCGTCATCGGGTCCGTATGGTACACCGCGACCTACATAGTCAAAAAACTGCCGCTCAATCTCATTTAATTTAATCATGTCCGGACCAGGGCCATCACCTGCAGTGATTCCCCAGCAGCATGAAGCATAGCCTGAGAATTTGAATGGGTTGTCAATCGCATACTGTTGTTGCACATAAGTCGCACGGCGGCTGTTCTCAAAATAATCTATGCCTTTGCTACGCATGAAGGCATCTTGAATACCACGAAAGTCAATCCAGACGTGTGAGAGTTGATGTGTGCACAATGGTCCGGCGTACAGATATTCATATCCGTAACGCTGCTCCCATCGGTAAGTGGAAGCCCACGCAGTGTAGCTGGCCTCTGGCAATGGATAAGTAGGCGAACCCAATCCTAAGATGTACAGCAACATAGACTCATCGTAGCCTTCCCAACGGTATTTTAGAAATCCACTTTCTGGTTTCCAACCGTGGGTAACCGTTGCTCCCTGGTTCTGTGCCCATTGCCAGTCTGCACGACGATAGAGTGCGTTGGCGAGGGTGCGGATTTCATGCTCATCGGCCTTATCCGCATCAAAATAAAGTCCGGCAGTTAACGCACCTGCCAGAAGGAAAGTGCTATCCAGCGTTGAAAGTTCGCACTGCCAGGCCCGCCGACCAGTCTGCATGTCGAGAAAGTGATAATAAAAGCCCCTATAGCCTGTAGCATCGGCTTCAGGCCCGTGTGGGCTGTTCCAAAAAAAACGCAGCGTATTAAGCGTTCGTTCTACTGCAGCAGAACGTGACATAAATCCCCGTTCAACACCCACCGGATACGCCGCCAATGCAAGACCAGTGGCCGCAATACTTGCCGGCCAATCCGCTGCGGTTTTGTCGATAATCAATCCGTTGGCTGGATTAGCTTCGTACAAAAAGTAGTTGAAAGATTCGTGTTGAAGCTTTACAAGTTCTGCATCTGTAGAGGGTTGCTTACGCATATTTCATTTGGTTTACTGCAACCATCTTAGAGGCTGTCTAAATTTAATTTGATGACTTAATTAGAAGGCCTATGATGCCATGAAAAACTGAATTTGAACGGAGCGTCGCCAATGTCGTTGCTGAGTAACGAACCTTGTTAAACAATAAATCGTTTTTAAACATCTTCTTAATGAACTGCATTTTATTTGAACAGATATTTGAAAGTATCTCCTTGAATTATTCCCATTGAATTATTTGTTTTGTTGATGGAAGCAGTTGCATTGGCTATGCCCTTGCCAATAATTCCATATCCATAAACTACCACCGTTATTTTTTTTATGCATTAATTCTTTATTTTTCATCCTTTTTAGAAACCGTTTTTACCCTCAGCATTTTCGCATTGATGGCAACTACAATGGTGCTTACACTCATGAATACGGCACCTACTGCAGGAGTCAACAAAATACCGTATTTGTAAAGCACACCTGCTGCAAGCGGTATTGCTACCACATTGTAGCCGGTTGCCCAAATTAAATTCTGTATCATTTTGCGATAGGTTGCCTTGCCGAATAAAATCAAACTTGCGATGTCTTTCGGGTTGCTGTTTACTAAAATTATTCCTGCTGTTTCGGCTGCAATGTCGCTTCCGCTACCCACTGCTATTCCTATATCGGCTTGAGCCAATGCGGGTGCATCATTAACTCCATCACCTGTCATAGCAATAAATTCACCTTTTGCCTGGAGCTCTTTTATCTTTTCTAATTTTTGATCCGGCAACACTTCCGAAAAATATCCATCCATCTTTAACTCATCGCTTACGCTTTTGGCAACGGTGGCATTATCGCCGGTGAGTAAAATGGATTTGATTTTATTGTCGTGAAGGGTTTGTATCGCTTCAGCAGATTCCGGTCTTATTTTATCGCCTAATGAAATGTATCCTGCCAGGTTTCCATCCACAATAATGAAAACAATGGTTTCGGCATTGTTGCCTGCATAATTTTCGGGCAATTTAATTTTGTTCTCCTTAAGATAACCGGGACTTACTACTTTGATATTTTTTCCTTCAACCTCTGCTTCAATTCCTTTTCCGGTGATGGCTTTAAAATTATATATTGCAGGGATAGTAACAGAAAGTTCTTTTGCTTTGGCAAGTATCCCGGTTGCAATGGGATGTTCGGAGTTTTGTTCTAATGCTGATGCAACGCGAATGATTTCTTTTTCATCAAAACCTGACTGCAATGATTTAATTCTTGCTACTTCAAATTTTCCAATGGTGAGCGTTCCTGTTTTATCAAAAATGATAGTGGTGATTTTTCTTGAGTTCTCAAATGCTGTTCTGTTCTTAATAAGCAATCCGTTTTTTGCTGACAGCGCTGTGGAGATAGCAACCACCAGTGGCACTGCTAACCCAAGTGCATGAGGACAACTTATAATGATTACTGTCACCATTCTTTCCAGTGCAAATTGAAGTGGTTGACCGTATATCAACCAAAAAGCAAACGTTCCGAAACCTAATGTCAATGCAACGATGGTGAGAACGAGTGCTGCTCTGTCTGCAAGCAGTTGTGTTTTTGATTTTGATTTTTGTGCATCGTCTACCAGCTTAATTACTTTGGAGAGATAAGAATCTTTCGCAGCATGTGTAACGGTAACTTTTATGGAACCATTACCATTTATAGAACCTGCAATTACTTTTTGGCCTTTTGTTTTTTTAACCGGAACTGATTCGCCGGTAAGCATGGATTCGTTTAAATAACTTTCTCCTTCTGCAATTAATCCATCGGCTGCAATTTTTTCTCCGGGTTTAATAAGAATGATGTCTGCTTCTTTAAGTGAATCTGTTTTTACATCACTGATTTTATCGCCAGCCACAAGATGTGCCTGGTCGGGCATTAACTGCACAAGCAATTCTAATTCACGGGATGCACCCGCAATAGATTTCATTTCAAGCCAATGACCAAGCAGCATGATAGTAATTAATGTTGCCAATTCCCAGAAAAAATCTTCTCCCTTTAAACCAAAAACAGTTGCTGTGCTGTATATATAGGCAGTTGAAATAGCCACTGCAATCAGTATCATCATCCCCGGTGCACGGGTTTTTATTTCATTCCAGAATCCTTTTAAAAAAGGAAAACCGCCATAGAAAAACACAACAGAGGATAATGCAAAAGCCACATATTGTGAACCCGCAAATTGCCAGTTTATGCCAACGAGCTTTTGAAGCATTGGAGATAATATCATTATCGGTATGGAAACTCCAAGACAAATAAAAAATCTTAACCGAAAGTCTGCAATCATTTTATGATGGTCGTGTCCCTGCATTCCCATTGGCGCATTGCCGTGCTGCATTTTTGCATGTTCCTCTTTGGACATGTCCATTTTTTTTGGGTCGTCTTTCTCCGAAGATTTGTCCTTAGTGGATTCTTTTCCCGAAGAAGTTTCTTCTTTCTTTTCTTGCTTCGGAGATTCCTCTTTTGAGGTTGCTTCCTTCGGTTGCTCTTTCAGAACATCCTCCTTTAACGGCTTTGTTTTTGGAATACCAGTGTTGGAATTTTCCGTTGTAGCCGTAACCTTCGGCTCGTCGCCTTCAGTGTCGATATTGATGGTAATCTTTGTCATAATGGTCAATTTTATTCTGTTTAAACTTTTTTGTGTAATCTTTTTTTGAACCAGATATTTCATTGTTGAAATATCTTATTTTGAAAGTCTATTTTTTAGACCTGATATGTGTTGAGTAGTCTTTCCCTGAAAACTTGTCTTGGATAATCCAACTTACTGTTTAGCTAAATCTTTTTCAAGAATTGCTTTATGTTCCTGATACTTATCTTTGGTTGTCTCGGAAACCAAACCAGTTTTATCATTTACTATCCATCGAAAATCACACTTCTCAGCTCCTCCTGCAATGCTCCCGGTTCTTTTTAATTGTCCGCCCCATTGTTCGGCTAAAGGAAAATCCAGCTTGCAAAAGGTATTATAGCAAACATCTCCAAGTTCGAATTTTTTAAAATATTCAGCGACATGGCAGCGTGTACAATTGAAAGCAATTATGTTTTTATCTGAACTTATTTCTTCCCAGCCATAATCAGGAGAGGTGAAAGGGAACATCCTGAATACTTGCGTAGCCAACTCCATTTTTTTAACTGGATTATCAGAAAATATCCCTGCAATCAGCATTGGTACTTATCAAAGCAGCTCCGGCAGTAGTAGCAGTAAGAATTCCTGATTTGAGGAACTTTCTTCAAGAGTTGCTTTCTTCTTTTTCCATTTTTAAATAATGATTAAAAATGTTTTTCTTTATTTCTCATTCCGTCATGATTTCCAGTTCGCTTTTCTTAGGCACAATTAATCATAAGAAATAATAGTACCTGTATTTGCCAAGCCACTGGATCCTCTTACATCTCTTGACGAATTAGCTTTCACCTGATTTACTGCACTACGCCCCACAGCACCAGCAACAATACCAGATGACTTCTTGATTGGTGTTTTTTGCTTTTTTTCCGCAACCTTATCTGGCGCAATACTTTTTTTGTTAACTTGATTCACACTGGGTTTACTGTCCTTTGTGCTGTCTTTTTTTAATACTGTTTTGTTTGCCATTTTTTAAATTTTAATTGTTTATTTTAAACGTATTTATAGGAATTACCAAGCATTTTTAATGCTTAGCTAAATCATTAGCTAAAATTTGCTTTTGCTCCTGGTACTCATCTTTATTAATTTGTCCGGAAGCGAAACGCTTTTGCAAAATGTTAAGGGGAGAATCTTTCTTTTTCATTTGCCCCGGAATATTGTAAGGCGTGGCGAAAATCCAGAATATAAATCCAACCCAAATAATCCACCATATAAGGTGCATTCCCCAGAAATGATAACCTTCGTACATGTGCATGATTTTTGTTTTTAAATTGTTACTTAGTACTCTTAACTTATTGTAACGTTAAGTTCTGAAATGGTATAATGTGTATTACTGAAGGCACGCCGGAGCGTATCTGTTTTAATCTCCTCAGATGAAGTGATTTCTGCTTCCTTCTTTCCCAGGTCAACTGTTACAGAGGTTACACCAGGCACACCGGATAATTTCTGTTTAACTGTTGAAACGCAGCCGCCGCAGCTCATCCCACCAATATGGTAAGTATGTATGAATGCTTTTTCCATGACTTTTTATTTTATTTTATTTTTTAATATTTTTCAATATTACTAATTGCATTGGCCTTAAATAAAGGTGTATATAACATACAGGGTTAGCCGGGTCTTCTGAATGTTTAATCTCAACATTGCTTGTACTTCCATACACCGGCTTCATCCATGATTCATATTGGTGGGCTCTTTCAACAAGGTCTTCCAAATCACCTTTTGTGCCGAAGCGTTCATCTATTTCCAGATAATCTTCAATGGCATAGCCATGATAAGCCTCAGGGTTATTTTTAAAAACCGGGCTAAGCCATATAGCCGTGCAGCCAAGGTTTCTTATATAATCAAGATGATTAAGAATGCCGCGTATAGTACCTCCGCATGGTTTAGATAATTGCTCGCTATTGCCAAATCCGGAATGCCGGGTATCAAATCCTATGGTATGCCTTTTATTGCTATCGTGAAAACGGTCAATCAATAAAAAATAAATAAACTCTTCCCGCCATTCACGATGGCAGTTTACCCAATATTTTTTTTCTGGTTTGGGGGAAAGGTCTATGTCTTTTATTGATTTCATAAATATTCTTGTTCTAAAAAACTTTTGACGCTATCAATTTTTTAGGTAAGCATTTAAGATTACGGGATTATGCAATTACTACCGTTCAACTAATCTGAAAGTCCTTTTATCGGCATCGGGAAAATAAAATCAATCAGTACATTGTGATGTGCTTTTGATACATGGTCTTTGAACGATTTCATACTGCGGTGCATCACTGAAGTATAATCATCCCCCAACTTTGAAATTATATTTTCAAGTTTCGTCAATTCTTTTTTGATGGCAGCTTCTCTGCTACTTTTTTCCTTTGGTAAATTTTTATCAAGCTGTTCCAGATTGTTTTTAAATACTTTATCAGCTTCCTTATAGAATTCAGCAAGCAGCGGATCAGCAGAAAAAGTTTTTATATGCTCTAATTTGACAGCTTCTTTTTTCTCAGCCTTATCAAGCAAGCCATCACTGTTGGCTGCAAGCAAGGTTATGTATGCTGGAAAGTTAAGCAGCGCTTCCTTTTCATCTTTTGTAAGAGTACTGAACTGTTTCATATTTTTCTTTTGAACTTTTTATTTATTCCTTAGTTATTTAATACAAACTACGATAGCTAACTCTTTTTAATTTCATCTTCCAGACTACGCCTACGAACAATCTCTACTGAACAATTGGCATGCAAAGCCACTGCGTGGGAAACCGAACCGAGCAGAAAGCGTGATAAAGCGCTCTGGCCATGTGACCCAACCACAATTAAATCGGCGCCAAATGATTCAGCTTCCTTCAAAATACCTTCTTTCGGAGATTCATTAATTACTTTGGTGGATATTGATAAAGCCGGATTTTTTTCTTTTATGATTTCAGAGGCAATCTTAACCGCATCTTCTGCGTGTTTTTGGGCTATTTCATCAGCTTCTTTGTAAGACCCCGCCAGCCCACCCATGGGTGCCGGAGCCGATACCACCAAGAAAGTACTTTCAAAGGCTGATATTATAAGGAGCTGTGTGCCCGCGGGGAATGGCCGGTTTGCGACTTCCTCAACTGCTGCACTGCTATGAACAGAATCATCTGTGGCTAATAATATTTTCATTTCATTTTTTTGGTGATTAGTGTGCGTTAGAATTATTATCTGTATGTACTCTATTAATTTTTCAAATGGTTACTATTTTTTCTTAAATGAAACTGTATTATAAAATCCGGCAATGCAGGCGCCAACCAGCCAGCCAAAAACAAATGTTTCTATAATGCCAACTACGGCTTCCCACAAGGGCACATCCATACGAAGAATAGCAGAAACATCTAAACCATGAAGCAGGCTATTAAAAAACTTTACAGATCCGTCATGTCCAACCGTTCCCATAACAAGCACACAACCCAC
>JAABUK010009739.1_pt1 | contig 13038 bp, 3 predicted proteins | sample 5559141 | NCBI WGS metagenome assembly JAABUK01 (sample SAMN10711869, study PRJNA513367) | rock metagenome | isolation source: Antarctica rocks | place: Antarctica: Victoria Land, Pudding Butte nord | collected 2016-01-03
ATCTAACTATTTTTAACTTTTCTATCACATTAAAGCTTATTTATAACTTATATTCTTTATTAATTATAAATAAAGATAGCTGAGTTAATTTAAATATAATTATATTAATTACAAATTTCGTATTTAATAATAATTTCGTTTAATTCTTTTAATTAAAGTTCACGTAATTATATAAATAATATAACAGCTTAAGCTAAATATATTTAATAGTTTATAAAAATGAATACTTAAGTTGTAAAAACTAATTTAACTTATAGAAAAGCTACAGAAGTATTAAATGCGCATTACAGCCGTTAATCTTAATACTAGACTGTATAATGATTCGGTCCGATTCGATCTCAGTCTATATAAGACCGGATCACTCGGTCTTTGATTTCAAGATTTGAAAGATCAGACTGAATCGGATCAGACTCAGTTCGATTCGATCTCTTAATTGAGCTGTCAAGAATATTAAGAAATATTTTTGCTAATTTAATTAGAAAGGAGTAAATATTATAGTGCAGAGATTTTAGATTTATAAGAAGAATATATATAGTTATACTAATTATTATAATAATCAAAGACTTTTATAAGCTAAAACATTCTATAATATCTTTATTAATTATATAATCTGCAATTAATCAATTATTAATAGCTATTCTAAGTATTATCTTTTCTCTCTCAGTCTTTTAGCTAATTATATATTCTTGCTTTAAATGATAATTCTTTTAATATAAATTACGCAAAGATTTATATCTTAAATTATTAATTGTGCTAATTATTATTATAATCTAGAAATAGAATAATCATATCTTTAAAGAGAGATATTAAATATGCTTTTATAGACTTCTATATTACGTTAATTACAGAAGCTTATTATCTTCAGACTTAAGATCTAGTCTTACTAAAAGTGATTTCTCTTATTAATCTTTAAAATAATGTTTTAAGAATAAGCAGCTTATTACTTTTTTAATAACATCTAATCTCTCTTAATACTTTCACTAAATATTTATTAATATATTTTTATATTATATTAATCATTATTATAACTTACTTTCTAATTTTATACAATAAATTCTTAAAGAATTTGCAGTCTTTTTATTATTTATCTTTAAAATCTTTCTAATAACTCTTTTAACGCGAAATTTAGAGTCTCTTTTATTATTTAACTTTCTAATAATGCTCTTCTTAGAATCTGAAGCTTTAATATCTATCTTTTTAAATTATTTTATAGTAATAACAATAAGTCTTTCTCTCACTATTATCTTATCTTTCTTAAAGTATGATTTCTTCTTATAATTATTTTCAGTATCAGTTATTATTCTAAAACTAAGAAGCTATATTTATTTAATATTATAAATTAAAGATATTTATTAACTTATTTAAATTTTATTATCTGTATCTATCATCTTTAACTTTAAGAAGTAATAAACTATAATTCTATAATATTAAAATAGTTATTATTAAAAGAAGTCAATATTATAATAATGATTAGTATAAAAGATAAGTAGAATGTAAATAAAGTGAAATTTTCATTATTTTCTTACTTTTAATTCAGAAAATAAATATAAAAATATAAAGATTAATAGATTCTGAATAGTAAATTAAGATATTAATTGTACTAATCATTATTATAAGTAAAAGAGACTTATTAAAATTAATATAATAATTAAATAAAGTTACGTTATAGAAGAAAAAGTAAATGAAATATAAATAAAAAAAGTAGAATGAAAGATTTAGTAAAATATATTAAGTATTTATTAAAGTCTTAACATAAAAAATAATGAATTTTTAAAAAAAGTGAATAAAAAAGTCTTAGCGCAGATTAACTAATATATATTTTATTACTTTTTCATTATTCTCTTATAATATAAATATTCATCAACTTTTTAACTTTAAATACTGCTAATTAATATAATAATTAGTATATTTCATACTTTTATTAAGATATATATATAATATCTTTATACTAAGAGATGAAAAAGTCAGAGTTCTAATATTAAAATTAGACTGCGTAATGATCCGATCCGGTCCGGTCCCAGCCCATCTGGAACCGAATCACCCGGTCTTTAATCTCAAGGTTTCAAAGATCAGATCGGACCGAATCAGATCCGGTCCGGTCCGGTCCCCCAATTAGGCTGCCAAGCATTGAGATATTGCCAAGCTATTTCTAGACTAGCTATATTAGGAAAGTATATATAGATAAATTATTTATTTTTAGATAAATTATTTTTAGAATATTTATATTTAGATAAATTATAATAATTAAAAAAATGAGTTAATTAGAACAATAATTAGTACAAATATTAAATATATTATTATTAATTAATTAGTCATTATTAATAATTATTAATAATATAATAAAAATCAACTTTTTTAAATAAATAATGCCAAGAAATTTTAGAGTTCTTAACATTCTATTAGTGCTTGACAGCCCATTTTCTCTTGGCGAGTTCTTAGTAGGTCCGGTCTGATCCGATCCGGTCCCAGCCCATTTAGGACCGGACCGGCCGGTCTTTGATCCCTCCATATTAGGGACCGGACCGGATCAAGGACCAGACCGGACCGGACCACCCGGATTGGGACCGGACCGTTACGCAGCCTAATTAAAATAATGTAAAATAATAGAAAATCAAGATAATATTAAAAATTCTATTAATCTTAAGAAGAATGATATTAAGATAATAAATATTTTCAATTCTCATTCTATAAAATCTATAAAGATAATAGAAATATTAGTGATATAAAAGAAAACTCACATTAAATAGAAAATACTTTATACTAATCTTTATTATAATTGTCAGCTTACATCAATTATAAAGTAAGAGTTAAGTTATTCTTTATTATTTATTCTTTACTCTCTTCTAATCTTTTAATAAAATTCTAATAGATATATTAATATTTTGAGAGTGATATTAATTCTTTTATATTAATTATTATTATAGCTCTGAAATACAGTCTTTAGATATGAAAAGTAAGATTAATATTAAGCTGAAAACATTATTTATATCTTAAAATATTAAAGCAGATCTGCAGTAAGTATTTATAATTTATAAGATTTTATAGTAGCTAATATATTAAAAAGCTGTAATATATAATTAAAAGACTAATTAATCTTTTAATAATAATCGCGGTAAGAAATGAAAGTCTACTGAAAGTTACTTAACAAACTTAAATATTAAAAAGGCGCGTTAGAGATATGAAGTTATAAACTCTAATAAAAAATTGATATATATAGTTAATATTACTAATAATAAAGTAAGATTAAGATTAAAGAAGAAATTGTAATAATAAAGTGAATAGAAGTATATAAATAAAGAAGAGTAGAATACTTATCTTATAATAAAACTTCAGAACTTACAAATAAAGTATTAAGATATCTAATTTACTTATATTAATATTTATATTAATCTTAAATAAAATTAACGCAGAATAAAGTAAAAAGATAATTAAAAATAAGATAAAGACACTATTAAATCATATTTAAGAAGAAGAGAAGAAATATATTATTAAGTATAAGAATTTAGACTTTAATAATATTAATAATGATATCTATTAAACTGATATTAATGAATATAATGCAAAGAAACTTACAAAAAACGACTTTAAAGAAGAAGATTGTAGTTAGAATATTAATCTTCTTATTATTATTCAAGATTGCATTATTAAAGATAATTAAGTCTTTAATAATAATATAAAGCGCGTTCTTACTACTAAAGAAGTTAAGATTATTGTGAATATAGCTTAAGCCTAAAAAAGATATGTAAATCTGAAGTTATTATATTAATTATTATACTAAGATGATTAGTCTTTTTATTAAGAATATAATTAACGACTTTAACTTTAAGTTATTTAAGTGTAAATTCTATGATTAAATTAATCAGCTTTCGGAAATTAAGATAATATTAATATCTTTAAATCCAATCTTTTACTTTAAGAAAAGAATGAAGACTGATAATATAAAATACTGATTTTTAATTGATATTAATGATTATTAAATTAAATAGTTGAAAGGCAAGTTTATTGGATTATAATAATGATTATAATAATATAGATATTAATAGTTTTCTAGTAAATTATTATAAATCTCATCTATTTTTTAATAAGGAAATTCGAGATCTCTTACACTATATATAAGTTATGCAGGATGAGAAATGAATTGATCTTTTTGAGTCTACTAAATAGTGATTTAATAATAAAGTTTATTATGTTAAACATAAATTTGAAGTTTGTCTAAGTTAGAAAGCTAATTATCGAAAGGCTCTGAAAATACTGACTATTAAAAAGGCTTTACAAGAATAAATGAAGGCTTATATTTATAAGAAGAATCTAAATAATCTTATTTAGAATCATCTATTTTAGATAAGTCTTTAAGTAGAAATCAGATTTTTTAGTAAGCTAAAGCTTATTAAAACGATTCAGTATTAATTAGTGTAATGATTAATATAATTAGTGTAATTAAAATTACTTGATATTAATAATCATTCTCTTTTATTATTATAATAATAAAATTATGAGATTTTTAAATATATTTTAATTTATTATTATAATTATAATAAAACTAATATTAATACTAAATTTATTATATTTTAAGTATTATTATTTATAATTATTTAAGTATTTAATAAGTAGTCTTTCTAAATCTTTTATAAAACTCTGAGCTGATTATTATAATTATTAGTATAACTTATATTATAAGATTTATCTTTAAGTACTTCTTGAGGATTTAATATTAGTGAGACTAATATTAAATCTTTATTTATTTCTTATATCTTTTCTTAAACTCGTGATTTAAAGTATTATAAGAATGAGTATATTCTCTTTAATAAAGCTTACTTAATAGAATGAGATTAGTGATAAGCTATTATATTCTGACGGAAAGAGTATTCTGAGTTATAAATTTAATTTGATATTACTAAATTAAAGACTTCTGTCTGAGAGCATTTACAGTTATATATATTACTTAGTAATGAATTATCAGTAGTTTAATATAAGAGATGTGAAGTAATTCTAGTATATTCTTATATTAAGAATGCTGGAACTTTTACTCTTACTTAACATCTTTAGACTGAAGAATATAAAAAATAAGCTAAAAGATCGGACAAGCAAAATATTAATATATTTCTTCGAAGAAAAGAGATATTTTCTTTATAATTATAATAATTATTAGAATAAAGCTTATTATTTTCAGAAATTAGAAAAGATAATATTAGCTAATATTTAAGAATTTAATTAAGTATTATTTGATTAACAAACTATTAGAATGATTACAGCTTTATAATTATTATTTTATTTAGTAAAGTATATTAAACTTAAGAAATGAATTCGCATGATCTCTTACGCAACTATTTCATCTAAAATACTTACTTCTTATTAATTTCGAAACTCTTTAAAATAACAGACTAAGAAAGCTTGTAAATCAATTCTTAGTCAAATTTTATCAGACGCGATAATATTAATAATACTTAATTATTAATAAAGTTTAAATAAGCTTATCTTTATAATTATTACTGAATAAGATTATATAATTAGAATAATAATTAGTATTACAGCTAATATTATAATAGATATTTCATTAATATTAATTGAAAATATATTAAAGTTCTTCTTAACTTTGAACATCTTTAGAGTAAATATAATGAAGCTAATTTAACTTAAATATTACTTAATACTCTTAAGCAATATAATATTGTTAAAGAGTGAGTTCTAATAGTAATAAGTGATAATGTAGTTAATAATAATAAGTTTATAAAGCATCTTATTAATGCTTTGAATATTTTAAGAGAAGAACTTAATACTTTATTATAAGTATCTTATCTTTCACATATTATTTAACTGACTTTAAAGAATATTATCACACATATCAAAATTAAATCACAAAATAACAAAATTATTATAGAGTGAAATAATGATTCTATTTAACGTGAGAGATATTCTGATGCTTATAAGTAGAATAGTGTATTATAAACTTTAAAAAAGATACTTATTATTTTAATTATTAAATTATATTAATTTTTATTTTAATCTTATTTATAGATTCGAGATCTTATTATTTATATTAATATAAGTGTATAATAACATGAGAGATTTGCAGATACTTAGAATGATTATTAACAATTTCTTAATTTAATACAAGATATTATTATAAGATGGAATTTAATATATCAAATACTTATGCGAGTTTGAAGTCTTAGAGATTTAATTAAAATCTTTACTTTGAGTGAATAAAGAATGGAAGATCTTACTTTTGAGAAATGAAAATATGTCAACTATTTAATTGAATTATTATATTCTTTTTATCTATTTATTAATGTTATAAAAAGTATAGATAATGAATTAATAATTTAGAAAGTCTTTCAGATTTATGAGAAACTATTTAATTATTTTGATGAATAGATATTTAAATTACAGTGAAAGTGATTACTTTAGAAGATTGCATTATAAATAGTATTGAATAATAAAAAGTCGAAGCTTTAACAATATTATAGTGATATTAAAGACAATCTTGAAAATATCTACAAAATAATTATTATCTTAACTTCTAAGTATAAACTTAACATATTTAATAATAATAACTGGCGATATAATAACGCAGATGACTGAATAAGTATAATTCTTAAAACAAGTATTAATATAATTATTAATAACTTTTTTTAGTATAAGATTTATTATCAGATCTTAAGAGATATCTTTCAGAAATACTTACGTATATTAAATCCTCATCAGTTTATATTAATAGATCTTTTCTCTTTATAATTATTCTTCAGCTCTTTTATAATAGTCTCTACAGTATTCTCTACTTTATTATCTCATTAATAAAGCTTAATTTCTTTCTAAAAATGAAAAGTGCTAGATTTAGAAATCTTATTAAAAAAGAAACGCAGAGTAGCTTCTTCTTTAGAAGAGGGAGAAATATCATAATATCTAATAGATTTATATGATGAGTATTAGTATAATAATTAGTATAATAATTGATTAATAATCTTTACAGTCTTTGATCTTAATTCATAAGATATTCTTAAATATTGGAAATAAGCTGAATAAATATAATCTATTCTAATATTAATCGCGCGAGATTACTTAGCAATTTCAGCTATTAATATTGAAGTTAAACGACTTTTTAATTAAACTCGTGATATCTATTTATATTAATGATATAATCTTTAATCTAATACTATTTAAGCATTAATAATATTAATGTGTAATGATCGCTTTAATATGCGTGAGAAATTTTAATATGTTTAAGTAATATCTGAGCTAAAAGAAGAGGAAAAGAAGAAGGAAATAAAAGATAATGAGATAAATTCTGATTTAATAGACTTTATTAGTGAGGATAATAAGATTGAAGATAAGTAGAAGTTTAATAAGAGTTAATAATTATTATTACAGCTTATTAATTCTTTATATATAAGATTAAGAGAGATTACTAATACTAGAAACTCTAGATTAACACATGTGATAAATAGAAGAAAGTAGTTAATATTTATTATAATCTAGAAAATATAGAGTTAGAATAACGATTAGAATAAATAGATTCTAAAGAAGTTAATTATGAATAGAATAATATTAAGATATATTTAAGCTCTTAATATTCATTCGGGCTCTTAACGACCTATTTTCTCTTAATAAACTCTTAACTAATTCGATCTGATCCGGTCCGGTTCCAGTTCATTTGAGATCGGATCGATCGGTCTTTAATCTCTCCATATTTGGGACCGGATCGGATCAAGGACCAAACCGGACCGGATCACCCGGGTTGGGACCGGACCGTTACACAGCCTAATTATATTGAATAGATATAAAGAAAAGAGAAGAGATCTTTAAAGAGATTCTTTAAAGATTAGTTTCTGTTATATAGAACTAATTACTATTCTTATTAACGCTAAATCAACATTTTAATATTATTACTTTATTCTTACTATCTATCTATTATATAACTTATCTTAATATTCTAATCTCTTTAATCTTACAGTTATTTATAAGAGTAATAACTAAATCTATAAGAGTGATAACGCCTTCTTTTAATTAGTTGGAAAGTTCAATAACTCAATTCTTCTTTTCGAAAATATCTACTAAAATTACGTCTATAACTCTTTAATAATCTGATTTAATAGAGTTAAAGACTGAATTAGCTTGAGAATAACTTCTTATTTAAACACTTCAAGAATTATAATAAGTTAAATAAAGTATATAAGTCTTACTTTATAATAAAGATATTAAAAGATTTATATTCTCAATAACTTATTTCTTATCTCTATTTTAATATTATAATATTAAGTCTTTAGTAAAAAGAAGATATATAAAAGATAATAAATATTTACAATATAATTTAAAGACTAGAAACTCTGAGAAATATAAGAACAGATCTTTAAAGAAGCTTGAAATATTTCTTTAAATTTATAGAAATATTATTTAAGTAAAATTATATTATTTCAATAATGAAGCGTAGAAGATATACTGAATTATTATTTTTCTTAAAGAAAATTTAATAGAAATATGAGAGTGTTATAAGAAAAATATTTATAATAAGAATAATAATATCTTTATTTAAAAGAAATTTGAAGATTTTCTTCAGAACTTACAATCTAATTTAATGAATTATCGACTTACTACCGCTTAATAATATGAAGAAGCATATTAACAAGAATATTAATCCGCTTAATAATTTACTCTTCATCTTAAAAAACTTAAAGCTGTTCTCTCTTCTTATAATAAAGAATAGAAAGCTTAATATCTTTTCGCAAAGTTGAAGTTATTATTAAGAAAGAATATTTTATCGAAGAGAGATATATCTTTATTATATTAAGAGTTATTAATATTAACACAGCATTTTAAGAGAATAATAAAGATTAACAGTCGCGATTAATATCGCGAGAAAGATTTAGTTAAGTCTGTTTCATTTGAGACTATTAATAGAAGTTAGTTAAAATCGAAAAGTAATTAATATTTCAGTTAAAATATTAAAGATAAGTTTATTACTCGCTATTTTAATCTTAATAATATTTCTCTCGATTCTTTAAATAAGTTTAAGATTAAATATTATAAGTATTATAAGTTTAAATATTATATTAATAATTACACTATTAATATTATATTATTAGAAAAAGAGAGAATTTATTTCTAATAGCTTTGCTAAAATCGATCGCTTTAAATAAGAAGCGATATATTATTAACGCGAATATAAATATTAAAGATAACTCTTATATTATGAAATATCTTCTTAATATTATCGCGAATTTAAATTTAATCTCACAACTTATAATAAAGAAAATAAGTCTCTTAAACTTATTTATAAAGTTAATTATTATATTATAATAAGAAAATAGCTTCATCTTTTATTTCTTAGAAGCTTATTTACTTTTTATTAAGATGAAAGATTCTAATAAAGTTATTAGAATTTATAAAGTTGAGTTTCATGTGATAAATCCATTCAGTCTGAGTGTTAATATAATTCTTGACCTTTTTTAATTAGAAATTGAGAACTTAAATTTCTTCTTCAAGACTTATTAATAAAGATTTTTATTAAAGATTAATAATATTGAATTGATTTAAGAATCTCTCTTATTAAAAAGATTTATTTGAAAGAATAAATAGATTTTTCTTTATTATGTGTTAGAGATGCTTAACAGTCATTATATTAAATTCATATTAGCGTTAATTATAATAGCTGTTATAAATTAGAAAGATCTTTCGAAGAAATTCCAAGAATACTTTAATGTTTTGTTAGATAAAAATATTAATAGTCTTTCGAAGTATAATTAATTAAAGCACAATAGTGAGTTGATATTTAATAAGCAGTTATTATTTAGCCCGTTATATATCTTATTAAAAAGAGAATTGAAAATACTGCGGGAATATCTTAATACTATTTTAAAGAAGAGATGAATTCATTTAAACTTCAATTTCGCAGAAGTATTTATTCTATTTATCTCTAAAAAGAATAAAGAAATAAGATTATATATTAATTATTAAGAGTTGAATAAAATAATAATTAAGAATCGTTACTCTTTATTTTTAATTAGTAAAACTTTAAATTATATAATTGAAGTTATAATCTTCACTAAATTTAATTTGCGAGATATATATTATTAATTCTATATTTAAGAGAGAGAGATAAATAGAAGATAATGTTTTAAACGCGCTATAATCATTTTAAATATAGAATAATACTCTTTAAATTAATTAACATTTCTACAATCTTTTAATCATATATCAATATAGTGTTATAAGATCTTCTCGACATCTTATATATAATATATCTTAACAATATTCTAATCTTTTTAAAGAGTAAAAAAGAATATATCATTTATATTAAGAAGATATTTAAAAAACTTCATCATTTCAGTTTATATACTAAGTTATTAAAGTGCGAATTTATAATAACTTAAATAGATTTCTTAAGATTTATTATAAATATCGATAATATAATAATGAAATCAAGTTATATAATAATCATTTTTAAATAATCTATATTTATATTTATTAAAGAGCTCTAAGTTTTTCTGAGATTTGCGAATTTCTATTATAGATTTATATAGAATTACTCTTATATCATCTCTTCTCTCACTAATTTATTAAAGAATATTAAGAACAATAAATAAACTAATCTTTTTATATTTAATGTGAAATCGAAAAAAGCTTTTAAAGAACTTAAGCGAGTCTTTAATAAGACGTCAATATTATATTATTTTAACTTTTAGAAACTAATATATATGAAGACTAATGCTTTTAATTATATAGTAAAAAGAATCTTATCATAATTATTTAAGAATGTCGAGAGTAAGCTGTTATAACATTTAATAATCTATTTTTCTTATAAGCTTATAATTATGAAAGAGATTTATAAAACTCATAATAAGAAACTTCTAATTATTATTAAGCTGTTTAAATAATAATAATATTATCTGTAGAAAGTAAAAGAAATCATAGAAGTTTAATATGATTATAATAATCTGAAGTATTTTATAATCATCACGATATTGAATGAATATCAAACGCGATAGACTTTAGAATTATTAAAATATAATTTTGAAATTAAGTATTAATTAAATAAGTTAAATTCTATAGATCTGTTATTAAGATAATCAAATTATAAAATTTTAAAAGAAGAGTAAACAGTTATTATATTATTTATTTTAAGAAATAAGCTCTAGAATATCTTTATATAAAATATGATGCGTTAAGAAGTTAATACAATATTAAATATAAATAAGATATTCATCTTCTTAAATTTCGGCGAGATGTTGAATAAGAATGAGATATTCATCTCTTAAGATTTTAGTGTAAGATCAGTCTTGCGCAATAATTCTATATAGAAGAGTTAATAATAAGAATTCAATAAGATATCGAATATAAATAAGATATTTATCTCTTTAAATTCTGATAAGATATTAATAAAGAATAAGATATTTATTTATCGCAAAAAATCTGTGCTTAAAAGTTAAAATATTAATGTGATATTAGTAAGTTCTTAAGCTCTCTCGCAAGTTTTTCTTAATAAAAGAATTGATTTATCAGTAATTAAAGATATGAGATCTTCTTCTATATAAATATTATATTATATCAGCTTAAATAATATTATAAATCTTAAAGAAACTTAAATTAATAATTTTTCGATATTTTATATAAATAATATAATGTATAGTAGTAATAGTAACTCTTGTTTATTATCTAATACAGTTTGATCTAACATAATTATGTAAACATTTCTTAAAAAGAATTTTTCTTAACTAATCAATTAAATTAGATTATATATATTAATAACGTAAAATTCTATTGCATACTTCTTCTATAAAATATGACTAATCTATCTTCTCATCTTTCTATTCTCTTAGATCCACTCTATTTAATTTAATATATGAAGTCTTAGCTCTAATTATATATAAGATTTACTTTCTTAAGAATAATACACAGATCTTTATATAATCAATATTCAATTTCAATAGCTAAGATTTTTGAGTAAAGTGAAGATTGAGATGAGATTCGAACTTACGCACATTCTATAAAAAATCTGTTATCCCGCACAGAAAAATAGAATGTGCGATCATGCTATAATGCTATTATTATATCATAGCTCCAATCAATATAATATATACTGGCGAGATAATAAGAGTATTACTTAACTTTCTTATTAATATTAAAGATTATAAACTTCTTATATTAAGACATATTATTATAATAATAATGAGATTAATAACTTATAAATTACTTAATATTTCTTTTTTAAAACTTCTTTTAATACTACAATAAAATAATAACTTTATTTAATAAAAGAAAGTTAAGATAATATTAAGAAGTAAGTAACTTACTAATGAGATTAATAAGTAATGAATAGATTCGAATAATTTATTTCGCAGATATAATAATATTTTTGTCTCTGCGAATTTAATAGTTTATAATAAAATTCTTTTAATAAAATATAATAATTCTTTAAGTAATTATTTTGATGTTTATAAAATGCTGATATTACTTTATTAGAACTTCTTCTAATTAAGTATAAATAAAGAAGTAAAGAACTTTATCGCGAGTTATAATATTTATTAAAGAATAAAGATAAAGTGATATCGATTATATCTCTTATATCACTAAAGTTGTGCTCCTTTCTTATTGAAATAGCGTTCCCGCATTATCTCCTGTGTCACTGAAATGATTGCATTACCTCTTTAGACGTAATAACTTGACAAAATTTTGTGCAGTCTTAACAAAAGAAACACCAAAATCAAAAATGTAAAAGGAACTTAAATCAGTTATAGTAGGCTGAGTATTCTAGCTAATATATTATAAATAATTTCATAAGAAAGCGCTGATCCATCTTAATATAATTATTTTTTTAAACTTTATAATATCTTTAATATTAAGTTTAAAATCTATATTTAATCTATTTTTATATAAATCTCTAAGATTAACTGATTATATAGGGCTAATAATTAAAGCTAAGATTCTATAAATAGTATTACTAGGAAGCTAATTTTTTAGGCTATAAAATAGCTAAATTAGATTTTAATTAGCTCTATTTTAAAGTAAGTGCACTCTGCTTTTTAATTTAAAAAAAGAAATTAT
>JAABUK010009740.1_pt1 | contig 13038 bp, 13 predicted proteins | sample 5559141 | NCBI WGS metagenome assembly JAABUK01 (sample SAMN10711869, study PRJNA513367) | rock metagenome | isolation source: Antarctica rocks | place: Antarctica: Victoria Land, Pudding Butte nord | collected 2016-01-03
CATAGCTTCTATAGCTGCAGTAACCGTTGCGATGGGCGTTTTAAATTCGTGTGAGATATTACTTATAAAATCATTTTTTATTTCAGCGAGTTTCTTTTGACGGCCAATAACACGTAGCAGGTAATACAACGCAAACGCTACTACACATAATAACAGGCCCGAAACCAGCACTATACCAGTCATTTTTTCATACAGGTAACTTACAGGTGGCTTAAACATAGCCCTTACAAAATTTTCACCAGGAGTTAATTCATAGGTGGGGAATGATTTGGTAATAACAGGGTATGATCGCTGTAAACGCTCAGGGAACCTGTTCCTGTTGAGTGTGTTGTCTTCATCACGCAAATAAAATATAAATGGTTCAAGTATGCCTCTTTCAGCAAGTAACCGGAAATAGACAGGACGCAATCTTGCCGTATCGAATTTATAATGATCAACCCATTTACCAATGTAATTACCGAGGTTCTGTGTGTGATAGTAAATCACATGCCTCTCTAAATCCTCTTCCCGGTAAGTGCGGGCATAATGCCTGGCAACCAATTGTTTTACAGTATCGCCTTTCGAGAAAATGGGAAAATTAAGCATCTTATGAGAAAAAGAATGTTTATCAAGTGTATCTTTTTTATTTGCCACAGTGTACACAAAAGCCTGACTATTATTATTCCACCTGCTGGTGATATCTATTTGCGAGGTATCCATCACAAAATTATACATCAATTGTTCAAGCGTATCACAACGCAGTTTGAAGTCCGTTTTAATGGCATCCTCAAAAGCTACATTCACTTCCTTTTCAAAGCGTTCCCTGTTTATCTGGTAATAGTTTGTTATCCAGATGATCTGTAAAACGATCACTCCACCTACAGCGGCGATGCATACAATAAATATCATCCGGATGCTTTTGTTCATTACAATCAAAAGTAAGCTGTTACATCAATAAGGTGTTCTTTCATTAACATACGTTAACAAAGGATAACAAAGAGCCTAACACTTTTAATAAAAGATCTGTAACAACTTTACTAAAAAAGCAACATGAGAATTACTCTTTCCTTATTAGTAGGGGCAATTACTTCCCTGGCCAATGCACAAACCGTTCTAAAGGCAGGTGATATCTTTCCTTCAATCATCATCCGTAATATTATTAATGCACCCATAAAACAATTAGATGTGCAGACACAAAACAATAAGTTTCTTATCCTTAATTTTTGGGGCACCTGGTGCAGTCCCTGTCTGCCTGAAATGGATACTCTTTCCAAACTACAGCAGCATAACAATTCAAAAATACAAGTGATTGGTATTTCCGATGAGGCGGTTAGCAGACTTGAAAATTATTTAAAACGCAAACCTTCTTATGTTTGGCTCGCATCGGATACAACCATGAATTTATACCGCCAATTTGCTTTTAATTATGTTGGGCAATCTGCTATTATAAATACACAAAACCGCATTGTTACATTAGTGCGCACTGATTCTATTAACCAATCTTTCATTGACCGGTTAATTCAAAATCAAAGCATACCTTCTTCCGCTGAAACAGGCAACAAACAAGAAACCGATACTAATCTTTTCGGCGTTGATAGCACGCTGGCATTTCAGGTTTCCTGGAGCACATACCGTGCGGGCGTTCCCTCCATGTTGAAGACGTATTTAAAAAGTAATTTCGAAGGCCGCAGGCGGACTTATACTAACTTATGCCTGACTTCTATTATCAGAGATGCTTATAATATTTCACCCCAACAGATGATTTACGAAATACCTGAAAAAGAAGTGTGCAACTGGGATGACAAAAACACATTGTATTGTTTCGATATAGTAGTACGTCCTGAGCAAAAAGATAGTATGCGATTAATTCTCCAACATACGCTTAACCAGCTATTTCCGGTAAAAGCGAGGCTGGAGAAGCGTGTTATCCCGGTATATATTTTAAAGAGATTAACTGGCGCAAGTGATTGGGCTACCTCTAAAAATAAAGAAAACACTTTTAGTTTTAGCGGACGTGGATTTGAAGGAAAAGCTATCTCCATAACTCCTTTCGCCGATTATGTTGCCAATGAATTAGAACTGCCCCTAATTGATAAAACAGGATTAACAGGCAAATACGATATTAATACTACCAATGTATTGCGCACCCGGGAAGATATGCTTACTGCTTTGAAAAAGCTTGGATTAACAGTAGAACAGGACAGTCGTGAAATGGATGTGGTTGTTATTTATAAATAGCTTCCCTATAGTGTTAAGTTAAGTATACATTGACGTACTTGCTGTCAGCTATCAGGAAGAAACTTATTACATATTATTTTAACAGCCTGCGGCATTCCTTTGCTACAACACATTCTCGAGAAGGGAATAGGTAATAAGATACATTAAGGACATATTAGGTCCCTTTAACATTAAAACCACTGAGTGCTATCTTCACGTGAAACGAGATCAGTTGATTGATATAGATAGTCCGCTTGATGATATCTGGAAGAAAGGCAGTCTTGAATGGTTGGCGCATTTGCGCCACATATAATTTAAAAGCACACACGGGAGAGGTGAGAATCAGATGAATTGGAAATGTGGTATATTCGGGTAATACGTTAATACAAACGTAGCGGTCATTGTAAAAAACTGCACAACATATGAACACGACTTTTAAACCAAAAGACTATAATTCACTTTCGCCATATTTAATTGTGGACAAAGCACAAAATTTAGTTGACTTACTAAAAGTCGTTTTCGCTGCGACAGAATTACGGAGGTTCGATCACGAAAATGGAACCATTGCTCATATGGAATTAAGATTAGACGACACAGTAATTATGATTAGCAATAGCACTGAAAACTATCCTGCCAACAAGACAATGTTGCATATCTATGTTCCAAACGTATTCAGAACATTCAATTTGGCCATTGACAATGGTTGTGAAATAATCGAGCAACCAACTAACAAGGTGGGTGACCCTGACACAAGAGGTGCATTTAGCGACTTTGCAGGAAATTATTGGGCGGTTAGTACGCAGGTAAACTAATTTTTGAAAATGAAAAGGAAAACAATCGCTTTCAATTTTACGGACTTTGAACCAATAAAAAATATTACTCTTACTTTTCCTGGCACAGAAGAAAGTACATCAAACGAAAACACACCATCCATTAAGGTGGGTGGTAAACTCATGTGTCGATTACACGAAAGTGGAGAGTTTATACCCATACGACTTGACTTTGAATTAAGAGATAAGTATTTGAACAGTCATCCGGAAATTTTTCATTTACCAGACCACTTTAAAGTGTACCCATACATTTGTATGTGGACACACAAGTAAGATAAAAATTTATTGACTGAAATACTTGAATTAAGCTGGAAAGGATTAGCGACAAAAAAACACATTGACAAATGGCAGACGAGAAAAACAACGATCCACTAACATGCGGTTTAGTGCTATGGCGGCTGACCCAATGCAGAATCAACTGCAATTCGGCAAACACTCCAATTCCAGCGAGACCGAATCCAATTGAGCAATAATAATTGACGACTAAAAATGAAAATATTTTCGATTTTGTCCTATTTATACATTCTCGTTTGTTATTGGTTTATAATTCAATAACAATTTAAAGTTTGTCAACAATGAAAGAATTTATTTTAATTTTCAGACATGAAAATGCGACAGCAAAAGTATCGCCGGAACAAATGCAAATTTGGATGAAACAACAAATGAACTGGGTTGGCGGCATTGCAGCTCAAAACAAATTTGTAAGTAGTACCGGATTGCTTTTTGACGATGCTAAAGTAGTAAGACACAACAATATCGTTACCAATGGACCTTTTGGAGAAATCAAAGAAACACTTGGCGGATTCATTGTGGTAAAAGCTGAAACCGTTGAAGAAGCTGTAGCATTTGCGAAAGGTTCACCTGTTTTACAAGGTGAAGGCAATACTGTAGAAGTTCGACAAATTGTGCAAAATTGATGAAAGCTTAAAAAGACTTCTGAAAACCAGAGGTCTTTTTTACAATGGAACAACAAGAATTGATACCTCATTTGTTTAGAACAGAATATAGTAGAATAACTACCGTACTCTGTAAACTTTTTGGTATTGAACATATTGAAATAGCGGAAGATATTGCGAGTGAAACTTTTTTATTAGCTGTTGAAACCTGGAGTTATAAAGGATTGCCGCCAAATCCAGCAGCGTGGCTTTATTTCGTTGCGAAAAATAAAGCAAAAAACTATTTTCAACACAATAAAATATTTACACAAAAAATCATTAGCCAGGTAAAATATTCAATTGCTGCAACAGAAGAAATTGAGATTGATTTGTCTGAAAAAAATATTACCGACAGTCAATTACAGATGTTATTTACTATATGCCACCCTTCAATTTCAACTGAAGCACAAATAGGATTATCACTTCGTATTCTTTGCGGCTTTGGCATTGATGAAATTGCAGATGCATTTTTAACCAGCAGAGAAACAATTTATAAGCGTCTTTCTAGAGCCAAAGAAAAACTGCGTCTTGAAAACGTACAGATTGAACTTCCAAACAATATAGAAATAGGAAAACGATTAGAGACTGTTTTAAGAACTTTGTATTTACTCTTCAGCGAAGGATATTATTCTGAGAGACAAAATGCTGTTATCCGTAAAGACTTGTGTTTAGAAGCAATGAGATTAACGTATTTGCTTATTAAAAACGAACAAACTAATTACCATTCAACGAATGCCCTGCTCTCTTTAATGTGTTTTCATTCTTCACGTTTAGAAGCAAGGCAAAATGAAAAAGGTGAAACAATTTTATACCAAGACCAGGACGAGAACCTTTGGAACGCTGAATTGATTGGCAAAGGTAATTACTATCTCAAACAAGCATCACAATGGAATATAGTGTCAAAATATTATTTTGAAGCAGGAATTGCCTATTGGCATACAGTCAAAGCTGATACGAAGGAAAAATGGGAGAATATTTTGAAGTTGTATAATCATTTATTACAATTAGAATATTCACCCATTGCAGCGCTCAACAGAACTTTTGCACTTTCAAAAGCTAATAGTAAAGAAGAGGCTATTACAGAAGCAGAGAAGCTGAATTTATCTGACAATCATTTTTACTATATTTTGCTTGGCGAACTTTATAAAAATATGGATAACCAAAAAGCGAATACTCATTTTCAAAAAGCATTATTGTTAGCCAAAACACAGACCGAAAAGCATACAATAAAAAAGAAAATTGATGAACTTGATAAAAAAATTAATTAAAAAAGAATTTAAAAGTAGAGGAGGTTAAAATATGTTAAACAATCAAAATAATCTTGGTTCGGTGGTTTCTTATAAAATCTATGATGGGAGAGGAATTAATCGCTACTGATGTCACGCAACACGCACTACTTCGAGATCGTGTAAATAAAGCAAATTCATTAGCAGCAAGCATAACAAACCATACTGCAAACATTAACAACATAAATAAAATGAAAGTTCATACTACAAATTATGAAGACACGTTTATTGAGATTGCCGACGACTGTCCGGCAACAAGTGGAGAAATTCCACCAACAAAAGGAAATGTTACAACTATAGCAAACATTCAATATGACATTGTTAGCAAGAACCCTTATAAATTTACTTCTGATGATGTATTATTTCAGGTTTATGCAGAACGAAATCACTTAACAAATAATGAGCTTAAAGAAGCCAGGGATCAGTTCTTTTCTAAAGGACAACCTTGTTTTCGTACCTCACCATTGCCAAAGCGATATGGTTGGGGAATTCATAGCGACAAAGACGGAAAAGTTGCCTTGTATGGTAGTGAAACTGCCGAATACAAAAAGTTTTCAAAAGATAAAAATCTTAAAGTGATTAAGGCAATGAAATCCAGATAATGCAGACCAGTAGCTTGTTTTTTGCAAATAAAAATATTTTTGGTTAATGCAAAATAAAGCCTCTTATTTTAAAAGAGGCTTCTATAATTCCGGTAAGTTTAGTACATCACCGGTTTAACACAATGCAGGTAAGAAATCCTTTGACAACCTTTTATGGCAGAATTGAAAGACAAAATAAATGCTCTTAATAAGCTGATTATAAGGGGTGACACATTAAAAGCTTTGGAAATATTTTACTCCAATGACATTGAAATGCAGGAAAATGAAGATAGTCCAAGAAAAGGCAAAAGTGTTTGTATTAACATGGAAAGGGCCAATTTACAAAAAATAAAAAGTGTTGTAAGTAATCTTCTTAATCAGGCGATCGACCCAGGGAAAAATATAGTTTTTAGTGAGTGGGGATTTTTTGATTACCTACAATGACAACAATAAATTTTTGTTAACACAAGTGTCTGTTCAACATTGGTTAAACGGCCAGGTAATAAAAGAAAAATTTATTATAAACAATTTATAAAAATCCAGTAATCATAAAGTCAGTCTTATCGTACAGAATATGCCGGCAGTAGTAATTCATTTTAGTCTTATGTTATAGGCATAAATTGTCGCAATAATTGCTATCAACTGTCAGCTATCAGGACGCTAAAGTATAATGTATTTCTTCCTGACAGCTGACGGCAAAAGCGACAATGTAAGGTTGACACGACACTATTTATAAATCAGGGATAATAGTTAAATAAACACTTATCCCAACAAGATCCCCGCAATAGTAGCCGAAAGATAAGAAGCCAACGTACCACAAAGTAACGCCCTCATTCCTAAACGTGCAAGGTCTCCCCTCCTCTCCGGTGCTATCTCTCCAATACCTCCTATCTGCATTCCAACAGAACTAAAATTCGCGAATCCGCAAATAGCGAAACTCACTATCATCAAACCCTTAGGCGATAGGTGCTGTTGAACGCCATGCGTAAGATCAAAAAAAGCGACAAACTCATTGATCGTTAGTTTCTTTCCCATCAGTGTAGCAACCTGTGCAACATCCTGTTCCGGCACACCCATTGACCAGGCCATAGGATAAAATAATTTACTAAACAACCAGTCGAGTGACAATGCGAAATCAAGGTGCATCCAGCCGCCAACTTTTCCTAACACAAAATTGACCAGAGTGATCAGGGCTATGAATCCTATCAGCATGGCAATAACGTTAATAGATATGCGCATCCCGTCACCAGCGCCATGAGAGATGGCATCTATAACATTGCGGTAAGGCGTTTTTACTTCCAGCTTCACTTTTCCCATTGTCTCGCTTTCTTCTGTTTCAGGCCATACAATTTTCGAGATCACTAACGCGGCAGGCGCTGCCATTAAACTAGCAGTAAGTAAGTATTCCGCTTTAGCGCCAAAGTTTACATACACGATTAATATTCCTCCCGCGATACAAGCAAGGCTTCCGCTCATAGAAGCCAGCAGCTCACTCATGGTCATGCCATTTAGGTAAGGCCTGATCATAACCTGGGCTTCCACTTGTCCCACGAAAGCGCTTGCAACGTTGCTTAACGCTTCCGCGCCACTGACCCTCATTACAAAGTTCATCGCCTTTGCAATAAAGGATACTATCCGTTGCATAATACCGAAATAATAAAATATAGCTACCAGGGCACAAACGAGTATGATAGTTGCCGTTACATTAAAAGCAAAAATAAAAGCCCCTGGTGCACTGAAAGGAAGTGAACCGTCACCGACAGGAGATTGCACATATACGCCCCCGTAAACAAATGAGGCGCCTGCTTTGGCGAATTCTTCTATATGTCCGATTTGTTTACCGATCCATTGAAAAAAGTTTGTTACCGGTCTAACTTTCAACACAAGTACTGCGATAACAATTTGCAGAGCAAGACCACTAATAACAAGCCGTAAGTTGATTCTTTTTTTATTGTTAGAAAAGAGGAAGGCAATACCAAGTATTAATACAATTCCAAACAGGCCCTGGAAACGTTGCATAAAGTATTTCAGATTTGGTAGATTTTGAAAGATAATGTTTTTTTTATAACCACGGAGGAAACGCAGGAGGCAAAGAAGAGGTAACACAGAGGCCCTCTCTGTGTTACCTCTTCTTTGCCTCCTGTTTTTCTCTGCGGTTAAAAAATAGCTGCTAACTTCGCTTCCATTGAACTTAAAGAATCAGGCAACGTTATAATACTGATTATGAACACTGAACTACCCATAGAAGTGCTGATCCAGCGCGAAAAAGATGAGGATTTAAAAGAAGCAGGTTATAAAATTATCAACAGTAAAAGGATCACTCCTGAAGAAGGTGTGATGCTGTTTGAAAAAGGCAGCCTCTCTTATCTGGGCGCTCTGGCTAACTTTGTCCGCGAACGCCTTCATGGTGACAAGACTTACTTCAACCGTAACTTTCATATTGAACCTACCAATGTTTGTGTCTTCTCCTGTAAGTTTTGTTCTTATTCGCGTTTGTATGCGCATCGTGATGAAGGCTGGGAACTAAGCATAGAACAGATGCTCGATATTGTAAGAAGTTATGATGGCAAGCCGGTCACTGAAGTTCATATTGTCGGTGGCGTCCATCCAAAACTTAACCTTGCTTACTTCGCCGAATTGCTGACTAAAATAAAACAGGTAAGGCCTCAATTGCATATCAAAGGCTTTACTCCCGTGGAGCTGGATTATATGTTCCGCAAAGCAAAAGTTTCCGTTGAAGAAGGAATGAAATTGTTACACCAAGCCGGACTTGATTCATTACCCGGCGGCGGCGCAGAAATTTTTCATCCTGAAATAAGACAGATAATTTGTGACGACAAGGTAAACGCCGATGGCTGGCTACACATTCATAAAGCTGCCCATGATTTGGGAATGCATTCCAATGCCACCATGCTGTACGGACATATAGAAAAATACTATCACCGTATAGATCATATGGAACGCCTCCGAACTATGCAGGACAATACTCATGGATTTAATACATTCATCCCTTTAAAATTCAGGAATAAGAATAATGATATGAGTAATGTCAAGGAAAGCGGTATCATTGAGGACATGAAGCTCTATGCTGTCGCGCGTTTGTATCTTGATAACTTCCCGCATATTAAAGCTTATTGGCCGATGCTGGGCCGGCAAAACGCACAGCTCTCCCTTTCATTCGGCGTCAACGATATCGATGGAACCATTGACGACTCCACTAAAATATATTCTATGGCTGGTTCTGAAGAGCAGACTCCTGCGATGTCTACCGCTGAACTGGTAACGCTGATTAAGCAGGTTCGCCGTAAGCCGGTAGAAAGGGATACGCTGTATCATGAAATCAGGGATTATTCGGAGGTGGATATTGAGGAGATAGCGATGAATCCGTTGTTGAATTAACTATCAGCTTTCAGCCGTCATATATCAGCAGTTTGCTTATTGGTATTATTACCTAAATGCTTTTGGAATTTACTTCCAGCTTCTTTATTTTTGCAATCCCTTTAAAAAGGACGGCTGCGTAGCTCAATTGAATAGAGCATCTGACTACGAATCAGAAGGTTTCAGGTTTGAATCCTGACGCGGTCACTAATAGGAATATCAAAACGAACTAAAAGCCAGCAAAACACTTGATTTTGCTGGCTTTTTTTGTTTTAGGGGTGTCAGGGAATACCAAAATATTCCAATGGTTTGGTGAACTAATCGGGACCTATTGTGCTTTTTTTGAAAACAGGTCCCGAATTTCACGAAAACGCTTATCCAGCCATACTTGTAGGGAATTTGAACAAGTCAGGAGTCTTCATTTAGCTTATTTTTCCATCAGTTCTCCCGGGTTGGTTACACCACTATTAGTAACCTGAAAAAAATAATTTATGGAAAAGAAACACAGCTTCGCATTGTTATCATTCACCAGGCAAAGCAAGCGCACAAAAGACGGCTCCGTACCGGTGTATCTCCGGATCACCATCGATAGCAAACGGACCGAAGTATCAACCCGCACATCGGTGCCCGTTGAAAAATGGGTGCCCGGGCTCGGACGAGTGAAGGGCTCCGGTGAGGAAGCAAAACGTTTAAACCAGGGAATCTTGAATTTCGAGCACCGGGCACGTGAAATCTATCACCGTTTTATTGAGCAGGGAAAGATCATCACGATTGACACCATTAAAAACGAACTGCTGGGAATAGATCACAAACAACGAATGCTTATGGAGCAATTCAGGATCGTGGTAAAAGATTTACGCGAAAGGACTAATCTTGGTTATGCAGCAGGCACTGTAAAAAATTGGAGCGTAACCGAAGGACATCTGGAAGAATTCCTTTTAAAACATTACCAGGTTAATGACATTACGTTCAAACAACTGGATCAAAAGTTCATTGCAGATTTCGAACGGTTTGCCAGGACAAACTGGGGATGTGGTAACAACGCCGCGTTAAAACACATTCAAAGAATCAGGAAGGTTGTTAAGAAAGCAGTGTCAGACGACTGGCTGATGAAAGACCCGTTTATGGGTTTCGAAGGTAAGCAGTCGAAAACCCATCGCACTTTTCTGACCGACCAGGAACTGGAAGCTATTAAAAACAAAACCTTCGATTTCGATCGGTTAGAACGCGTGAAAGATGTTTTCGTATTTTGCTGTTACACCGGACTTGCCCATGTTGACGTGGAGAAACTAACACCGGATAATATCGTGATTGGCATAGACGGGAAAAAATGGATCTATACATTCAGGGAGAAAACGGATAACAAATCCAATATCCCCCTGCTTCCGGAAGTGCTGGAAATTATTGAAAAATATCATGACCACCCTGCTTGTATAAATTCGGAGCGATTGTTACCAGTTATTACGAATATTAAAACGAATGCCTATTTAATAGAGATAGCCAGTGTTTGCGGGATAAAGAAAAACCTCACTTTTCATATGGCCCGTCATACTTTTGCCACTACCATTACACTGACCAACGGGGTACCGATGGAAACTGTAAGCAATATGTTAGGTCATTCCAAAATTACAACTACTCAGATTTATGCGAAGGTGTTAGAGAATAAGGTTAGCGAGGATATGTCTCGGTTACAAAAGAAGTTATCAGAAAGAAAGTAAATAGTCATGGCTGATACTGTGTTTAAACGCCTAGATTATTGTAATGATTTCGGGTTCGTAATGTTTTTGCGGGTGAAAATAAAAAATCAGCAATAAGCTAACATACTTGTTGCAAATGAGGCTTTTAGAATTGCACGTTGCTGTTTAAATCCCCATCGCTGCCGCGGGCTTGCGTTATTAAATTACATGATTTTACTTTTCTCAATTTAGAAGATTCTTTGCCTTATCAAATCATCTACTTTAATAAAGCGATGAGCCTTTTGCTTTCATCGCGTGAAACGATAACAACAAATCAAGTTAGTGTACTTAACAACCTTGTGGATGTACAAAAGATCAACACTTTTAGGATCTTAGATTCAGCAGTCAACCTGTTTATTGTCCGGACTTGGTTCACCGACTGTGACCACGACATATACAGGGCAAACGCATCTAAATTCTTAAGTTATTGGTTCTTAATAACTAACAAAATCACATTAAGGTTTGTTAAATTTAATAAGTATTGATTCCTAGCTGATTAAAATTTAGATGCGTCCGCCCTGACGACATATACCATCTATAAGCATAATTGGTGATAATCAACTATATTTGTTGAAAATATTCTAGATGTCAGACAACAACACTAATAACAACTCTGGAAACAGCGGTACAACTTCTGGGGAAACCACGAGTTCAACTACCACTACTATGACGACCCAGTTCCCAAGAGTTGTTAGCGAAAGAGAAATGACTAAGGGAGAAGATGTCGACTATAATGTAAAACACAATTCACATTTTGGTGATAGATGAATGCTAAGAGCAGGAAAATGGGCGTTAGGACAAGCGCAACATAACAGGCTTTGTAAACACGCTGCCTTTCCCTATTAACTTTCAGATTTTTATTCGTTCTGCGTCGGTAGCTTTCTATCTCATTGATATAAAACATTTTGAGCCGCATTTCTGCTTCGTCGAAATGAAACAGGTTTTCATTGAAAAATATTTTGGGATCTCCACCTAGGGCAAAATAAACACGCGGAATAATATTGAAGCTCAGAACTATTCCAAGCACAAACAAGTAAAAGCATCCTACACCTCCACTGATCATAAATGCATCCGGTTTTGGCGTAGTTGCCCAGCGATTAATACTATAACCGATAAGAGCCGCAAGTAGACCAACGGTGACAGTAAGCAATGTTGTTGTTTTTGTGGTTATGATTGATCCAGTGTCAATTGTATCTTTTAGCTCCTTTTCGCTATGGTTATAGATAAAGATCAGTTCATCTTTGGTAACCTTGATTATCTGCTCGTCGGTTAAAAACCAAATATCTTCCGGCTTGCGCCTCGCCTTGAATCTTACCACGCTCCAGACTTTTAGATACCATTTTATTTTTTTGGTCATGCGTTACATTATTTTATATTTTCTATTGAATTATAGTTTAATTTATGCGAGAAATGATCTTACATAACATACGAAGCAACAATAGAGAGTTATCAACTGGGCGTTCGAGAACTGCTGATCATTAGTAATCGCAGCTTCGAGTTTTAGTTTTTGAGGCTACTAACATTGATTGGCTCCTCCACAAAAATAACAGCATTTTTCTTTCCCGGCTTTAGTTTAATAGGTATTCGCTTACGATTGTTTCCTTTTTTTGCTCCTTAAAAACAGCCCGCATTATCATTCTCAAACCCAAAATAATTATTCCTCACAACCGTTTATCAATAAGCTGTTAAAGAAAATTTTGCTTTACAGATTTCATAAAGCCCGATACGTTATTGAGAGAGCGCGACCGCAAACAACATACAAATGCATTAAGAAAATCATGGATGAATTCAAAGTCAAGAAAAACAATAATCTGGAAAAATACGTCATCTGCAAATTTAGAAAGGAGATGTCTAACTGGCCTTAACACTCTTGTTATGGACGGAGAAACTGCATCATGATGTAGTCGACGTTTGGAATAAAACAGTTTAATCGGGTCAACAGCTCCGGTGTGTAACTAAACTAGTTTTGATCAATTCTAGACGCGCTTACATATCTTCAGAACTCCTTACCTACGCCTGAAAAATGAATAATGTTACGTAAAATAAAAATTGTTTAAATTGACCTATGCAATTAATGTTACCGTTATTTCCTCGGG
>JAABUK010009742.1_pt1 | contig 13036 bp, 14 predicted proteins | sample 5559141 | NCBI WGS metagenome assembly JAABUK01 (sample SAMN10711869, study PRJNA513367) | rock metagenome | isolation source: Antarctica rocks | place: Antarctica: Victoria Land, Pudding Butte nord | collected 2016-01-03
TGCACCCCTTGAATGGCTGGGACAGACTCAAGCAAGTTGCATCTGGAATGCAGGATGCATGAGCGTAGCTTGTGTAACACCATGTTGAGCTGTCAGCATGGAGGCTGCAACTGTAACTACACATAGAATTGCACATGATCAGCTAGAACTTACCCAACAATAGAACAATCTGATCAGCACATGCAAAGATGCCACAATGCAAGTCAGGATGATCTGATGCTCATCATGGAGGTGTGATGTGCAAAGTTGGACTGATTTGTGGCAATGCATTGCCTGCTGCAAGCATACCTAGGTTGTTTAGCTCAAACATGCCCACAATGCTGCCATACACATCCAGCTCAAACAGGGCTGCAAAGCGCTCATCAAAGAGTGCTGCTCGCAGGAGGCTCAAAGACTCCTGAGCCAGATCCTTCAACTCTGCATCACACCAGCCCAGTTGCCTTGGATCTCAAAACAAAGCCGTATGCTGAGTGGAGCTACCAATGCTCTCATCTCAACTATGGTGAGACTACAGTTGTGAAATGTCAAATCCTGCATGTGTTTTAACTTGTAGAGGCTCTCATACAGTGCTGATGAGGCAGCGTCTGAGACCAAATTACTGCAACGATTGGTCATGATGTGCACGATGGTCCCAGAATCTTGCCTTCACACAAGCAATGACAAAACCATGCACTTGTCAACACTTGCAGCAACCCCTGGGGTTCTGTGCTGTTGACAGAGACTAGTGAGACTGTGAGCATCACAGCACAGTCTGCACTCATACAGCTGTACTGCCAAGTGAGAGACTCAAGGACAGCAGCATTCAAGATTGTAGGTGGCAGCCAGCTGAGGTTGTGGTCAAAAAGCCATTAGTGGAGACAAACAGGTGCAAGTGGCAGTACCCTGTCTGAAAGCCTGCTCATCTTCCACATCTTCAGGGCAGGCAACACACTCCCACCACAGCTTCTTCCAGCCCATGCGGTACGGCTGCCAACCCTTCAACAAGGCCTCCCAACAACTCAGATTGCTTGGTCCACCTGTTGCAGCCACAGTGGTGCAGCAAGTGTGGCTGGAGACTACAATGCTAGCTTGCCAGCTTACAACAGGGCTACCCAATGAAATCATAGCACTGGAAGGCTTGTAAGATCTGTCAGGGGAGCATACTGCACTGAGGCGTAGTGTGTACAGCAGGATGAGCAGGATCAGGCCTTGGTTACGTCATCTCAGCCTAAACAGCTCCTGTGCAGACTTGGAGCAAAGTTGTGCAAAGGCACAAGTTGATGCCAGTCATCTTTTGCTGTATGGCCACAAAAAAAGCCTGGCATCCTTTTGCACATTAGCAGGAGTGTGTGGGCATGTATAGTCTGACAGAAGATGGCCAAGTGAAGCTAATTGCATCGCATGATCAAGCGCAAGCTGTCATGTGATACCATGAGAGACAAGATAGATAGCACAAGTGGCAGAGGACAGCCTGTGCCCTTACCTGATGCCAGGGCAGCAAGTGCAGTGATGAGGCTGTGTGCAACAGCCTGCGCTGCTACCAGGAAGATGTCATTGGTGTTGTCTGCATGCTCCCGGAACTCCCTCATGGCTGCAGCATGGCCGGCAGGCAACTGAGCCCTGTTGCTGGATGAGCTTGCTGCCGTTTGATTGCCAAAGGCATAGTCGCTGCTGCTAGACGCATGGCTCCCACTGCCAGATGCATGGTGGCCATTGCCAGTTGCATGGTGGCCACTGCCAGATGTGTGATGGCCACTGCTGGATGCGTGGTGGCCACTGCTGGATGGATGACTCCCACTGCCAGATGCATGCTGGCCACTGCTGGACGGCGTTTCTGCTGCAGAGCCTTCTGGGTCCGGTCTGTCCTGTGTGCAGCATTGCTCATGGCCCTTTGGAACATGTACAAAGGTTGCTGTGCAGCACACACGCACAATCTGTTTTGATGCAAGGCTTCGTTTATGATGAGCTCACTGCTGCATGGACTTTGATTTCTCCTGTTGTTGCTTGTGAGCAAGCAGTTCATGTGAGCTGCCTAGATCAGGAGCTTGAAAGCTGCAGAGTGGTGTGATGCAAGCAGTTCAATGCAAGAGTGCTCTTGCTGCTGAAGTCAGCTGGCCACTTGGCAAGGTTTGGTCTGTGCTACCAGTTTTCAATTTGTTGTAAGTCAGACAACCCGCACCTAATCCCAATGCCAAACCTGACGGAAAAACCTGTAAGTGGTTTGCTCACTGCAGCCTGACACTGCACAGCCCATTTTGAAGCAGCAACAGAGTGAGTCAACTGCAGCTGATTGAGCAAGCAATCAACACATGCAGACGCCAACAGCAGTACTTTACACAAGTAAGCAGAAGTACAGAGTTGACCACAGGTGCAGCATGAAGCAGCACCTTGGGCAAGTTGCCTGGCAGCATAAAATTGAATGGTGAGCGACCCAAGCTGCTGTTGCGCAATGCTGGCTGCAGTACACCTCATCCTGGCACCCTGAAGGGCACGCCACCTGCACATTTGACTGCTGCATGTTGTACTGCATCTTTGTGCACTTCATATTTGTGCAATGCATGTTTCTGCGCTGCTTGTCTATGTACTGCATGTTGCGTACTGCAGGTTGAACTGCATGTTGTGTACTGTATGTTCTACTGCATGTTTGTGAACTGGATGTAGTAGTGCTGCAGAATGTCATGCCAGCATGATTGATCACTGTGCTTGACAGCACTTGCAGGTGCAAAACCGCAATGAGCTCTTGCAGCTATATCAGGTTTGCCAGTTCATCAGTGCAACCTTGCTATGGTCCTATTCATCATAAAGACATCAAATCATAAGAAGTCAGTATGTGCTGTTTATCTTGCACTACTCATTGCAGGTGGCGCAAGCATGCTGCATGTCATTACATGCATCATGGTGTAGACAGACAAGCCTACCGGTTGTGGCATTTGCCACTGCTCACTGAAGGGTGTTGGGTGCAGCTGGCTCTCAATAGCCCGCAGCTGCTCTAGACCATAAGGGGGCGTCCCTATATGAGGCAGGACTACTCAGTGATAAGCTAGTCTCACTTGCATTGTGACATAGCACAGCTGCTTTGATACATGCAATAATATACTTGCTGGCAGAGTGCACGAACCACAGCGGGACAGTATGTGTACTGCATACCGTTGCAGAGTGCTGCCAGCTTGCACCATGCAAGTTGCATTCTGATGGATCCTAGGAAATGAAAGCAGTGGCTGCATACAAGAGCAAAGGCTTTGTTTGAAGTATGCTGGCCAGCTACCAATGGAGCTTCTTGCAGGATGGTCTGTTCATCTTGAATGTCCTGCAGTTGGCATCGGTTAGCAGTCGGGAGGTGGGGTTGGTTTGCTGAAGCGCATGTTGCATATTTGCTCAGCTGGGTACACACCGTGTGAGCAAAGACCCCTTTCCCTTTGCCACTGCCTGAGTCAAGGCAAATGGTCATTGTGCTGTTTTGGTGCAGTAGCACCTGTAAAAGCGCTCCAGCTTGCTTTCATGGACTGTGGTGGTTTGAGTCAAACTCAGGTGATTCAGCTGTTCTTTAGGGAGCTTACTTGCTCATGATAAGCATGAACCTCAGCCTCTCCTGGCAAAGTCAACAACGCAGATACTTGCTGCCGCAGTGTTCCAGCTGCTTGCGACATGATGTAAGGCCGCTAAGGCAAGAAGACTGCTGTCGAGCCGATTTGGCTTGAGCAACTTGTTGTTCTATGCTGGCTCACACCGCTTTATGGCATGGACGCTGCCCTTGTATTCAGGTCATGTATGTCGACGACTTGTTGACCAGCGGAGCTACGTTCCTATTTGTTTTGTGACTATCAAGCTATGTGCTGGTGTGATTGCGTTGCTTTTGGCCGGAGCGGCGCAGTACTGGCAGTTTCAGACTACATGCTTGCTCCGAAACCAACGGGAAGTAGCATACGTACTCCTCTGCATGGGGCGGTATGCGGAAAGCTGCGTCGGCGTTACTCAACAATCTGAACTCATCTTTCAATGTCATATGTTCAGGTTGCGAATCGTGCGATTGAACAACAGACAGGAGGTCGACATCGCGACTGGGCTCAGCGACTGTCTAGGAGTGCACCACGTCGTCGTCTTCCGTCTGCGCTGGTACCCCTTGTGACTCTGCACGCCAAGTCTGATGACTCTGGAGAGCTGTGGCCATCTTCGAAAATTGGTAAACGAATGTGCGCGTCGGCTCCGTTCGTGCAATTCTATTGCAGGAATAGTGTTGATCGCTCAGCAACAGAGTCTGACGCTCTCGGACCAATCAAGTAGTTGTGGATACATCACTAACCCTGTTTGCTTCTATGCAGTCAATCGTAACTCGCGGCAAAGACGCTTCAATGGAAAGACAGCAAAAGTTGACTGGAAACAAAGCATAGGAAAGGTATTGACTCGCTAACAGCAGCCACAGATCCCCGCAGGGGTCGTGCATTCTGCAATATCGACTGCAGCATCCATCTCTAGTACCAATTTGGTACATTGCAAGACGTCCCCTGCAAATCTTGTGGAATTTGACCTTGCTGCAATCTACTTGATTTTCAAGGCAAGCTGTCTGTGCATACAACCCAATAGATACTGACAACTGTGACTTGCTGCTGCATATGCCTGCTGCATTTGGCCTCTCAACAAATATCCACACATGTTGTTTGGCTTGTTCCAGCATGTCATACTTCAACATGTAGCCTGTCAATGCAGGCACGCCGTAGCATACGGACGGCAATAATGAAAAGCCGCAACGCTCAACATGAAGAGCTTGTGCATGCAATAGCATGTGCATTCTTGGATGAGGAGCATGGACTGCAAGCCTGTACAACAGGGTATCTGCTGCCCCCAGTGAGCTATAGTTTGGTTGCTTGGTATATCAGACAGAACACAGAGCTGCAGTTTAAGGATGACTTTGATAACTTATACGCAAGTGGGCATGATGGCATGGATGAGCAGGATGCGCACAGCAGCTATGCTCAGAATATTGATTACCCTTTCGACGAGGGAAATGACATGCCAGATCTTACAACTTTTCTTGATCAAGACGAGTGCAGTCATTTCTTCACAGTCTTGCACGGCCCAGACAGCAACTTGCAAGTTCCCAGACAGGCACAACCGTATGTCATAGCAGACCTGCATGCGTTGATCAAGGGAAACCAACTGCAGAAAGTCCAAGATATTCTGTCTCAAACTTATATGCTGACTGTGCATCCAGAGGACCCAGCTTATGAGGTGGAGTTGAGACAATTGACGACACTCCCCAGCAGAGGAGGAACTTAATGCTAAAGTTGTGCAGGAGTAGCTAACATTAGGTTGAACCCTCTGACAGGGTGTCCTTAGGTGTTGCTCGGTGCAAGGATTTGGTCCACACCAAACCGATGTCATGAGGGTTTATCATTGTGTCATGAAAATAAGACCTGCTTGCCAGAGTTGCACCATTGAGCTTCCTCCACTGTACCAAGCTTGCTCAATGGTGCAAATTTGGCAAGCGGCTTTTATTGTCATGACATAGTCTATAATAAATTAGACATAGCCTATAATAAATTTTTGTGAAGTCACGGGAGCAAGCTGATATATGCATTTACAGAATAGGCATTCCGTGAGTGTTGCCTTCCTCAAACCATTTGAGTGTTGAGTTGCCCAAAGCATCTGAGCATTGTGACTCTTGGAGGTCTCTGCAGAGTTGATGCTCTGATATGACATGAGACATGCAGATGGACATTGCGTACACATGCACAGTAGCGTGTGGCAGCAATTTGATTGCTTTGCACGTGCACACACATGGACAGATTTGACTGCATGGTCTGACGGTCATGACCTGATCAGTGCAACATGCAGTATGTTTCAATAGGCCTTACAATCCCAGAAAGACTGTTGCTGGCTGTTTTGTGGTCAACGATACAGAAACAAGCATGCTGTTTGTACATGTAATACTGCACTGACGCTTCCTCGAACATGTTATTACCGACGTGTGTAGACATAGTTTTCAGACACTGTTGTCGACAGTTCTAAGAGGTCTAAGCGACAGCTGTCTTGTTCAATTGCAAAAGTACTCGAACAAATTGCTGGCACATCATTCTCCAATATTGGCCAGGTCAAGGCTTGACCAGAATGCTGGCCCACTTGGCCAATATTGCTTTGATCTTCGAATAAACTCCCTACAGGCCTCGCTGCTACAACACGCCAAAGGTGTATACAGCACCTGTTCAATAGCGACCTGTTCAATAGCGACCTGTTCAATAGCGACCTGTTCAATAGCGACCTGCCATGCAGAGGAGGCTAATGGGTGGCGGTCAATAATCATACACGACCTGGCTCCAAAGTGAAAACAAATAATGACATCGAGTATAAATGACATTGCCTGGCTTATAAATGAAGTAGCATGGCAGTGTCCTACCAGCCAAGCAGCCACAGCTGAAAGCTGATGTCAGCAGCAGCACACACGATCAACTGTGATCATTGAACGCCCCTGTCATTTGTGACACTGTTGAGGTCTGTTGGCTTTACAACTGGCAGAACTTCTGTGCACAGGATGCTTTAGGTGACGCAATGTCAAAAAAATGGAACTTGATGCTGTGGAAGGTTCTTGCTTAAGGAAGCTAGCTGTGTGGCACCAAAAAGTGTACAGGTGAGAGGGAGCTTCAAGGTATGAAACACTGAGCAATGCAGCCAGGCATGCAGCTGCCTGCTGCTGACTTGCATGTTACAGTGCTGCTGATGTCGCCCTGTGGTGCTGATTCGAGCTCAATGCTTCAGCAGTCAAGTCTGTGAGGCTGGTAAAGATGCGGCTCTTGCGCATGCTCTTCTTTGCAGGCATGCTGCGAGAATCCCTCCGGTCTGTCAGAGGCCATCGTGGGCGCACGTCAAGAGCTCCGGCATCTAAATCCTGCTGGGGCAATTGCCACAGGCCCAGTTGCAATCTGCACAACAAACATGAGTCCAAACACAAACACAAATATGAGTGATCCAATCATAAGGTACCAAGTCAGTGCTAGCCAGACAGTGTGAATAGAAAACTCTTGCTCACAGGATCAGGATGGAGTGGGGGTCATGTGGTGCACTTCTCATACATGCTAACAGCAGAGAAGTATGATAGGAAGCAGCTGGCCTAAAGTCTTACAGCACTTTTGGCCTTGACAACACCATCATTCAAGGTGCTGCTCAGGCTGCACAGGGCTGTTTATCTCAGCTTGCAAGTTCAAACACAACATGGATTGCACCACTGCACTGCACCAGTCACGTAGCATGGTCAAGCAACAAGCAGCACTGGCCAGTTCACACTGTTGTGGTGCTTTGAACACCAGGCTTTGTACAGTCAACCAGACTCACAGGTCTTGATCCCAGCTTCATCATCAAATTCGCTCAGATCAAAGCACTCGGCTGATACATGATAGCTCAAAACAGGTTACAAAGCAAGTGCAACCTCACCTTTCAGCACCTGCCCATGCAACCATGACACCATTGTCGGTGCAAAGCCGGGCAGGCGGGCAGACCAGATTCAGGCCTGCTTCTTGAGCCACATTGTTCAGAGAGGACCTCAGCATCTGATTGCATGCTACACCGCCAGCCACAATCAGCGTCTGCATATCTGGGTGGCTTTCTTTGGCCCAGGCTGCTGCTCTGCGACACCGCTCTGTCAAATGTGTGATGGCAACTCGCTGGAATGATGCTGCAATGTCAGCTCTGACCTGCAGGCGCATGAAACTTGCTGACAAACTGTCTGTGGTCTGTCAGCAGTGGCTTTTCAGGGAGATGAGCTTACACTAACAGGAAATTAGTGTGTGTGCTGAGGTTGCATGCCCTTTTGACAAAAGCTGTGTTGTTGCTAGTCCATGTTTTTGCCTGCTGTCTCAGACTTTGCTCCAATGAAGCACAATGGGTGACCTGGACAAGGCTACATGCCTTGTAGGTAAGGCAGACAAAAGGAGCAGCAACCTGTGAATGACATGAAGGCCTTGCGCAAATGACTGATGCGAGCCGATGAAGCTTGTTCTTCATGTGATCAGTCAGCTCCTCGTCAATAGCCAATGCAAGTCAACAACTGAGTGTGCCTTCTCATTTTGTTTTCAAAGAAGGGTGTAGATGAGTCATGAATTGAGGAGGACTATGAGCAGACCTGTTCATTGGCAGCTGTAGCTTCTCCAGGTGCCTCTGCTTGTATAGCTAGTCTTACACTATTTTTCAGCCCAGCGTAGCTGAAGTTGCAGTCATTGTTGCGCCGTAGGGGTACTGTAAAGGGGTATCTGTGAGGGTCACCCCTCTTTGCAAAGGTTTCCAATGCGGCACCACCATTTGGTCGCAGATCGAGCCCCAGTAGGCGCGCAATCTTATCAAAAGCTTCGCCTGCACACATTGCAGCAAGGCGTATACTGCCTGTGATGGATGCCAGCAAGGTGTATACTGCCTGTGATGGTTGCCAGCAAGGTGTTTACTGTATGTAATGAACACCAGCAAGGCGTATACTGCCTGCGATGGATGCCAGCGAGTGGTGAATCTCATTGCATAACCTTGACATGCTTAAGTCTGACCACGTGATGGGACTTGCTGGCAGTAATGTGGCATAGAAGAGCACAGCAGATGCAAGACTTTGGTGTGTCATCGAGAAAGGTTGCATATATCTGTGTTGTACGCAGCGTTGAGAACAGTGTATAACTTGCCGCTGCAAAGGCAGGAAGGAAAAGGTTACAAAACAGTGCGCATGCACAAAACGTTGAAATGAGTAGTCATATGCACAAAACGTTCAAATGAGTAGTCATGAAGATTGGCGCCATGGAAAGGGAGGTATGCAGATTTGCTGCCCACCCACCTACAGAATCATCCAGGGTAGATCCCATCAAGGTATAATCTCCCACAGCATGAGCCACGAGCAGCATGTTGTGGCCGCCTGACACCAGCATGCACAGGAAAGGGAAGGGCACATCTGCAGCAAGGCGAGCCACCAGCGCATGCGCCTCCATATGATGCACAGGCACTAGCTTCAGACGATGCTGCTGTGCAAGCTGGTGTGCTTTTCTGACACCAACCTACACTGGCAGAACATATCAGCTTGAGTGAGTGCTTCTGCATGCTGAAAAGCTGTGTTGAAAGGGTATCTGAGCGCACCAGAGATGGAAGCAGCAGGTGGTACAGGACTCGCAATGCGTCATGGTATCTGCAGATTTGTGACTTGCATGGACATCAGCCCAACCACTGTTGCTTTCAGGAGCAAAGCCAGCCAGATAAATGCAAGGGCACACCTGCAGGCATGGACTCAGCCCCGGTCCAATTGACACTGCCACAGCTGAAAGATCCTGTGCTGTGATTCCAGCCTGTTGCAGCGCGTAATCAACACAGCTGTCCATAGCAGCTTTGTGAGCTTCCATTGCCAAGTTTGGTACCACACCTCCATATGCCGCGTGTACGTCTGCCTGTAACATCAAATTTCTCAATTGACCATGGCAACAGAAACTAGCAGCGTATGACTGTGGTCAACCATGTGTGCAGTATCAGGCCGAACGCCAGCACCTGACTGGCCAACGTGTCGCTGAAGATGCGGCCACTAGTGCTGACAACTGCAACACCTGTGTCATCACAGCTAGTCTCGATTCCCAGGACCAGGCTGTCCGCGGAGCCTGCGCAGTGAGATCACGTAACGCTTGCAAGCACTCTACCCAATGCTGGCTTTCATTGCTGGCTTATTTGCCTCCATGTACCTGCCAACGCTGAACAGCTATGCAAATGACACGGGTGGCGTATTGCAAATCCGCTCACGGGGGGTGCCCGACGCAAAGACTGCTTGAAGTTGTGAGCAAGGAAGCGTTGCATCTGGCGGCAGTTGATGCGAAACGTATGGCGCGTCAGTACGTTGCTCATGGTGCGAGATTTATCTACCAACGCGTCCTGAGGCAACGGCCACTCCAATCCGGTTTTTCCAAAACGCGATTGTGAAACGCATATGCCTGGCCAATCTTACGGTCATGTGACGGCGTATTTGCAGTCTCCTACATTGCAGGTGCTTCAGCCCAAAGTGCTGTAAACGTTATCTGCGTGTAACACTCAATGAAAGCCACAAACGTGAGGCGAGGTATGCTTACACAGGAAACGCAAGCGTCAAATAAGGAGGGATTCACTCACCCGTTGCAAGGGGCTAACAGTCAACAAACCAAATTTCAATAATGCTTAATGAAGTGTTCAGGCAAGCCCTGTCCTTTTACTTCTTGATCTACATACCACAAGTCACCTAATAAGCAGCACAAGTTTCTTGCAGAAAGCATCAAAATGAAATGCACTCACGATGACACAAGGATAATCTAGCATGTCTATTTGCATGCAGGAGACAGACTCAAGATACAAAGCAAGGAGAGCAGGATGATCAGCATCGCACACAACAAGTAAAGTGCCACAGCATACCACTGTATTTGTAGATATCTACTCAATTCCTTTGTTCATTTGAATGGAAGAAAAGCATTGCTCGCAAACTGTAAACCTGGTGGGGTGAACATCAACATCCAGCATGCCATCATAAAAGCCACACCTCCATCTTCAGATTGCACTACTGCCCCAATGATATGACCGGACAAAGTACAGTAAGTGTGGTGTGTGATACGAAACCATTACCATCATCAAACATAGATGTCAAGAGCATCTGCATAGTGGTTTGCAGCAAAAATGGATCCATCACGAACAGAATTGAGGGCTGCCTGGAGAGCTGCTTGGGACACCTCACTGGTAGCCATCTCTCCAACCTTGAACAGAGCAGACATCGCACGAATGCGTTCCACATAAGACACCTCTGCAGCCGGCTGTGTAGACCCTACATGTTGCACATGACAAAGCTAAGAACAATGTTGAAGACATGTAACCAGATCAGGTTTTAAAGATCGCTGTCTTGAGATTCTACACAGTCGGACTGCACCAGAGCACACTATACATGTCAGGCAGTGTATTATGATGTCAACTTTCAGCTTGCTGCGCGTTGATAACAACATGTCAAGTGCTGACGCATAACCAATCAGAGCTTGTACAGGAGTACAAGGAGACTCATGAGCAGAACAACAAAAGTCATGGGTGTGAAGCAAGTACTGTACGCTGACACACCAGATGGCCGATAGTCAAATCTCATATTTACCATGCAAATCTGCCAGATGGACTCGTGAGTCACCTGGTGAAGAAACCTTGCCAGTAGACTTGCTCTTTGCTGGGTTGGCAGATGGGTGACCGGGTGGAGGGGGTCCTGGAGGGGGGCGGGGTCCAGGGGGCCGCGGTCCCATCCCATTCATGGCAGCAGGTTTACTAGATGTATTTGACCCCATCAGCTGACCACTGTTGCCCTGCAAAACAAACGCAAGTAAGGCCCACATGCTACACCAAATCCTATCTGATGTGCATGTCATTACAACCCAGCACAGGATGCACCAGTCCATGCACATGGTGCTAAATATACATACATCCGGACCTCAAGAAGTCACAGACATGACCAATTCTTACGCAAGCAAAGCTTGTAGGCATACAAGCCTCAAAGGCAACTATCTCTCTCTCTGTCTCTCTATCTCTCTCTGATAGTGTAGAGCAGATGCTGACAACAAGCATTCAGCCTGAGCAACACAGGTGCATGGGACTTACTGTGACACTGCCTTTCTGCCGCATGTCTTGGTAACCATGTGCGTAGTGACACCTGTCTCCATATGGGCAGTCTCCAAAATTCATGAACTTGTCACACAACCTGGTTTTGAAGAAGAGCTCTCGACTGGTAGGCTGGCCATCACTGGAGTCACCATTGTTTGAAGGACCAGCACCATCTGCAACATACAGACACTAGTCAGCGCTTGTTCATAGGGCAGTCAGCTTCAGCGGATCACCCCTTTCAAGGGTCAACCAGCCTGCGGAATGAGGCAGTGCTGCAAAGTAGCTAGATGGAGGACAAGTGATGCAGCAGCTCGGGTCAGTAACAAACTACACATAACGATTGCAATCTGCAGCGCAAGTATAAGTCTGTTGCATCAGCTGTTTTGCCATTTTCACTCAGCTCTGATGGTTTTCAGAAACTGGCAACAGCTACTGCAGATAGCACAGGGAAGAGCTTCTTGAGACAGAACTGTCCTAGCATCAACAGACAACAACAGCACTAGATTTGCATGCACCTATAAAGCAGCTTGATATGCTAGAAGCAATCAAGCCAGAGATGCAAGGTATGCAAAAACCACAGCTGACAAATAAACAATGAAGGTTATCAGCAAGCTACCTTGCTGCCTTGGGGGTGTCATACTCTGCTGGGGCCGTGGAGGGGGCATAGGGCCAGCTGGTGGGGGTGGGCGGGGGGCAGGGCCTACAGGCAACATAGCACCCCCAGGGCCAAGCCCTGCTTGATCCTGGATCCTCTTATGCTGTTCAAACTGAGAAACCACTTCTGGCGGCACATAACGCAGCTCATGCTCACCATGTGCAAAATTGCACCTGTCACCAAAGTGGCAATAGCCCTCTTTCCACCTGCAGGAGGACAGTTCAAGGTGTCAGCGAAAAAGGGATGGTTGGTGTGGACTGGTGTACTGGCAGCTGAGATACATACTTGACACACAGCCGTGTTTTGTGAAATATTTGGCCATTTAGGGACCCTGGTCTTCTGCTGCTCTCATCTATTGCAGCTTCCTGGCTCATGGGACCAGGAAAGGGTGGTCTTGGAAATGGTGGACCACGACCCATTCCAGGCTGCAGCAAACAGACTGTCAATAGGCTGAGATATCAGCAGCTTCCAAGAGGATGGGAGCTGTGAAAGGCCAAGTGTGCCTGAGTTGACTTTTGCACTTTGCCATGTACAGCACAAAAGCAGCTACAGTAAGTACCTGTGAGAACGGCCCAAAATCGGGTTCCATCATGCCTGGGGGAAGCTGCATCATGCCTTGCATTCCACCCGGAAGAAACATACCGCCTGCCATCCCCATTCCACCTGGCATACCCATGTGGGCGAAACCGTCCATGCTAGCAGCCGACTGGGACTAAACAATTGGGAAGCAGCTTGGAGTTCGTCTGTCTTTGTGCACGAGAGATGGGCGCCTGTTTACTGTTCCGGTTCAACAGCTGGGCAACC
>JAABUK010009743.1_pt1 | contig 13036 bp, 20 predicted proteins | sample 5559141 | NCBI WGS metagenome assembly JAABUK01 (sample SAMN10711869, study PRJNA513367) | rock metagenome | isolation source: Antarctica rocks | place: Antarctica: Victoria Land, Pudding Butte nord | collected 2016-01-03
AAGAAGCTTGCTCTGTTCTCAATAGGTTTAGTTGTTGCTTGTCCAAGGTTTTGGCTATACAGCTTGTGTTGACGGATGCAGTCTGCCTGGTACAGCATGTGTGTGTGTTTGCCTTGATCAACACGCTTTCTGGGTTTTGTGTTATGTGTGTGGCTGCTTGGTGTGCAAATGTAGCGCATTGTGGCAGCAAACCATTCTGATTCCTCTGCTTTTATGGTATCGCTGACCATACAATCTGCTTTGATTGTGCGGAAAATCGCAATGTACAGCTGCCAATGTAACACAGTGTGGGCAGTCAAAGTTAGTAATGCAAACAATGCATGCATTATGTGCGATCTCTCTTCGGCGGGGAGTGCCAGGATTTAATCATTGACGGGGTGCCACTATTGCCTGACGAAACATTCGAGATCCTAGCAGAATCTCAGCGTGCTTGGCACATGCGAATTTCAGCAGCACTATTAAGGCGCGTGCCAAGGCATCACCAGTTGGTATCTCAACTCAGCGAAGCTCCAGCTGCGCACCAAACTTCAAGACAACGTGGTACTGAATTTGGATTTTCCGATTATCGTTTAGATACTGTTTGCCGGCATTACGCTTGTCCTTGGTCGTGTTGTCTTTACAGTGATCCAAGTCGGACTTTATCGACTCTTGCAGGCAGTATCGAGCGCTCACCGTATACCACGGGGTGTTCTGCGCAAAAGAAATGGCAATGAGTTCTCAGCAAGAAGCCGCATGCGTGTGCGTTCACATAACGGCAAAAGCAACAAGCTTCCCTTACAGGGAAGCCTCAAGGCCTTGAGCAAGCTTGCCTCAAGGTGCGGGAACTCAGTACTCTGCATCCTGCATATGTTCAATATGCTATGTCAGCACCATGCTCTGTTCACCAATCACGCAATTTGCAGGGATGCGGCAGTGTTTGCAGTGGCTATCTCAGCAGGCTTTCTTGCACACCTGGACCCATTTGGCAATCTACATTGGGACTCAATGGACGCTGTACAGGGTCTTGCATGGGCTGGCCCCATCATCGCAGTTGGTAACTTTCTACTATGGCCTTGCATGCAGGTGCCTCAGCATGTTGACCTGAGGAAGTCCCAGGCATCAATGCTAAATTCCGCACATGCCATGACCTAAGTTGCTGAGTATCTTTTGATGTCATTGCAGATGCAGCATTGCTTGTGCCAAAATACACAGCCAGAAAGGTCACAAAGGTGGTCACAACAACCGCAGATGATATAGCCAGGGATCAAGCTGCACAAGCAAAGTTTGCAGCAGAAAGGCAGGCACTGCACATGAGCCCAGAAGAGCCATTTGCTCTGCTCGGTCAGTCAAGTCCAGGCGAGGAGGTCAGCCCTGGCATAAATCAAAAGGAGGTGACAGTAACGCAGCAGCAAGCAGCATGGAGAGGTATGTTGCTGCTGTTGCCCTCCAAGTCTGTGGCCAGCACATATCAGAGAGGGGCATAGCATGCATGATGAAGCAGGCACAGCTTTGCATGCACCCCGCTGTGCAGAAATTTTGGGCAGCTGTAAGATGTCACCTCTGTGCAAATGTAAGTGGACTTTGCTCTGCGTCCTCCTGTGCATTCATGTTCTGGTATCTGCTGTTTACACCTGCTTGTCCTTTCCCAAGCATTATCTTGTGTGCATGTTTCAGCTCTTGCCCCAAACCATCTGCGCCAAAACAATCTTGAAGCAAGCTTGCTCATGACTGTGGCTCTTATTGAGACCTGCTCTTTGACTGTGATGCATGCCATCCAACAAGCTAGAGTTTCGAAGCTATGACATGGGCAAGTGACGTCTTTGCATGCTTCAGATGGTTTGGGGAAATGGCAATGGGATAGGGCAAACAAGGAACCAAGGGTTGCCGTACAGATGCCACTCCCTACCGTGTACAGCATGGTGTCCGTTGTGGCATCAGAAATGTTGCTCAGAGCAGTCACGCTTGCAGGTGTGTTTTGTGCCACTCCACTTTGCATACGAGCAGCTTGGCATACATGCCAGCGCCTCAACTCTGTCTCAGAGATGTGATTTTGCCATGCAGGTCTGGCACGCTTGCTTGCAAGCAACAAGTACATAGCTGGTGTGGAAGTTATTCAACTTGATGGGCTATGGACAGAGTCCTCTTGTGCTCATTGGGCAGCTGTCATTGTCATGGCTGCATGGCCACTTGTTGTAGGCATCTTTGAATACACACCCTTTGCTTTCACTGAAGGCAACTATGTAGTGATGCCAGATGTTTCAAGACAGCTACGTCAGCTCCCAGAAGCAGAAAGACAGCGCATTGAGCAGAAAACACAGTCTTGCCTGCAGGACATTACTTATGTGAGTTTGATGTGTGTCATGTGAAGGACGACAGCAACTCACTGTCTGTTTAACACCTGCTTTGCTGCTCATATGCCACTTTTGCATACATGGGCAGTTGGTTGCAGATCGTAACAGCTGTGGCCAACTTGCTGGAGGCTTTGTGCAGCTGCTCAATTGCAATACATGCAACGTCGCCAGCATCCTGCCCCATGTACGCGTGTATCTGCCATCACGCAGGTCGCTGCAACTGTCTCTCAACACAGAAGTGTACATGCAGATGACAACTGTTGACACCTGTCAGGTTTTGTGTCTGTGCATACATATGTCACGCATACAATTGCTGAATCACCACTGACTGACGCGTGCTTTGCTGCAGAAGAACACAGAGCAAAAAATTAGCATTGCTGCAGATATTGCACAGCAGGCTGTGCGGGCCTTTACACTGGGTGGCAGCTATGTGATCACCGGCAACCTTCTGGCATCGATTATGGCAGCTGCTGTTGCTGATTTCCCCCTTCAGATATACTTGCAACCCCATATGCAAGATGTGAGGGCAGAAGCTGATGATATGCAGCGGCTTGTAGAACAGTTTCAGCAGGCTCAAAAAGCAGCACGCAAGACATAAGCTCAAGGAATGGCACCATTTCAAGAACTGCATTCGATGGAGTATGCCTCTTAGCTAGGCTAGCTACAACTGCAAGCATGATACTCTTGTGCATGCAGATGCGTTGCATTGCACACCTTGAACAAAAGATTCTTCTTTTGTATGCCACTGAAGACAATTGGCTTTGTTTGTATGTACCTTGACAATGTTGACTTTCATCGTGGGCCACAAGCTTGCAACTTTGCATCGTAGCTGTTGTGCTGTTTCGATTTGATGTGGCTGTCTTCATTAGCTCTGTCATGGTGAGCACTTTTGTCAACCAGCATGCAGCCCACACAATGTGCCTCGTATGCCGTGCTTTATAGTACTAGTCTGCTCATTGGTTCCTTGTGTACGCCATCGAACAGAACCGTGGAGATTCATAGGAGAATCCTGCGGGAACACACCAAGCATAGTTGCATTGTAGGCAAGACCTGCTGACTTCCTTGCAAGCTTGCAATTGCAAGCCTGAAGGTCTCACCCATCTGTGGCTGTTTTGTTCAAGGCAAATGTGCAGTACAAGGCATCGCGCAGTGCTGCAGTAGATGATCTAGCCACCATCAAATACTGCGGCTTGCTTTTAGAGGCCGCACAGCCACAAGCCTCCACACTTACCAACGTGATCAATCAATCAATGTATTTAATGTCCTGGGGGGCAACTGGGACCCAACAGACAAGAAGTTCAGTTCTGTGAATTCATACAGACAAGATTTGCTTCCTACATGCAAAGCATTCCCTAAGGAAACCACTACATGCATTTGGTTCACACAAAGTCTGCAATGGTACAACAGTGCTGCAGGAGGCGTGTAGATCATATGCCAGAAGTTAATCTGTTGACCACGTGTCATACCTGTTCTGCGGAGTCTCGTGTGAAGCAAAAAGACTCTCTTGCTTTGTGTGCCATGCGCAACAACAGCAGCATGCAAAAGCTCTTTCACGCGTAGGCCTACGTAGGCCACAAAGCAAATTAAAAACAAGGCATGCCACGCCAAAAAGGTTTGTAGCCTGGGACTCGATCCCAGTATCTGGTGTCACGGTCTAAACCCGCTGTTGGTAGAGTCTCAAGGGCCCCAGAGACACCTGTGCAGCCGGATAATTACTTCTAATATATACCGTATACCCTGCCACAGAGCAGCTCAGTCAAGCGCTACCGGTGTTTCTTCTGCTTTTGGCCTGCTGACCTGACATACTAGAGCGCCAGAAGCGCTCGTCGTTTGCACATTGGGTGGTGCGCACATCGCAACCAAGGTTCTGCGTGAGCTCATCTCTCGTGAGTGACAAAGCGCAGACGGCCTGACCTTTAAAGACCTCACGTGGTATGCTTCTCAGAACAATCACACAACGCATGCCTTAGACGGGCAAGCGATGCTGTGTAGAATAGACAGCAAGCACGCCCAGTTGCTGGCTGCACATAGCTGGGCAACTCTGCACAGGCTTTTAGGGCCCTGTCCCGCTCTGTCAATATTTTTCTCATCAACTTGTCAAGTCTGCTCATTGAGCATGCACACACAAAGTTGGATCACCCAGAAGACCAATCAACAGCGGAAGTTATACCAGCTGACTAAGCTTCAAAACCTGTACTGTGTGTGTGACAATGGCATTGTGTCATGTATGCCAGATGACCCTAGGCTTGACATACCCAGTGTGCAAGAGGCTGACATTCAGCTGATAAGCATATGGACATCGCTTTGCTCCTGTTTATATCTTGCCATTATGGGAGTGGTATCAAGCTATGCATGTGATGCCAGAGATGTGCAGTGCTTGTCCTCAGGCACTGTCAAGGAGCACAGACCACTGCTTGTGAATTTTGTTGGAGCAGATTCTTTGCAAGTCTGATTGCTCCTGCAGGCTGTAGTGTTGCACACATGAAGCTACAGATAATGCTTTCAGTCCAATCCTTTTTATTGGTAGGGTTCCTTCAAAAAGGGTTGTCAATCATATACAAAGTTCTGCATGGTCAGCATGATATTGATGTCACATTGATGCACCGGTCATCTCAGCATTTGGCGCTGACAAAAAGGACCATCTTGTTGTAAAGCAACCGCTGTATGTGCAGCCAGTGCAGCGATTTGTTTGACGTTATAAGTGATCTGCATATTTTGGCCACCACAGGGTATTGGCAACCCTTATGCTTTCCCCTATTTGGCACACCCAAGCTTAGGGTAAAATGCACAGTAGTCACTGGATCCTGGCAAGGGCCTCATCAATTTGCTGCTCTGTCACGGTCCACAGCTTTTTGGCCAGTTCAGCGTCCTGTGCTTGCGCATTTGGCTGAGCAATCTTACAGTCTTGGAGATATGCGCCAGATTTGCCTACCAACTGTGGTGATGTTGCTGCATACACTGAAGTTGCTGCACCCTGCACCACAATCAAAGGCATGGTGGGCAATCTTTGCAGAACTGAAAGTATTCTAATGCGAGCATAGCATCTGCTTGTAAACACGATCCATTTTTTGGGTACGCGACACAACTTGAAACGACACATGTTAATGCTGTGCACACACAGGCTTGCAAGGAATGCAGCAGTCATGTTGTCTGTGCCGTACCTGCTGTGCGTTCTTCAGAAAAGGCTTGAGCAGGAATCCCAGATTTTGCACCATGCCAAGATGCCTGCCAAGGTTGGTCATGATGGAGCCTGGATGCAAAGAGAACACTTCCATGCTTGTCTGCTTAGTCCTGCACACACCAGAGAGACACACTCACGTACACCAGCAACGTTATGATGCTGGTGAGCAGTGCAACAATGTGTGTGAGGGATCATTGTCTGTTCATCCAGGCTTGCTTGCATGACATTTGCAAGAGAACTTATGCCCTTGCAATTTAAAGACTCAGTGCCCTGACTCAATCACATTTACAGTACATATGATGCTGTGCTGCGATTATCATGGCCTGAGTCATGCACACCACTTTTGGTACCAAGCGTGGTTGGACTGCTTCTGGTCTGCAAATGATCAATAAAAAAATGCAGTTCTCAAAAGCATGCAAAACATTGACATGAGTAAATGTGGCTGTGAAGGGTTTGGCAGGCAGAAGCAGCATCAGCGAAACATGCTGGGGTGCATTTTCAAATCCTTTTACTTTTGCAACCACGCAGTGTGTGTCAAGCTGTTCTCTAATTGCTTCAAAAACATCAAATACATATGTTGCCTTCCAATGATCAAGACGACATATGCAAGCTTTCTCTGCAAGGAAACTTTGCATTGCAAAAGTACCTTCTGGCCAGCTCCTTAGCAAAGAGGATGTTGCACATCTTTGACTGCCCATATGCCTTTATCTTGCCATATGACCTTCTTCTGAAGTGCATGTCATGCAAGTCCAGCCCTCCAAACTGATGCCCTGCCGATGAAACAACCACTACACGGACTGGAGTGTCCTGAAACCACAGCAACAATCCTTCAATGGACTACAAGAACACTGGATATAATGACACCAGAAAAAGTCAACAGCCAGCAACCAAGCAATCATATTGGCGCAAAACAGGCAGAACATACCCAATGTACCCTGACTATAACCACATGCACATCTCCAACCAGTTCTGCGAATTAGCATACCCATGCCAAGAACTTGACTTGTAGGTTTTCATGGTGTTGAATGTGACCAGATGTGGGCGGTGAAAGTCTCTTGAGCATAATGTAAGCCTGCAGATCCCTTGACTCTGAAATGGAGTAGTGAGACTACCATGATATCCTACTGTTGCCTTAGGGGCACTCTGCCAACAAGGCACAGGATTTGCCACAAGCAAACAAGAGGCATCAGAAGCCAGATAAGACTGTCTGGACAAATCAGCAGGTTTTGTTGTGAGCTGTGCAACCGTTGCAACATTTTCCTAATGTGCATTGTCACATGTCAAAGTGGTAGAGCAGTCTTGTTGACAGACAATACACAGACGCTGCCCTGAAATTGTTTTCACCAACAGAAAGTGTGTCAATCATCAGGCAGCTATGCTGTCAATCAGGCTGTGATGCTAGCCTAAGCACCTGTGTCTCTACCATATGGACAGAGCCCATTGCCGCTATCAGATGCTGAATACAGCGTGGATGCACAAACCCATCATCAGGCTTGTAGGAGGTGCTTTGAAAAATCGGTTGAAAGACCTGCCTGTTGCGTTAGCTTTTCAAGGAGCAGACGTGTCAGCTGAAAATGGCCAAAGTGGTTTGTGCCAACTTGCATTTCGAAGTTGTTCTTCGTGACATCCTCTGGGCACATCATCACACCAGCATTCAGGATCAGCAGGTCAATTTGTGGTTCCAGGTTCAGGTGCTTGGCCAGCTTTTCGACGCTGCTCAGATCTGCAAGGTCTAGCTGCTGCACTTGAACTTGACCCTACACAATAAATTGTCAAGGTTGCAGAGCTCATTTCACACGGTAGCATCCAGGTGATCACAAGTGCTGCACGGACTTTGCAACGTTGTTGACAAGCAAAAGCACCTTGGGAGCTGTGCTGTTCAGCTCATCAGCGACCTTTTGCCCAGCTTCGAGGTTTCGAGACGTGATAATTACTCGAGCTCCAGCAAGGCTTAGCGCACGTGCAGTTTCGGTACCGATTCCGGAGTTGCCACCTGCAGCAACAGAAAGTTTGGACCAAGTAGCTATGTGCCTTTCTGGGAGACCTGGGCCGTAAGTCTTGCCTGTCACAACAGCTGTCTTGCCGGCAAGATCCGCGCCCTGTAAAGCTTCAATCGCGGTCGTGCTTGAGCCCAGCGATATGGGAGCCATAGCGAGCCTGTTCTGTGTGCGAGACGGATTTGACCAGTACGCAGATCAGAGCCGCTGGATAAGAGTGACGACCAACGCAGTAGAGCAACTCATCATTTACAGCCAACGACTGCACCCAAAGCGACCATGGCCACAGTGTCATGTCAAGTGTGACTAATATTAGTACCTATCCGCATGGCGCGATGCTTTCAGACGATGCTTGCTGCATTCTACCAGTGGTTCCGCGCGCGGGAAGCTTATACCACTGTCTACATCTTTACCTTCGTTGCTGGAAATGCATACGAATCATCGATCGGGAAAGGGTCGCCAATACGTGACGTTTATGGTCCTTCCGTGTGGTTTCAGAGCGATTTGAATTGTTCATGGCCGTCGAACTTCCGTTTCCAACGATAGCGCACAATGAAACCGCAACACTGCATCTGCTGCATGCACAATAATATCACTTCCGTCAAACAGGAAAGCCTGAGTGACAAGAGGCATGGCGCCAACCATTCAGCGTCCCCTTCAACTGTGGGAGCAGGTTGGCAGTACGATCAACATCTCCATGTACCTCGAGCTGCAAGGCCATGGTTTCACCAGCGAAACATTGTCCCACGCCCTGAAGGCGCTGCAAACACAGCACCCCTTTTTGCGTATGGGCATTGAGTACCAGGAGAATGTGGCCACCCTTATTGAGCTTCCCAGCTCAGGTCTGATCCCGTCAGCGAAAGCTGGGCTGCATCCAAAATGGCAGGCTCGACTCCAAGATCTGGCAAATGAGTTCAAGGATCTGGCTGAGGGCGTCATGTCTGTAGACTTCGGTAGTGATGGCGAGCAGCACCAGCTGTTCCTGACGCTCAACCACGCAGGTAACTCAGCACCTCAGTTTTGTCACAAGAATCCTAGTATGGTCTCATCTGTAGATTTACTGTGGTCTGGTGGAAGTCTTCAGTGTATGAGGCGCAGGTGCAACAACACTTTGTTCCTGCAGGAAGTGACGCCATTGCCCTTTCACATCTATGTGATGCCCTGCTCATCAATCTCAGCCAAGCCCGTCAGAACAAAAGCATATCCCCTAAACCAGAGCGCAAGCTGCACAATATTTACGACAACATGGAAGCCTGGCTGCCTATGGACATCAGCAAGCGGCCTAAGCCTGCCATCCCAGCTGCTTACATGCCGCCTTTGTCTCCAGACAGAATGCAAGAGATTGTTGAGCCTTACATGGCTTCAGTATGGTCTGAGCTTGATGCCAATTGGACCCAGGCACTCATTTCCAGGTGTGGTACAGTCTGCCAACTATCTGTCTTTGCCACATATCAAAATGCAATGCTGGGCGAGTCTCCCTGTCAGACTAGGTCGCTCCTGCAATCAAGCCTCACATTGAGACTTCCACATTTGTGAAACTTCTCAATATGACAGCTCTGAAGGTTGCTAAGTCACGCAGCACATGACCGCAATACATCTTGCTCAACACCCCGATACAGCTTAGGTCCTGCTCAGCAATCACCTCCACTGTAGATCCTACCAAAGCATTGTAAGCAGCACACATCTGCATCATTACAACCAACAGACGTCATGAGTTCTCCACCCCTGTTATCTGCACAATCAGCTTGACTGAGTCTGTCAGTGCACCTCACCAGATGTGTTGATGCAAGTTCAGTGTTGCGCAGGTGCAAGGAGCATGGTGTGACAGTTGGAGCAGCCTTTTCTGTGGCCAGCATGCTTGCCATGGCAAGAGCTCAGGCTCGCAGCTACCCCCTCCCTCAGAACATGCTCATGCAGACACATGTCAACATGCGTAGCCAGGTACAGCAGCTACCCATCTGCCAGCGCTCCATGCTTTGACTAGCGGTGAAACAAGTCATGATTGTGGGCTTTGCAGTTGGCATGCATGTTCACGATCCCACGTCAGCATCTGTTACCTGTGCATATGCTGACCTTCTGTGCAGCAACACATGGAGTGTTGCGTGAGAAAGTTTGCTTAAGCTGGTTGACACAGGTCGGCCCGTTCATCTTTGGCAATCAGCTTGGGTAGAAGTCAAGCAATCAACCGTGACTAAAAATGATAAGGACTGGACCCTGACAGATGAATTTCAGCCTGCAATGCATCTGACATTCCATCCTGTTTCAGACTGCGCCGTCCTATTGCCACGCTGTTGAAAAAAACCTTCATATGTATCACAGCACATCACTCTTCAGCTTTTGTTGATGCGTAGATGAGACACACTTGCATCCTTGGTGGGGTCTTGATGCCAGACTGCTCTGTCCAAGTTTGTGAGAATGCTGCATCTTGCCTGTGACAGCGTCTTCAGCTGTGATTGACAACGCAGTTACATTGCCAATCTGCGAATATGTGCTGCAGTTGTGTCTTGTGACAACTTCTTGTCTTTTGCAGGTTGAGTAAGTCCACTTTTCTACGCCGTTGACTTCATCACAGTTGCATCTCTCCTTGGTGGCAGCAAGTGTTTGAAGGATCACACAAGCATACTTCATGCATCATTATGTATCATTGAGTTGTGATGGGCCGATTGTACACGGCACAAGCTGATGGTTGCCGGCATATATTATATTCGCGCCGAGGCTAACGCCCTACCCCATGAAGGGGCCGGCTCTTATGATACTTCATGTATGCCAGTTGTGTGACTGCATCCATATGCTGTGCAGGTTGAGGTACGGCCCCCATTGGAGGCTGACGACTGTGTCAATGCTGTGTCCTATCTCTGGTGGTGCCAGCAGCTGTCTGGTGATGAGAGTGTGTGGGCTGCGGTGGCTAAGAGTAGCAAAGCACTGAAGGAAGAGAAGAGCAAGAAGAGCGGGCTGGCATTCTGGCACAGAGTGCTGAAGGACTTTTACTCGCCTCCTTACACGGTAGGCAGCATTCACAGCGCTTTGTAACCAGATGTGACCAGAGCAGAGGGCGGTTAGATCACAGGTCAGGACAATGTTGTGCAGAGACACACAAGAGATCCCTCGCATGCTCATTCAAGCCTTAGCGTATGCATGTAAACTTGTCATACATGCTGACACAGGGCATTTGCATCTCCTCTATGCAGTACTCAGCAAACGTGGTGCCTAAATCATTCATGAAGATATGCGAACCTTGTCTGCTGACATGGCAACTGACCATGCATGTTCACGCTGCATGTATGACGACGGCGGTGAGTTCTGACCAACAGCATATGCTTTTGGCCGCAACACAAATCTTAAAACTGAACATGTTTAAGCACTATGCATGATGTGCGTATCAACCATTCCCAGTCTCAGACCAACAAACCTTCTCATGCTGCGCAGGTGAATGCATCGTCATTGGGTGTGAGTCCCATCAAAGCTGCTTATGGCCCTTTGAAGGTGAAGCGGCAGCACATGATGGTGGCAACATACGGCTTAGTCACCCCAGATGACGCTACCATCATGTCACATGCTCACACCTTTGATGGAAGGTAGGCCACAGCTTGCGGCTGTCAATTGTACATGCACTCATGCAGCAGCTACACACAACAACCTGCATTGCATGTAACTGCTTTGATCAAGCTGTTAGCATGCATGTGCATGTGCATGGCATGACAGTCGGCTGTGTCCAGATGCCTTTCAGTGTCTAATGTAACGAACAACAAATGCGCTTCTGAGGAGCTATTGTGATCATTAGTTCAGCATGTGTAGCATTGGTCTGGTGACCTCATGACTGTGTCCCAAGCAATAATATTGGTCAACAGCATTGTCCTCATTGATTCTGCTACATGCAGACTAATATCCAAACTGCTACTTCCATTCTTTGTGTGCAAATTGTTACAGCTACAACGTGTTTCTTGACCTGCTAGTTGCTGGTGCTAAAGCAGCCTCAATTGCAACATGCAACAAGATACGCAAGCAGGCAGTGGCTTCTGCATTATGTTTAGCTGCCTGATGGGGTGGCTGCATGTCACCTAGTTGTGGTGGCTGCCTGATCATCCCTCAACACTGTTTAGCTCCGGGCTGCTGCCTTAGGAGGCTCCCGTCATGATCGCTGAAAAGCGTAAACTTTTCTATGTTCTTTCCCCCAACACCGTTGCAATGATGCGGCTTGTACCATGCATGTGTCATTCCTGGGCAGCCTGGTGTGATACTGATTACATTGATGCAGAAAGGTGTAGTCGTTCTGTTCGCTTTCCGTCATGTGATTGCTGTTCATCACGACACAGTGTGTGTACACATGTGGTTCGCAGGCTGTGCACAGTGTTCACCTTTGCAAGGCCAGCTGTGAGTCAGGACCTTGGCCAGGACATGGCACACTGGCAGCAGCAGGTCCTAAAGACGCTAGCAGCACCTGACAGTGATGACACCCTTGTTTCTCAGCTCCTTGCAGCGGACAGCTGATAGCTGCTTCTTGGCAGCAATGCAGCAGTATCTCAAGACAGCATACCAGCAGCCATATACAGCATTCAAGGTCAAGTCAGTCCAAAACTTTCATCTTAGCAGTGCAGCACCTGTGCTTTGTGACAGTAATGGTTGGTGATATCAGACACAATGATCATCAGCTTCAAAGAACAGCAAAGGAGATGTTATGTAGTTCTATGAAGAGAGGCTTGAGGTGGCTGCAAGCATCACCTGGTTTCACCAACATGCAGGCGGTGGCCATGCAGAGAAGCTGCCTGCTTTTTGACAGAACTGCAAGAAGAGAGTTGAAGGAAGGGCATGCAAGATAGTGTCTTGCTGCTAGCAACAGCTGCCTACTGTGTCATAATGTGCCCATCTGTCTGCTTAGTTTAGCACCAGTAAGCAAGGCAGCCACGCTTCTGCCTCATTTCCGTTGCAACAGTCTGCGTAAACTTGCTGCCGCAGTCCCTGAGTCGTGTGTCGACATGCTTTACATAGGACGGCCACTGCTCTAGAGCTACTGAAAACGCTTTCCGGTGCAGCGTTGCATGCATGTGTTTTACAGCTTGGTCATGAATGTAAGGAAACTTACAACAAGCTGAGACCCCACGAGCAGCATTGACAATTGAGTAGGGTTGATCAGAGCTTCATCCGCATTACAAATTTTCACCAACATATAAATAAGTAAGCTGTCAACTTGACAGGTTATAACTATCAGCTTGTGTGGAGGCGAGTTGTTGACGCCAGACAAGTGATTCACCTGTCAGTAGCTAACAGAAAGTGACTAGAGATATGGCCACATCACCTGAGTGGTGGATAGACAGATGGACAGACAAGCAGGCAGACTAGCTTCCGTCGGCAGTGCTCTTCTTTAGGCAGTCTGTTTAGACTCCTGCCCTCCCCGCTTACTGCATTACGCAGCTTCAGTCTCAGTTTGAATCTGCTGTTCACGGCATTGACTGCAGCGCACAGTTTACTTGCCCGATCGCAGACTGCAGCAAAGACCACTCTCGCCTAATTGCTGGCAGCGGTCAACAAGC
>JAABUK010009744.1_pt1 | contig 13036 bp, 15 predicted proteins | sample 5559141 | NCBI WGS metagenome assembly JAABUK01 (sample SAMN10711869, study PRJNA513367) | rock metagenome | isolation source: Antarctica rocks | place: Antarctica: Victoria Land, Pudding Butte nord | collected 2016-01-03
AGACCACCAGGGTTGGGGGAGACGTCAAGCAATGTGACAGAATAGCCCTGCTGGGACAGGTGCTTTGCTGCTCCAAAGCCTGCAGTGTGACAAGGCTTGAGTTGCATGACTTTCAGGCAATACCAATCTGCAGATTGTCGGACAGCTTGTATCAAGAAACTGCACATGAGCTGGGAAATCCTCCTCCTCTCAAGAACTACAGGTGAAAGTGCTTTTACCTGCCCAGCCACCTCCAACAATGACCACCCGCTGGCCGGGCTTGCCAGTGTCGGCAACGCTGTCACTTGAGCGCAAGTCCTGTTTGTGCTGCTGTTCGAGTTTCAGCGGACGTTGCGAAATGGCAGGCGAAGACTTTGCTTTGCCAGCTGTGGACGGGCTAGTGCTGGCCACAGCTTGAGTCTGTACCAACGTGGCTTTACCTGAGCTCTTGCGTTTTCCCGACACGCCCTTGCTACACCCACTGAAAGGTTTGAGAAGCTTCAGGTGGCGAGCGTTTATGGGCGCTAAAGGTGTGCATGCCGCGGGTTGAGGGCAAGCTTTCAGCATCATTTCTCCTCTCAGCAATCTGGAAACTGTTGATACATTGAACCTACATGCATGTGCATAAGCAGGCAGATTGAGCAAAGTGTATTGGATGCGCAACACAGACCACCGCCTTGTATATAGTCAAGGCAGAATATCAAACGTTGTGTTATGGTCTGATGCTCTGCTTCTCTGCTATTGCACCGAGGCAATACCCCAGCGATTGCACTAAGCCATTACATATAATTTTCTGGCGGTACGACGGGACCACGTAGAGAGGGCTGTGAAAATTGCTGGGCCAAACTCTTGCCGAACCCCTGCATGCATCGAAATTACTCAGCTTGTGGCGCAGCATTGCCGTGCGAATATGTTCTTGAGGCCTTCACAGCCAGAAGACCTCATATGTGCTACAGTCAACTACTTTCCGCTTCGTCATTCTGCGACTTGTCTCTCTGATCACTCCCGTGACCGCACTGACCGAGAGACAGCTCATTCGTGACACCATTTGACAACAGCAGATATGGATGCTGTGAGCAACATTGGCATCCTGGCGGTCGAAGCCTACTTCCCGAGCCAGTTTGTGAGTCACACTGTTACTCAAACTTGATCCCTCGTTTCCAAGCTGCTCACTACTGCTGCACATTTATACACAGACCCTGTACATCTGCTGCAGGTTGATCAGGCAGAGCTAGAAAAACATGACACTGTTTCCGCCGGGAAATACACTATTGGGCTGGGTCAGGTATTAACATGAGCTTGAACTGTCATTAGTCTCACTCTTGTTGGCAATGCCTTACTGCTGTTTTGGTGCAGACTTCTATGGCTTTCTTCAAGGACCAGGAGAATGTCGTGTCTGCTGCCATGACAGTCACGCAGAACCTCATGGACAAGTATCAGATTGATCCTCGCAGCATTGGCAGGTGCGTCTTCCATTGCTATCTCCTGCGTGTCATTCAGCCGCAACTGCATCTGTACAGTCGCAGCACGCAGTAGCCAAACCTCCTGACACAGGAAGTGTCCAAGCATTGGCTTTGTTCTCGGTCAACTTGTTTCAGGGAGTTTCAATTCTCAAGGAAATATTTTTGCAGGCTGGAGGTTGGGACCGAGAGCAGCATAGACAAAAGCAAGTCCAGCAAGACATTCCTGATGGCGTTATTTGCAGACTCAGGCAACACTGACATTGAGGTAAAGTCTTATTCTGCAAACAGCCGCCTGCCTTGTTTGCAGCTATGAATATGGAGGGACACCATGCCATGCAAGAAGTGCACAGACAGAGCCGATTTCTGCCTCACGCCGATTGCTGATGCATAACCACAAGTGAAGCTAGAGCAATGATGCAATCTGGTTGAAATTGTGCATCATCTGCTAAAGAGCACTTGTTGCAGAATTGCTGCTGAAACGAAGCATCCTGCACTGCAAAGCAGATCCCGTGCAGTTGGCTGCTTTGCGACGCAGCTGCATGTGCATGTTGCTGACATTGATGCTGATGCAACCTTCACACAACTTTACGTCTTTATGCTTCAGGGCGTGGACAATGTGAATGCATGCTATGGGGGCACAGCAGGGCTATACAATGCCATAAATTGGATCGAGTCCCGGGCCTGGGATGGGCGATATGCCATGGTGGTGGCCTCTGATGAGGCTGTCTATGCTGAGGGCCCTGCCAGGCCCTCTGGAGGTGCCGGAGCTGTTGCCTTCCTTGTAGGTACAGCTGCTTTGGTCATGAGTCATGCACGTTTGTTTGTGCTGATCGTTGTTAGTGAAAGTCTGTCAGCTTGATGGGGCTGCATGTGCTCAGTGGCCAGGATGGTCCTCAGTTTTGAGGGCGCCTGGTCAAATTTTTCAGATGTGGTTGAACCTGCTGCCTGTGATGTGTCTGAAAATCTGATGCCTATAGCTGACATGGCTTGTGTCCATTCTGTTGTAGTGTAGCAGACTGCTGTAGTGTGTTGTGAGATGTTGCAAGACCACATAGTTTCACGCACTGGAACCAAACATTTGCCTGTGTGCCAGACACGTCCACTCATGTTTGCTCACTACTCATGCTGTACATGATCACATCTGCTGATTGTTCAATGCACTGCCAAGCTTTTTGGACAAGACTGCGGCTGTGTCAATGCAGGCCCTAATGCTCCTTTGGTGCTTGAGCGTGGCTTGACATCCTGTCACATGGAGCATGTGTATGACTTTTACAAGCCTGCAGGCCTGTATCCCAAGGTATGCCACTTTATCTGCAGCAGGTTTCAAGAAGATGCCAGTGTTAGTAGAAATTGGCTCCTGGCATCAGCCCGCTTGGCTTCCTAGCATGCATCATTGCTGTGTTTGTTTGCACAGCATGGCAGCACCATCATCATGCAGCCCAGCATGTCATTGTACTGCACATGCATCCAACTGACTGAAGACAGATATGCTAGTGCAAGCGTATAGTTCATGTCACAAAATGCATGTGTTCAAGCAGGAAGTGGTGTTCAGGTGGATGGGTCACTATCATTGAAGTGCTACATGCGAGCCTTGCAGATATGCTACATCAGGCTCTGCCATAAGGCAGAGCTACGCACTGCTGTCAACACAGCCAATCCTAGGCATCCACATGCTCCACATGTTCCCTCTGAGTCTCCACATGTTCAGCCCAACCCCGTTACCGTGAGCCCTCAGCTTGAATGTGATCCTGACTCATCAACCTCAGATCTCATATTCCCTCTGAGTCCAGATCCGTCTCAGGCTCAGTTCTTGCACACTGACGTACAGCCAGCAGCAGCTTCAGCAGCAGCTGCAGGGGCAGCTTCCTTGACAGATTCAGCTGCAGCTCCACATGCTGCACAGAAAGTTGACCTCAGTGACTTCAACTACTGCTGTTTTCATAGTCCCTTTCACAAGCTTGTGCGCAAGGCTTTCGCCAGACTGTGTCACATTGACAAACTCAGGCAGCAAAGACCTGCAGACCCACATGCAGCTGGGCATAGCGCTTCTACCAATGCGTCAGAAACCAGAAATACAGCCGAAGCAGAGGCGCAGCAAGCAGCGCACCCACAGGAGGCTCAAGCCCATCAGGATGTTTTGCAGCAAGCCCACCCTCAACACACACACTCTCAGTCTCAGCTGCAGCATCCACATGAGCAACACAGTCCATCCATGTCACATCTGGGGATGCACAGCTCCCCAGATGAACTGCACCAACAGCAGTGCCACCACCAGCAAGCACCTGATCTGCAGCAGCAGCAGCAGCATCATCAGCCAGAGCAACAATTGCAGAGGCTGCATCAGCTGCAGGAAGCAGAAGCAGCGGAGCTGCACAAGCAGCTTGCAGACACACTGTCTAATAGGGCTCTGGAAAAGGCCATGGCTAACGAGTCTGCTGCACAGTTTGAAGCTAAGGTGCAGCCTGGATGCTTGGCTGGACAGGCGCTTGGCAATATGTACTCAGGTGTGAGCTCACAGCTGTGTTAGATGCAGACAAGAAGGACAACAGCAGGCCTCAAATGCCAGCTTTCAGCATTGCATAGCATCAAACTTTGCCAGCAACTTCTAGAAATGGAGCAGCATAATCCCTAGCTTGAATTGACAGCTGTGCTTTTCATGTGTGCGTTGTCTCTCTGCTTCAGGGCATAGACAGTGTGAATGCAAGCAGCAGTCTAGGTCAGTGACACGGCAGTTGCTGGTTGCACTGATATGCACCACTGCATTGTATGATCTATGTAGCAAGTTCTGCGCATATGTGCTGCCAGTAGGCTGTGTAGGGATGCACAGAACGGTTGCTCTGGAGAGAAATACTTGTACTGCACGTGCCTAGCTCATCGCTGGTCAATATTGCTTATCATTATCATCTCTGCAGCCTCCCTTGGCATGGCATTGGCATCCTTAATTGAGGCCAAGGGAGCAGATCTGGAGGGATCCAAAATCCTGATGTTTTCGTATGGCAGTGGTCTGGCAGCTGGCATGTTTGTGCTCAAGGGCAGGGCTGTTCCCGGTGCCTTTGCCCTACACGATCTACAGAGCAAGGTGAGACTGTCAAACTGCAGTGCTCAGGCTTTGCCACTACAATGTGTATTGGTTGCACATGATGTGGCATTGCATGGTTTTATATGCAGGTTTGTCAGGGTAGACCTGTCTAGACTTTGGCAAATTGGATTCAACTCATAGATGAACAGCTTTACTTGTATGTGCTCCTTCCTAAGAGCTGTGTTGACCAATGCGCAGGTAGACCTACAAGACCGACTGCAACAGCGTACTAAAAGCAGCCCTGAGGAGTTTGCTGAGACAATGCATGTGCTGGAGCAGAGGTTCCAAGCAGCTGAATATCACCCTGTATCATCTGCAGCAACCTTGCGTCCGCACACCTACTACCTACAAAGCATTGACCATGCATATCGGAGCAGCTATTCAAGGGTCCATTAGCCTTTTGCTCTATTACTGTACTACCTATACTATATTGCAGCTTCGCAGGTGTCTGTTGCCTGAAAGCAGCCATATGTACATACATGTGCAAACAATATTTTCTTTCTTGTACACAGTTGAGTGCCTGTCATGAAAAGTGTCTTTCCTTAGCCTGACATGTGACGACATTTGCTAGACAGTTTAAAACTCAGCAATGTCCTTCTGCATCTGTGTAATCCCCCCTATGGCCCCCCGTCTGCCATAACGGGGGGCCCTGTGAGCTGCTCACAGGGGTTCGCGCAGCGAAGTTTGAGGTCTCCCTAGTGTTGCAGCTGCAGATTGTACCACACGTAGGCCCGTCTGGGAAATTTACAGCGCGTTGTCATAAGTTTGCCGGTCATGCATGCGAACTTGTAGTGTGTGTACGTATGCAACAAAGAGCAAACCTGGACGACCCTCGCCGAGGCCAAGATTAGATCAAATTTTTTATATCACATTGTGGTAGCAGAGGTACCACTGAAGCGTGTTGGACAAGCCACTGCTACCATACCATTTTCTGAGAACTGAGGCATGAAGCATCCCAAAACTGGCAAGGCAGCGAAAAAGACTGGCAAGTCAGGGGGCCTTGCTTCAACTGCTGTGCCAGATCGGCAGGTACAGCAGCTCACTGACTACCCGAACTCTAGCCCACTCTGAGTTGCAGTTTTCAACACCTTTGGTGCAGCAGGCAAACGAGCAGGATTGTGCATATGCAGAAGGCTCAAACTACTGTGTCCCCACTGTCACGACGTGCTAAGGAAGTCCAGTCCCTGTGGGACCAGTTGTCAGTGGGACAGCAGACAGAGCTGCTAACATTTGATCTGCGCCTGCTGTATGCAAGAGCTACTTACACAAAAGGCAAGTGCTTTAGCCGCATGATGTGTCACCAGCGCCTCCAGATCAGTACTGCTGTGAAACAACACTCACATCGCCGCATAAGTCATTTGCTGGGTCCATTCTGCATGTGCTGTTTTGGTGCACCTGCTTGCATTCCAGGAAGCCTGTCAGCAAAGCCCCTTGCAATGGCTTGATCAGGCTGTGCTACATTGAGACAAACTGCCTGTCTTTTGCAACAGAAAAGTCACAAGTGACAGAGGCCCTGAGCAAAAGCGTGCAGCGGCTGTCAACTGGCAAAAGCAGTTGGAAGAAGTGGCAATGGCAGGCAGAGCATCAGCTCTTTGACAATGCATCTGCCTTCAGGTGATCAAAGGTCACTAGTGTCAACATTTGCCATCTGCAACGTTGTTCTCTGTGTTATGAAATATACTGGCTAGGTGATGAGCCCTGTCAATACCATCACTTGCAAGGTCAAGATGGCATACATTGCAGCCCATGTGATAGGCTGCTGCTTGACTTTGATTTCCATTCAGCACTCTGCAGCCTGAGGTCAGTTTCTTGTGGTGTGAACAGCTATGCACTGAATGAAAAGTATTATACTGTGCAAGGAAGGACGTCCCTCGAATCCACAGCCTGTGTCCATCTTCACGCAACTCTGTGAAGAAGTTGCAACCTGCTTTCCAGCTTGTGCTCAGCAAAAGTCCGGTGTCTGCATGCTTGGCCCTGGTACATTTCAAACACAGATGCAGACAGCTAGTCCCACAGCATAGCAGATTTTAGATGCTGATCATATTCTGGATTGTCAACATACTGACATTTGGATGCAGGGATCATATCGCAACAGACAGGTTGCCTGCTGCCCTGCGCAGCTGCTTAGCACATGAGAAGCTGAAGCCTTCCTCCAGCTGGGCCATCAAAGCTTTGCACGAGCGCATGTAAGTGACACATGCAGAGTCTCTGCTCGATGCTTGCATGCTTGTGCATCATGGCTTGCAAACAACTGCAAGTGACACTCATGGCATCTGTGTGAGTCCACACAGATTGCAAGCACAGTGTGTGCCTGTCTGATATATAGACAACGCATTGACACGGCACATATACTCTCACACCACATGAGGCTAGCTGGGCATCATTGTCTGACTTTCATCTGCTGTTGGTATATTGGCCAGGACAGATTGAGCTTCATAGACCTGACTATAAGCTTTGCCATCTGCCACTTTGAACCTTGTACTAATTGGCTGTGATTTATGGCTGCTCAGCAGATGTGGGAAATATCGCATCAAGATCTCACAGAAGATGGTGTTAGTTTGCACGCAGGCTTCAGATTGACGAAAAGGTAGCAGCTCACAAGCAAACCCAGAAGGAGATGAAAAGAGCCAAGTCGTGGCACATCAGCAGAAAGAATGGGCCCATCAACCTCATTTTTGCAGAGCTGCTGCACCAGCATGAGTTCCTGTAAGCTGAAACACAGTGGCACTCACTGTCTTGTTTTCTCAATGCTAGCAGACAATCAGGACCCTTGCAAAGGCTCTTGGTTGTCAAAATGCACATGCAAGCGGCTGTCAACATGCAAATGTGTGCCAGTGTCAACACGCAAATCATGCATTTGCCAATATGCAATGTTTGCAGTTGTCAACATGTGACTCTGCCATTTGACTCTGCCATTTGCCTACAGGTACAATGCCTTTGCAAACCCAGTCGCAAGGAGCTTGGCACATCTGCTGCCAGCAGACATACCCATGTCAGAGCCTCCAGAGGAGTACATTGGCTCCTTCGTTTCTTTTGTTGTACTAGACAAAGCAGGCGATTCCAAGCCAGCAAGTACCAAACGGATTACTGACTGGGTGGAGCACAAGTCTGCTGACTTCTGCAGACTGACCAGCACAGAGGTGCCCATCTGCCTGTGCAAAATCTGTTGTCATCTATGTGATCACAAATGAGGCACATCACTGCATGTGCAGCCAGTGCTGATGTAGTCACAGTGCATGCATCCATATTGTGTGTATCTTTCACCCCTTGCTGGACCCCTGCTGGCCCCCTGGCTCATCCCCCTCAGAACTGTGTGCTGAACCTGTCTCTGGGCTGCTCATCAAGTAAAGCTCACCAAGTGCTCAAACCTGCTTCGGCTGATTGTGCTTCCTGGTTGTGACAGGGGCCAGCCGAAAATAGCAGCGACATTGTGCCCTTTGCTTTGTCACAGTCCCAAGGTGGGACAAAGCTGGTCATCACACAGGAGTGGTTGCATCATCTGCAGAATCCTGGATCATCCTCTTCATCAGCAGCTGGCACTGCATCAACGTCCAAAGCAGCAAGTGCTGACTCATCAGACTGCATCATGAGGTGGATCTTTGATGCTAATCCCTCACCCTCTATCATGCCGTCTCTGCCAGGTAAAGCTGGAGCTTGGGATGTACATTTGACGTTATACATTGCAGCAGATATCTCACAGTCACTCATGAGCATAGTCCTTCTGCAAAGGTGTTGCAGTCCAACTGAGGTGCAGGACTGGTTCTGACCTCTGAAAGGCTTTATGTGATTTAGTCTTGACTGGTGCACTGAGATAAACTCAATGGAATTGACAGTGTTTCTATCGAGCAAGTGACATATGTTTTCACAAGATGCAAATTGCCCTGTGCAGCAGTCATTTCAGGCCTGCACCATGTGCTGCTGCATGTTGTGTCTGCCTTGGGGTCCAGCTCGGCATCGCAGGTCATGATATTGTAGCAGATATTCAGACTTAACTCTGTTTGTTCCTGTGTATGCAGACAACTCATCCGTGTTTCATGCACACCAGGCTGTCATGGCCTGTTCTGGATGTTGACATGCCTGAATATTTTTATAGCCAGGATCATAGAACAGATGATCCTTGCCACAAACAGCAAGGGGTTGTATGCAGGTGTTCCAGGGTCAAACGCGTCCAAGGCATATGATCAGCTGGCTGCAGCCCTAAGAGGTGTCAAGGAATCAGCAGCACAGCTGGATCAGGTTGAGAAGATGCTGAAGGACCTCTTGCAGCACAGGCAGCATATGGCTGAGTGGAAGCACATCAAGTATGCAACCATTGCATTACTCTCCATGACTGACAGCATCTTTTCATGTGCCAAACTGTGGTTGTGTCTTTGTAAATAGACAATATAGGGCTGACATGACAGATATGCTGAGGTGCATGGTGACTGTGCTTGTTCTGTAATCGAGTGTGAGTCTATATAATTAGGTTGATAGTGGGCACTGATAGGGGCCATATGTAGCACTTGCCCCAAACACAGATCATGCATCATGTCAAAAAATTAATGTATAGGGGTCATGTACTTGCTCCCTGCTGTTGACAACCAAATGAGATCAAGCTTGCCATCTAGGGCTGTGTCTCAGTGCATCACATATGACATGGGCCATTTTGGCCTCATACGCCTGCTGTGCCACTCAATTTCCCACTGAAAGTGACGTCGGTGAGGTTGCTGTGCACATGAACTCTGCCCTGTCTCAATTTCAACCCAGTTGCAATTGTGCATTTGTTCATGCAGGCGTCAGCGGAACAACTCAGATCAGCAGTTGCCGCCAAAAGCCATGCTGTGCATGCTGCGCCAGGAGTATATTGTTGCTGAGTCGAGGATGACGCTTAAGTGCAGGTCAAACCTGGCTGCAGTTCGCATGTTCAGACTCAACCAGCAACTCAACCAGGTAAAGCTTGATCAGCGCACATCAGCAATTCAAGCATGCGCTGTTTGCCTAAATTAGCAAATCAACCATGCAAGCTACCACTTGTTCTGAATCCGCAGCTTAGTCATGTACATTGCCACTTGTCTTTGTCAGCAACTCAGTCATGCATGTGTCATCACTTATCTGACTCAGCAGCTAGTGTGCAAAGTGTGCATGTTACCACCTGTCGCAGTTAGCAGCTCAGTCCAGCAATTCATGGCTGATGTTGATCACCAACAGAGTCAACAGCTCTTTGTGTTCAAACCTTGTGTGTACTGTCAAGAGGCTGACAGGCATGCTCAGTGAGTCAGTAGCACTGGCAGATCTGATTCTGATACATCTCATGTGTCAGCAACAATAATATTGACACTGATATACAATCACAGGAACAATGACCACAATTCTGTAGTTCTCCTACGGAAAATAATATATTAGCTACGGAAGTTGGTGTACAGAAAAATGTGGTATCATGCGGTTCAGGCTGAGGCAGAGTATGCACACCTGGAGAAGAAGGAGAAAGCAATCACTCGCCATGCCATGCCAGCAGCGCTGAATGACCCTTCGGCCAGTCAACACCAGAAGGCAACCATCACAGCAGCTTTGCAGATGGAGCACTCTGCGACCAAGAAGAGCATGATGGACATCTGCCATGTTATGATGGTAAGCACACAAGGCTGATCCTTGTTCTAGTCTTCCTCTGATCCATTCTAGTCTTCCTCTGCATGAGTGCCTGTACTACTGTGAGCCCAGTCTGGATGACCTCTCTGAGCTGTATCATGGCATAGTGCTGATCAGCCTCGGACAGGTTCTTTCCATCTGTTCATTAGTTACTTTGTTTTTTAATATTTTATGTATGTGTGAGTGAATGCAATGCTATACTCTACACACAGTGCTGGGCACAGCGCTGGTCATGCTGTTGAGCACATGCATGGGCCGGCTACAGCAGAGACACTCATTGCTGCACCTGCTTGTTGCATGTTGCACCTCAAAGCCTCATGGAGCCAAAGTCTGCAACAATTCAACATGTGCAAGTGTGAATAAGATTGTCCAAAGGCAACAATGACTTAGCACCGCCATTTGCAAACAGGCACACCACCCTGGCTCATTTGTACAATCAAGCTGACTGAGGGTGCAGATCCTCTGTTGTATCCTCCTCCAGCACTACATGCAACGTCGTAATGTTGTCATCTTGACATGTCTGCAGGACCTGCAAGACAAGCCTCATGGGTCAAAAGCCTGCAATGCCGCATGCAGCATGATTTGCAAAGTTGAACTGCTGTAAAACCGCTTCTGAGCCGCAAGAGTGCTCCTGCAGGGCTTTCAAGACAAGCAGGACGTTGCTGAAAGCGACATGCAGAAGGGCAACAGAGAGCTGCTGGCTCTCAAAGCTTGGGGAGGCCAAATTGGGGACTTGATTGAGGCAGTTGATGAGATCATCAAGGGCCTTGACCAGCGTGGTGCAACTCCAGGGCCTTTTCATGGGATTGATCTTCATGAGCAACAGCTCACTGAGTTGACTGCCCATTTCTGTAAGGTGGGCGTAGTCCCTGCTGTTGTGCACAGCATTGAACTTGTGATGGCTCTCCCTGCTGTTGTGCAAAGCATTCAACTTGTGATGGCTCTACCTGCTGTTGTGCACAGCATTCAACTTGTGCCGGCTCTACCTGTGCTTGTGGGCAGCATTGAAGCTGGCATTCTTGCTGAATTTTTGAAACAGTGATTGGGTTATGCCTGCATCCAGCTGTGTGTGCTGGCTTTGCCTGTGTTTCCAAATGCACTTGCGCTGAGTTTACAAACAAAGCGTTTGCATTGTATTTGTACTAAGCTATGTGGGATGGCTTTGACATCTTGCTTTCGATGACACTCTTGTATGCAGCACTGACAACAGGTTGGTACAGCTCTGCTGCATGAGACAATGTCCATGGTGTTCTGAGTAAGCCCTGAGTTCTGAGTCATTTGCAAGGATGAGTCACATGCATTGAAAGCCTTGCTGATGTATTGCGCTAGATGCTTTTCCTACTGACACTAAAATCAGGTTCAGCTCACCAAACAGATGAAAATGCAATTTTCATTGCGACATTAACGACATGTATTGCTGGCAGGACATTTGGCCAAAGCTGTGCAAGCCTGAGCAGAACAAGGCCTTGCATGAGGCGTTGCAAGTCCAGCATGCAGAATCGATGAAGCACTTTGAGCAGGGCTGTGCGGTTGTGCAACCTTTGATGGCACAGCTGGTGGAGGCTGCCTGTGATGACCCTGCTGCAGTTCTGTTGCCCCAGCTGGTGCTGCCGCTGCTGAGGGAACGCTTAGAAGCCAAAGCCCAAGATCACAAGGTGTTCAAAGAAATGCTTTCATGTTCCACGTGTTGTCTCAGACAATTCCAGCAATCTGGTCGGCATTTACATGCCTTGCATTTTCCGCAGTGATGAGCCCCACTTTCTCACCCCTCACCCCTGCAGGAAGCTTGCAGGGGTGACTGCTGTGTTGGCAGGCACTATGTACATATTTTCTGCTAGTTCTGATGCGCGGCGTCTTGATTGAATAGTTGAGAAGTGGTTTACATGCGATACTGTTGTATTGTCAGCTTGGCTGCTGATATGACAACAGCGCAGCAATGAGTTTGCACATTACAATTACATTCAACTGCAGCACAGAACAATAAAGATATGCGCTGCAGGTTAATATGTCTTCAGATGTCATCTGGGCTTCTGGCGATAAGTCTGGCTGGGATCCTGACCACTCGAACCTGGTTGACATGTTTAAGACACAGATTCAGGAGTGCACCCCATCTATGGATGACCGAGCCCTGGAGGTGCAGCGGTGTTTGAGCGTTATCAAATCATCTAATCTAGATCTTGCAGTGGAGGCTGAAGAGGGAGTGTGGGCGTACGCAAATTTCGTGGACGATCTATATTTGCAGGGTCCGGGTCCAGATGCTGCAGACGTACCTGAGCAAGCGCTCAAAAGCACATTTCTTGGGAATATGGGTTCTGCTGCTGCCTGGCTTTCAGTGGTGCTCATCACAGGCTGCAACTCTTATGATTCATTATGAAAGCTTGGCAGTTTCTGCCTGTCCGCGCTCCGCCTCTGAGTGCATTCAATGGTGGCAAGAGGCATGGACAGCAGTGACAGGAATTCTAAATACCTCCATCAATCAGTCGCGGTCCTGCTGACTTCGGCGTTCATGCTCAGAGTCATCAAAATCAGAGCGTCAGCTCCTACAGTTCCTGGCCCCCGCCCAGCCCTCAGGCCTGAGCATACCAATGTGGCAATGGACCCTGCTGAGGTCCTGCGGCAGGCTGGTGTGTCAGTCAGCAGGGAGGTTGATTTTGGGCCAGCCCTGCCTTTTACCATGGGGGTTGTGGGGTCTGATAGCGAGTTTCAGGACTGTGCCAGCCCCACAGCTTCGGCTTCTAGGCTCATGAGCGCCTTTTCCGACTGATTATCTTGCTTCTGTTATCACACGATGCCGATACACGATGTTGATCATGATGATTGCTCTGCTTTTCATGTGCAGATGTGGCCTTTGGGTTAGGGATTTGCTTTTGTTCAGGCCTTTGTTTAGCCT